>Ga0302314_10006675_pt1 | contig 20843 bp, 17 predicted proteins | sample III_Palsa_N2_3_FD_200533 | JGI IMG/M metagenome (GOLD analysis project Ga0302314, IMG submission 200533) | Peat permafrost microbial communities from Stordalen Mire near Abisko, Sweden - III_Palsa_N2_3 | ecosystem: Environmental > Terrestrial > Soil > Palsa > Peat permafrost | place: Sweden... | reverse complement strand
CGCGACAGGCGGAGTCGGGGCCAAGGCGGCGAGAGGCGCGACCGGGGCGGCCGGCGCGAGAGGGGCGACGGGCGCGAGTGGAATCGTCGGCGCCGGCCCCGCCAACGCCGGCGTCACGTGCAGCAGCGCCGCCGGGGCCAAGATCAAGCCGGCCAGGGCGGCGGCGGTCAGCAGCCGCAGCCGGGTCGTCGCCAGGGGGCCTTTGATGATGTGCATCAGTCTATCCTCCAGGTCGCCGCGCCCGATAAGCGCGACCAGGGCGGGTGAGGTCTCGCCGCCCTCGCGCAGGCGCAGGGTGTCGGCGAGGGCGATGAGGCGCCGGGCGTAGGAGTCGCGCGAGCCGAGCGCGGCCGAGGCCATGGCGTCGCAGGCGATCTCGCGGCTGCGGCGCGCGCCGGCCTTGATCTCATAGATCACCGGATGCCAGCAGACCGGCAATGCGAGGGCCTCGCAGGCGAGGTTCACGGCGTAGTCGCGCCGGGCGATGTGGGCCAGTTCGTGCAGCAGGGCCGCGCGCTGCTCGTCCTCCGCCAGCCGGGCGAAGGCCCGCGGCGCGAGGATGGTGGGCGCGCGGCAGCCGACGACCACCGGGCCGCGGATCGTGTCCGACATTCTGACCTTGGGCGGCGTCACGCCCTGCGCGTGGGCGGCAACGTCCAGCGCTTCGCGCACCGGCGGCGGCAAGTCGTAAGCCTCGGACCGGTGGGCGAGACCCCGGGCGGCGCGCCAGGCGAAGATCAGGCGGAAAAATCCGAACGCGACCACGACCGCGTAGGCGAGCGCGACGCCCTGAGCCACACCGGCGTCGATGACGATCGGCGGCAGGCCGATCGCCGCCGCGCTGGGAGCGGTCGCGGTCGGCGCAACATCGAGCAGCGGCTGGACCTGGGCCCGCGGCTGGACCTGCACGCTCAGCGCCTCCGCCGCCGGCAGGGCCGGCAGAATGACGGCCAGGACCAGGGCGGCGATCCAGACGATGTGCCGGCCGCCCGGGCCGACGCGGCCCACGCGGGCGAAGAAGGCGGCGGCGATGGCGACCAGGGGAATCTGCCAGACGGCGTTGACCACATAGTCGATCAGGATCTGGTCCATCACGCGTCCTCCCCGCCCCGCTCCAGCAGCCTGGAGGCGCGGGCGATCTCTTCGGCGCCGATCTGGCGGGTGTCGATCAGCGACATCAGCAGCGCCTCGGCCGAGCCGCCGAACATCCGCGCCACCAGATCGGTCAGGGCGCCGGCCTCGGCCCCCTCGCGGCTGATCGCCGGCCGATAGACATAGGCGCGGCCCGAGAGCTGCCGGCGCACCTTCTTTTTCCGCAGCAGCACGCCCAGCATGGTCTGGATAGTGGTGTAGGCGAGCGTGCCGCCCAGCCGCGCCTGAGCCTCGCCGACCGTGGCCGGTCCGCCATCCCACAGGGCCTGCATGATCTCAAGCTCGAGCGGTGTCAGAACTTCCCGGACCGAGGCCATGACGACTCCTAAACTCTTAGGCGTCAGACTTGCGCGCCGGGTCGGAACCGGTCAACTAAACTTTTGGCAATTATATACCTTGCAAACATGGTTACGCGTCACACGCGAGACGTGAGAGCCGTAGTTGCTCGTACTTGGTGCCCCATATGTGGGCCCATACGTCGACCAAAGCCTCGTCGGTGACGTGACGAGCGACCTCACCAGGATTCACTACACACCGTTTTCCCGCGGGATTGGCGAAGTCGATCCGAACGCCGCGCCTGAGATCACACTGTAGCGCGAGGGATGAACTCCTCCCCAGCGGACCATAGGTCGTGCATTTGCCTGGGCCAAAAGTTCGTAACGAAATGTCTACGCTGAGGTCGTTGATGATCATGGCGTTCCACGGCGCCGAACAAGAAGCGAGGGGCGCCGCGAGCGAAGCCAGGATCGCAAACGTGACCGCGAGTCTCACTCAGTCCCGCCAGCTATCAGGGTCTTGCGTGTCCTGCTGGCAACCTCGGTCGTGGAGCCACTGATAGACGCCCTGGGGCGTTGGGAACGTCGAGCTAGACGGCCACGTGTCCGCCGTGTCGGGATGGAACACCGCGTGATGGCCGTGGCCAGCCTTGACGAACTCCACGCGCCAGTGGCCAGCCTTTGCGGCCGTGGCCTGGGCGCCAGCGAGGGTTTTCAGCCGCGCGTCGAACGCCGCTTCGTCGTCGTCGCATTCCAACTCGCGCGCTAGATCACGGAATTTGTCGACCTGGGGCGTGTCGCCGGGGTCCGTATCAGACTTCTTTCGCTTCAAGCGTTGCGCCCCCTTCGGCCAGATCAGGATCAGCTTCTAGCAGGAGCTTGAGGTTGGCGAGCTTCTTTTCAAGGGCCGCCACGCCCTTGAGATCGAGAAACGCGCTTATGTGAACCCGATCCCCCTGCACGTTCATGTTGATCTTGTTCAGCCCGACCGCAGGTCCGCTGTCGAGCAACGTCTGCGGCGGTCGCTGTTGCGATGGAGCCGCTGCGGGACTCAGGGGGGCTGGCTGCACGGTCGTCGGCTCCACGTTCAGGTCTGACGAGTCCGATTCTGGAGCCGGCGATTGCGACACGCCATGACTTTCGCTTGCGCCTGCTTCCTGCAGGTAATGCAGCGTCTGCAGGTAAGCCCGCGTGGCTGGACGGATCGCCGATTGATTGAAGCCTTGGCGGTTCAGGTAGGTCACCACCCCATCTTCGGGGGGGATCATATCGGGCCAGCGGTCTTGAAGGTCCCGAAAGAGAGTAGGCTCGAACGCAGCGCTCCGTAGGGCGATCCGCTTCTCTTCCTCATTGTTGGGATGCAGGATTTCCTGGGCGCGAGCGGTCACCCGCATCTCCCCCTTTCCGGCCCGCTCAACGAGGCCGAACTGGGCCAGAGCGGCCAGGGTCTGATTTGCAGGGCCGCTCAGGCCTGAGTATCCGATCATCTTCGCTGCAACCTCTCGGTCTACGGGTGACAGCCGATACGAAGATTCGATTTTCCGCACCTGAGCGACCGCATCGCTGAGAGATGAGGCGGGATACGAAGGGCTGCGGATTGGCTTAGGTGGCGGCGTGCTCATGATGGCTCTCTGTTTCTGTCACCTGGAACATATGACGAGAAAGAGAAAAGAGCAACGGCGATTACTCCGGCGTCTTGACGCGCGATCCGCGTCTCCTCATAAGGGGCGTCGGAGGTGAAACATGAACGCCAGGAGGGTTGCCCTCGCCGCGCCAATGCTCACGCGCACGCGGTAGGGGCTAAACGAAAGAAGCCGCCGACCCTTCCAGCGGATCGACGGCCTCAATGTGAGCCAAGATTGGAGTGACCAAACTGGCGGTCGTGCTCATACCACGGCCGCCTTCTTCTTGGAATCTCGACGACGGGTAGTGCCTCAGTTTCCCAAATCGGGCGAGCGGCGGTATGTTTAGCTGGTCACGGCGTCGGCGTCATGGTGGGCAGCCGGCCTTAGGACCGGCCAGACGAGTTCAATTCTCGTGCGCCGTGGCACTTTTTTCGGTGCGCTTCTTGCCCGTCGTCGCCGAAGGGGAATTCGAGTTGGTCGGACGTATTTGGTGTCGCCTCTGGACGCCAGCGCCGCTTACGCCCAGGCCCGGCGTTCGGCCGCCCTTCACCAGTCCTTTGATAGGTAAGCCGGCGTCCGACCACGCCGGCCAGGGCGCGTTGCGCCCGCTCTTGATCGTCCACGCCCAGGGCGACACGGTTCGAATAACGGAAGTCGAACTCGGCCATGTAGCGATGAAGGTGCTTCTTCGAACAGTGCTGATAGACGCCCTTCATCCCACGCTTGAAGATCGAGAAGTAACCCTCGACGGTGTTAGTGAACACGGTCGGATCGGTCTGCGACACGTATTCGTCGGCCTTGTGATTGACCTTGCCGTGCTCCGCGAAGAGGCGATGGACCGACTTGTAGTGAACAGCTTCGTCGGTCATGACGCGAGCTTCGCGGGCAATGTTGGCTTGTAGGATCGGCAGGACAGTGCGGGCCTGGAGGTCGTCCACGACCATGCTGCGCGTCCGGCCGCTCTCGCGGTCAACCAAGGTGAGCACCTTAGCCTTGTGGTGCCACGCGCGCTTCACTTCCGTGCCCGGCTCGCGGGAAATGAAGGTCTCGTCCGCCTCGACGGCGCCGCCGCCTGAACCGAACGGGGCCAGATCGCCAGACCGCATGGCTTCCCGGATGCGGTGCGCGAGGAACCAGGCCGACTTGTAAGTGATCTCAAGCGTGCGGTGGAGCTGGTGAGCCGAGACGCCCTTCTTACTCGCCGCCATGAGGTGCATCGCCTGAAGCCAGATATGCAGGGGGAGCTTCGATTCCTCGAAGATCGTTCCCATGCGAACCGTGAACTGCTTGCCGCAGTCGCCGCAGCGCTTGAGGCCATAGCGGACGCGCTTCTCAGGGTTAGCCGGGATTGCCTTGATGCGATCGGTGCAGCCACAGTGATGGCAGATCGGGCCGTTCGGCCAGATCACGCTTTCGACGCGCTCGAAGGCAGCGGCTTCGTTGTGGAAGTGAGGGGCGGAAAGAACGGACATCGGCTTGAATCCTTTGATGAATTCACCTTAGCCAACTGTCATTCTGTTTGCAAGGTATATAATTGCCAAACTTTTAGTAGGAAAGGGCTTGGACCGCTCCACCCCTCAACCCGCTCATCCCCGCGAACTCAGGGGACCCAAGTGCTTTACTGGGCATCACCGAATCCGCCGGCTACCGTCGATTTGACCACGAAGCACACAAGGAACACGACGGCGCGTAGGACCCATCACGAGGTTCGCCTTGCCAGGGTGTGGGAAATTGGGTTGAGTTACGCCATGGTCGAAGGACTGGTGATCGTTCCAAGCCGCAATGGGGCCAAGGAAACAATGAACCGGCTTGCAACCGCCGTGAGCCAAAGTGGCATGACCGTCGTTGCCCGCATCGACCACGCCTCCGCGGCGGAGGGCGTTGGGCTTTCGCTGCGTCCCACGGAGGTTCTTGTTTTCGGCAATCCCAAAGCGGGGACGCCCTTGATGCAAGCCGCGCAGACACTCGGCGTCGATCTGCCACTGAAGGCCCTGGTCTGGGAGGACGAGGCCGGGAATATCAAGCTTGCCTACGATGATCCGGTTTGGCTGGCCAAACGCCACGGCGTGGACGTCGAAACCCATCCGGTGCTAGGCGCCATGGCCGACGCGTTGGCCGCCGTCGCGCGCCAAGCCACCGCTTAGCTTCAGGCGCGACTTACCTCGCGGGTGATTACTGGTACTTGTCGGCGACGCTGGCCAGCAAGGTCGCATCGGCGGCGCTGACGCCATCCGGCCGCCAGGTCGCGCGTTCGGCCGGCTCGCCGGTGAAGTGATGGAAGAACACCAGCGCCGCCAGATAGGTCCCCGCTTCGCTGGCGTGATGGCTGTCGGACGAATAGAGCCCGGGCGCGCTCGGGGCGCCAACGGCCTCGGCGAAGGCCTCTCCGACATGCACGACGGGAACCCCGTAAAGATCGGCCGTGGCGCGCATCGCAGGCCCCAGATCGCTGGCGTCGGTGAAGGCGGGGTCGTCGCCGGGACCATCCACCCACGGCTCGAAATACTCGGGCGCGCCGCCCGCCTGGCGCACGGCCGTGGCCCAGTTGGCCAACGCCTCCCGCGCGGAAGACGAACTCTGCGGATCGGCCCAGAAAAAGCTATGCTCCTGCAAGATCACGACGCCGGGGGTTTCGGCGCGAACCCGCTTCAGGCCGCAACCATCATCATAGAGGCGCTGCAGGCTGGCGTCCGGCGCGGTGTTCGAGCCCACCTCGAGCTGAACGGGGTTTTGCGGATCGGAACTGGCCACCTTGACCAGCATGCCCGGCAGATCGTTCACGAACGTCAGGCTGTTGCCGATGAACAGCACCCTCAGCTTGCGGGTCACGGGCGCTTGCTGGCTCGACGTCATGTTTCCGAAATGATCGGTGGTCGACAGCCCGCAGGCGCCGAGGTCGGCCCGAGCGATGCGAGCGGACGCCATCGCCACCACGACGAGCGCGATGAAGCTCAGCGCCCCGATCAGCCATTTGTGTTTCATCGCCCCTCGCGCCGGATTCGCTTGTACAACGCCATACCCGCGTTCGCCGCCGCGCTCGCCGCGCCTCAATGTCGCGGTCGGCGGGTTTCAGGCTGTGGCCGACGGCGCGCAGCGCGCTTAAATGAGAGCGCAAGCGGAGCCGAGCGATGAGCGCTATCCGACGCGCCGAGACATTCTGCGCCAGGTACGGCCTGACCCTGCCGATCCTGATGGCGCCGATGGCCGGCGCCTGTCCGCCGACGCTGGCCGCCGCGGTGGCCGAGGCCGGCGGCATGGGCGCATGCGGCGTGTTGTTGATGGCGCCGGACGCGATCCGCGCTTGGGCGGAAGATCTAAGAGCCGCGACCAAAGGCCCGTTCCAGCTCAACAACTGGGTGCGCGATCCGCCACCCCGGCGCGACCTGGCCCATGAGACCCGGATGCGCGCCCTCCTCGAGGACTGGGGTCCGCCCGTGCCGCCCGAGGCGGGAGACGCGACGCCGCCCGACTTCGACGCTCAGTGCGAGGCCATGCTGGAGGTCGCCCCGCCGGTGATCTCCTCGGTGATGGGCCTGTTTCCGCCCTGGTTCGTTGAAGCGCTCAGGAGGCGCAAGATCGCCTGGTTCGCGCACATCGCCACCCTGGCCGAGGCGCGGGCGGCCGAGCAGGCCGGGGCGGACGCCATCGTCGTCCAGGGCGCCGAGGCCGGCGGCCATCGCGGCTGTTTCGGCGTGGTGGACGATGAGCGGCGCCAGGCCGGCCTGATGGCCCTGCTGCCCGCCGTGGTCGATGCGGTGAGGGTGCCGGTGATCGCCGCCGGCGGCATCGCCGACGGACGGGGCGTGGCGGCGGCCCTGGCGCTGGGGGCCAGCGCGGCGATGATCGGCACCGGCCTGCTGCGCTCGCCCGAGGCGGCCATCGACCCGGCCTGGGCCGAGGGTCTGGCCCGCGCCACGCCCGAACACACCCTGGTCAGCCGCGTGTTTAGCGGCCGCGCCGGCCGCAGCCTCGCCACCGGCTATGTGCTGGCGGCCACCGCCGCGGACGCCCCGGCGCCATGCGCCGCGCGGGCGCCGGAGATCTCGATCGGCTGCAGGCCTGGTCGGGCCAGTCCGCCGGCCTCGCCAGGGCGATTCCGGCCGGCGACATCGTGCGTCAGGCGTGGGAGGACGCGCGTGCGCTGCTGGCCTGATCAGGCCGCCTGACGCCGCGCTCTTGTGCGCAGGGCCGCGCCGACGGCGCCGAAGCCGGCCAGCATCAGCGCCCAGGCGGCGGGCTCGGGGACCGGGTCGGTGACCTGGACCGTGGCGCTGTAGAGCACGAGGCCGTCGCAGGTAATGCCGGAACCCGAGCAATCCTGAAAACCACCTCGGGACACGTCCGTCGACTGAGTGACGTAGGATACCGGCTGGTGATAGTCGTAGCTGGCGGTAAACGGGTTATCGCTGAAGATCCCGTTGGCGCTCTGGAGCTCGCCAGGGCCGCTGATGATGGCGGACAATCCATAAATTGGTCCGGCGAGGCCAAATACTGGTCCAGGCGCGTCGAACGCTCGTTCTATCTGGTCGCCGCCGCTGGGCCCGGGAGCGACGTCGAAACTCCTCCCGTCGATGGTCAGGACTTCCGTGGTCGGCGACGGTTCGCCGGTGCCGACGATGAACGAAACCGTCGAGCCGTTGGTCACCGAAGTCCCGTAAGCGTCATTGATGGTGTAGACGGCGGTGTAGGGATCGTTCGCCAGGCTGGCGCCTGGCGTCCCAAAGAGGCCGAGGTTATCCGGCGAGGAATCCGCCTCCACATAGCCGGTGTAGACGATGCGGACGATCTCGGCCCGCGCGGCGGTACCCGCCATGAGCGCCAGGGCGGCGATGGCGGCGACAGGGAGCTTCATGCGGCGACCCTCCAGTCCGAAACCTAGTATAGACCCCACCTCAAGCTTGGCAATTGGCGATTTTGTCTTGATAGCGACGCGCTTTGCCCGACGCACACTCTCAAATCTGAGTCAGGGTGAAGATCATCAGCGCCGATATCAGGGCGTAGAACCAAAACAGCGCCGTGGTCCACACGATCAAAGTCTTGAATCCGGCGCCGATCCGGCTTGAGCCATAGCCGCCGCGCAGGGTCTGGAAGAGGTTGACCGGTGCCCACAGCGCCACGGCGCAGAACCAGGCGAACGCCCACCATCCCGGCAGAAGGAAGCCCGGGGCGTTAGCCAGAAACACGAACGACAGGTAGTTCATCGCCACCAGCAGGTGGTCGTAGATGAAGTAGCCCGGCCGGTTCAGATAGACGAGCGCCAGGGTCAGGCCAACGATGGGCAGCAGCAGGAACGCCACCCGGTGGCCCCAGGTGAACATCACCGAGAGGTAGTATTCCTGATTGGCCGCCGCCTTGTGGATCTGCGCCTTCCACCAGGTCTTGGTCGCGCCTTCCCCAATGTCCACGTTGACGTCGCTCTCCGCGGGCAAACCCTGTGCGACGCGATCGGCCTTGGCGAGTTCGGCGGCGTATCGGGCCTGCGTGCGGCCGACCTCGGCGGCGTAGCGGGCCTCGATCTTGGCGTGGTCGTCGTCCGGGTCCTTGAGGTCGGTGGCGCGATCGGTGGCCGCGTCCTTGAGATCGCTGTCGCGGTCCTTGGTTGCGTCGGCGCGGATGCTGGCCGACTCCATCGCCCGGCCCTGGGGCGTCAGGAGCCGGGCCTTCTGAGCCGGCGACTGACGCTCGCCGGCCAGGGCTGCCTGATGACCGGCGTATTCGGCGGCGAACACCCAGATCAGCAGCGCCACCAGGAACAGGCGGAACGGCGGAACGTGGCGGGCGATACGGCCTTCCATCAGATCGCGCGCCAGGCGTCCGGGGCGTAAGAAAAGGTCCGGCAGGGTGCGCGCCAGACGCCCGTCGAGGTGCAGGATGTTCTCCACCCCCTCGACGACCAGATGGCCGATGGAGCGCTTGTGAGTGTCGGCGATCTGGCCACAGGCGTGGCAGAACGGCCCCTGCAGCGCCGCGCCGCAGTTGGCGCAAACCGCGCCCGGCGGCGGGGCGCGCCGGCTGGCGCCGACGACATCGCCGACCGAGTCCGCGCCGGCGATCTCGAGTTCCCTCACGCCCGCGCCTCCACCAGCGTCAGCCATTCGTCCTCGGTCAGAACCTCGATCCCGAGGTCCGTGGCTGTCTTGAGCTTGGAGCCGGCGCCGGGCCCCGCCACCACCAGATCGGTCTTCTTCGACACCGAGGAGGCGACCTTGGCCCCCAGGCTCTCGGCGCGCGCCTTGGCCTCGTCACGGGTCATGCGCTCGAGCGAGCCGGTAAACACCACCGTTTTGCCGGCGACGGGGCTATCCGTACGCGGACGGGCGGCGTTCTCGATGTTCAGTTCGCCGACGAGATCGGCGACCAGGCGGCGATTGTGCGGCTCGGAAAAATAGGCCGCCATGGCGCGGATCACCGCCTCGCCCACCTGATCAAGGGCGTCGAGCTCGGCGATGGCCTCGGCGTCGCCCGCCGCCACCCGGTCCATGGCGGCCAGGAAGCCGGCCGCGTCGCCGTAACCGCGCGCTAGCACCGTCGCGGTCTGCTCGCCCACGTGGCGCACGCCGAGCGCATTGATGAAGCGTTCGAGCGAAATGGTGCGGCGGGTCTCGATGGCGGCGGCGAGGTTGGCGACAGAGGTCTCGCCATAGCGCTCGCGTTCGCGCAGCGCCGCGAGGGCCGCCGCGTCGCGCCCCAGGCGGAAGATGTCGGCCGGCTCGCGGATCAGGCTCTCGTCATAGAAGGCGGTGAGCTGTTTCTCACCCAGACCCTCGATGTCGAAGGCGCGGCGGGAGACGAAATGCTTCAGGTGCTCGATGCGCTGGAAGGGACAGGCGAGCTCGCCGCCGCAACGGCGCACCACGGTCTCAGCGCCGGACGCGGTGGTCTCGCGCACGAGCGGCGTCGCCAGCGGGCACGGACAGACGGTGGGGAATTCGTATGGGACGGCGCCGGCAGGGCGCTCGTCCAGGACCACGCCGACGATCTGGGGAATGACGTCGCCGGCGCGCTGGACGATGACGGTGTCGCCGAGGCGCAGATCCTTGCGGGCGATCTCGTCGGCGTTGTGCAGGGTGGCGTTGGTGACCACCACGCCCCCCACCGTCACCGGCGTCAGCCTGGCCACCGGCGTCACCGCGCCGGTGCGGCCGACCTGGATGTCGATGGCGTCGAGGAGGGTGCGTGCCTGCTGGGCGGGAAACTTGCGCGCCACCGCCCAGCGCGGCGAGCGCGAGACGAAGCCAAGCCGACCCTGCCAGTCCAGGCGGTCGACCTTGTAGACCACCCCGTCGATGTCGAAGGAAAGGTGCGGCCGCAGGCGCTCCATCTCGGCATAGGCCTCCAGCAGGCCCTCCACGCCCAGCACGCGACGCGCCTGGGGCGTGACCTGGAAGCCCCAGGATTTCAGGGCCTCCAGCGCCTCCCATTGGGTCGTGGCGAACGGCGCCGAGAGCAGACCCCAGGCATAGGCGAAGAAGCGCAGCGGCCGCTGGGCGGTGATTGACGGGTCGATCTGGCGCAGGGACCCGGCGGCGGAATTGCGCGGGTTGGCGTAGGCCCGCTGGCCCGCCGCCTCGGCCTGGGCGTTGAGCGCCGCGAAGTCCTCGTGACCGAGATAGACCTCGCCGCGGATCTCGATGAGATCGGGCCAGCCGGCGCCGGCCAGGCGATGGGGAATCTCGCCGATGGTGCGCAGATTGGCGGTGACATCCTCGCCGACCTGGCCGTCGCCGCGCGTCGCGCCCTGGACCAGGCGGCCGGCCTCATAGCGGATCGAGGCCGACAGGCCGTCGATCTTGGGTTCGGCGGTGTAGGCCACCGGGTCGTCCGACAGGCGCAGAAAGCGGCGCACGCGGGCGTCGAACTCGGCCGCCTCGGCGTCGGAAAAAGCGTTGTCGAGCGACAGCATCGGCACGCCGTGGGTCACCGGCGAGAAGCTCTCGGCGCGGACGGCGCCGACCTTTCGGGAGGGTGAATTCTCTCGCACCAGAGCGGGGAAACGCGCCTCGATATCGGCGTTGCGGCGCTTGAGCGCGTCGTAGTCGCCATCGGAGACCAGCGGAGCGTCGTCCTGGAAATAGCGCCGGTCATGCTCGGCGAGATCGGCCGCTAGGCTCGCCAGCTCTTCGGCGGCTTCGGCCTCGGTAAGTTCGGCGACCGGTTTCATGCGGCCATCAGCGCGCGGGCGGCGGCGCGGGCGGCCTCGGTGATGGTCTCGCCCGAGAGCATGCGGGCGATCTCCTCCTCGCGGGCAGCCGCCGACAGGACCTCGACAGCGGTCCGCTCGGCCTGGCCGGCGCCCGCCTTGCTCACCCGCCAATGGGCGTCGGCTCGAGCGGCGACCTGCGGACTGTGGGTCACCACCAGCACCTGCGCGCCGGCGGCCAGACGCGCCAGCCGCTGACCCACGGCGTCGGCCACCGCCCCGCCGACGCCCTGATCGACCTCGTCGAAGATCATCAGCGGTTGGATGACCCCCGAAATGCTGGCCTCGATGGCGAGCGCCAGTCGCGAAAGCTCGCCGCCGGACGCGATGGATCCCAGCGGCGCGAACGGCGCGCCGGCGAGGGTGGCGATCTCGAACTCGACCCGGTCGGCGCCCGCCGGGCCATGGCGCGCCTCGGCCAAGAGCTCGACGGCGACGCGGAAGCGCGCCTTGCCGAGTTTGAGCGGCGCCAGCTCGGCCTGGACGGCGGCGGAAAGACGATCGGCGGCGGCGGATCGGCCAGCGGTGAGGGCGGCGGCGGCGGCGGCGTAGGCGGTCCTGGCGAGGGCCGCCGCGGCGCGCGCCTCGCGCAGCTGGTCGTCCGCCGCATCGATGGCCGCCAGTCTCTCGGCGAGGGCGACGCGGGCGGCGGGCAGCGCCTCGACCCCGACGCCCAGCTTGCGGGCCGCGCCCCGAAGGGCGAACAGCCGCTCCTCCGCCGCTTCCAGGCGACCCGGTTCGAAATCGAAGGTCTCGGCGGCGGCGTCGATGGCGGCGGCGGCTTCGGCGGCCTCGATCAGGGTGCGGTCGACGGCCTCGGCGGCGGCGGCGAGGCGGCGGGGCGCGGAGGCCTCTGGGTCGACCCCGGCGGCAAAGGCGCGCTCCCGGGCCCGTTCGAGCGCTCGGAACGCCTGACCGAGGCGCGTCGTGAGGGTGTCGGGGGCTAGAGCGTCGCGGGCGGCGGCGATCTCGCCGATGGCGCGCTCGGCGGCAGACAGTAGGGCCCGCTCTTCGGCAAGCCGCGCCTCCTCACCCTCGCGCGGCGCCAGGCGATCGAGTTCGGTCAGGCGATCGCCCACCTCGCCGCGCTCGGTGGCGCTGGCGGCCGCGTCGGCCTCGGCGGCGGCGAGGCGCTGGTCGGCGTCGCGCCAGGCGCGCCAGGCGGCGGCGCAGGCGCCCGCCTCGGCCTCCAGGCTCCCGTAGGCGTCGAGCAAGGGCCGATGAGTGCGGGCGTCGAGCAGGCCCACACTGTCATGCTGGCCATGCACCTGAACCAGCAGATCGCCCAGTTCACGCAAGGCGGCGACGCCCGTCGCCTGATCGTTGATGAAGGCTCGTGAGCGGCCGTCGGCGGTGAGGAGGCGCCGCAGCACCAGGTCCTCGCCGCGATCGAAGGCCAGACCCTTGTCTTCGAGCAGCGCCCACGCAGGATGGTCGGCCGTCAGCGCAAACGCCGCCGAGGCGCTGGCCTGGGCCGCGCCGCGCCGCACCAGCCCCGCCTCGCCACGCGCGCCCAGCGCGAGGCCCAGGGCGTCGAGGATGATGGATTTCCCGGCCCCGGTTTCGCCGGTGAGGACCGTCAGGCCGTCACCAAAGGCGAGGTCGAGGCTATCGGCGAGCACCACGTCGCGGATGGCGAGACCGATCAGCATAGCGTCGCGAGGATGACCGAGAATCTATTGAGCCGCCAGCCTTTCGGCCAGCGTCACGCTACGCGGCGCCGCGAGTCCTCCAAAGCGCGCGTCCAGTCGGATCAGAGCCTCGCGAGCTTTATCCGCATGGCCGGCGGCGATGAGCGATTCGACCTCGGCGAAGGCCTTGGCCTTTTCCCTGTCGAGGCCGGCGCGGCAGATCGCCAGCCGAGCCGCATCCACTTTCACCGGCGTCTGCAGAGCGACTAGAGCGCGGCCGAGCGCGGCGGGATCGGCCGCCTGATGGCCCGAGTCGGGGACCTGGTCAGCCGTCGCGCCGGCCACGCACCAGTGGCGCATGGAGGACAGGCTGTCGGTATCCATGGCGAGCCGGGCGGCATCCCGGCTGCCGGTGACGTAGACCACACGCGTGTCGATCTGGAAGCGGGCGAAGAGGTCGGCCGCTGGCAGAGCCGCCGCGTGATCGCCGATCGGGTCGCTGCCGGCGTCCAACAGCGCGCCGGCGAAGATGTCGGGGTAGGCCAGGGCCAGGCGCTGGGCCACGTGGGCGCCACCGGAGAAACCGCCGATGAACACGCGCGCGGGATCCACCGGATAGAGTCTGGCGACGTTCTGCTCGGCGATGAGCGCCAGAGGCTCTCGACGCGTGAGGACGTCGGCGTCGTTGCCGGAACCAGCGGCGCTGACGAAGATGACGCCCAGCCGGTCGAGCACGCCAGGCCATCCCTGAGGCAGCCGCGCCTCGCTCCACGGCGGAACGAACACCAGCAGGCCATAGCCGCCGGCCGGCGGGCGCGGCGGGACGTAGAGAAGAAACCGTTCGTTGGTGAGATCGAGCTGGGATTCGACCAGGGTCTTGCCCGAGGCGGCCAGCATCCGGCGGACTTCGAGCAGGGTGAGCGGCGTAAGCGTGCGCCGCGCCAGTTCAGAGCCGTTGGCCAGGGCCGGATAGTGGTCGAAGACGGCGCTGTCCCGCGGTCCCGGCGGCGCCGCCGCGCTCGCGGCCAGGGCGAGCAGAACGGCGACCCAGGGCTTGCCGGCCATCCCTGTCGCAGTCCCGTTTGCTGACGCTTGCGCCTCTTAGCATCAGCCGAGCAGCCAGTGTTTCGGCCGCGGCCGAACCTTGCCTCGATAGCGCGCCCGCGATTGTCGGCTACAGCCCCAGGACGTTCTGGAGGAAGCCGGCTTTCTTCTTCTTGGCCCTGGCCTCAGCCGCGGCGGTGGCCGCATTAGCCTGCGGGAGCGCGACCGCGGCGGCGTGGGTCTGGTCTTCGGTGACCGCGATCTGGACCGGCGGCGGCGCGATGGTGGTCTCCTTGTGGCGACCCCAAGGCAGTAGTCGCGGCAGGCCAGGACCGCGATAGTCGCCCGGCGGCACAGCCGGGCGCAGGCCGCGGGAGGTCAGGAGCTTGTAGGCTTCCTGGTACCAGTAATCGCCCGGATAGTTGTAGCCAAGCACGGCGCCGTCTCTCACCGCCTCGCCGTTGAGGCCCAGGGCGAGATAGCACTCGACGAGGCGGAACAGGGCCTCGGGCGCATGAGTGGTCGTCTGATAGGTGTCGACCACGGTCTTGAAGCGGCCGACGGCGGCGATCGGGTCGCCCGAGTGCTCATAAAACCGGCCGATGGCCATTTCCTTGCCGGCGAGCTGGTCGACCGTCATGTCGTATTTGAAGCGGGCGTCCTGCGCGAACTCGGTGGTCGGATAACGCTTCATGATCTCGTTCAAGGCGTTGCGCGCCTGATCCGTCGCGGCCTGGTCGCGGCCCACGTCGACGATCTGTTCGAAGTAGCAGATCGCCTTCAGGTAATAGGCGTAGGGCGTGGCCGCATTGCCGGGATAGAGCGAGATGAAGCGGTCGGCGTCGGCGATCGCGTCGGCGTAATCGTTGGACTCATAGTGGGCGTAGGCCCCCATGAGAATCGAGCGGCGCGACCACTCCGAGTAGGGATGCTGGCGCTCGACCTCGCGGAAATAATTCGCCGCGTCGTTCCACTCGTGGCGGTCGAGGTGGCCGGCGCCGGCGTTGTACAGCACCTCCACCGGCAATTCCTTATACGCCAGCGTCGGCTTTTTTTTCTGAAGCAGGGAGCATCCAGAGACAGCCACCGCTGCGGTCAGGGCCAGGACAACGGCGGTTCGGCTCCGAAAATCGGCTATCACGGAGGGTCACCTCAAAGCATAGTGCGCGCGCCCCGCGCCAGCGTTCGGGCCTTCTACACGAGCCCGCCAACAGCGCAAAGGTTCAGACGGCTTGGGCAAGCCGCGGTTCGGGTGAGGCGTACCGCCAGGCCTCGGGGCGCGCAAGCAGCTCGCGGACCAGGGCGTTGTTGAGGCCGTGGCCGGAATAAACGCCTTCGTAGCGGCCCATCAAGGGGGCGCCCAGGAGATAGAGATCACCGACCGCGTCCAGGGCCTTGTGACGCACGAATTCGTCGGCCCGCCGCAGTCCGCCCGGATTGATCACCTTGTCGCCCTCGATCACCAGCACATTGTCGAGCGTGCCGCCGCGGGCGAGGCCCGCCTCGCGCAGGGCCTCGACCTCGTGCAGGAAGCCGAACGTGCGGCAGGCGGCGAGATCCTCGCGGAAGCTCACTTCATCGACGGCCAGATCGACGCTCTGCCGACCGATGGCGGAGGTGTCAAAGGCGATTTCAAAGGCGACCTCGAAACCCTCGGCCGGAAGCAGCGAAGCCGATTTGCCGTCCTCTTCGACCACCACCGGCTCCAGGATTTCGATGAACTGCCGCCGCGCGGCCTGGACCTTGCGGCCGGCCGCGTCGATGGCCTCCACGAATGCCCGGCACGAGCCGTCCATGATCGGCGCTTCGGGACCGTCGATCTCGACAAGGACATTGTCGACGCCGAGGCCGCAGAAGGCGGCCATCAGATGCTCGACGGTCGACACCGTCACGCCGTCGGCGTTGCCGATCACCGTGCCCAGCCGGGTTCCGCAGACGGCCTCGGCGCGGGCGGCGATGGCGGGATCGCGGTCGGTGATGTCGGTGCGCAGGAAGCGCACGCCCGAGCCGGCAGGGGCCGGACGCAGGGTGACACGGGTCACTTGGCCGGTATGGATGCCGACGCCCTCGAGGAGGACGGGCCGAGCCAGGGTTATCTGTGGAAATGACGACAAGGGTGCTCTCATGGGTTCGACCGGCGTTCTTTCGGCGCCGCGCGCCAAGCCCCGATCAGTCCATTAGGCTGCGTCGGACCCCGCGCAAACACACGTCCTGTTTCCGACTGTTTCTCAAGTAAGAGGTTGAATATAGGGGAAATTCGCCGCGCCAAAAACGACCTTTCGCTTACCGCGCAAAGGCGTCGAACGGTCTGATGAACGCCGCCTCCCCACGATCGGGAGGCGGCGTTCAATCAAGTCTCAGTTCGCCAATCGGCGGAGGAAAGATGGGATTTCCAGATCCTCGTCGACAGCGTCCTCCTCCTCTTCGTAGGCCTCGGGGGCGGGCTGGGCCTGCGTCATCGCCCGGCCCGGGGCCGTCGGCGATTCCGCCCGACGGCCGCCGAACAGGCTGAGCCAGCCGCCTTTCTGGCGCCGGTCTTCGCCGAACCGCGTGGCGGGGAACATCAGCTCGTCATCCGCCGCCGCGCGCGCCACGGGCTGGAGCGAGACCACCGAGGCCGTGTCCTCGAAGGTGAAGCCCACCTGAGGCGCCGCCATGGCGGCGGCCATGACCGGTTCGTAAGCCGGTTCGACAGGCGCGTTGGCCGGTTCGAAATCGATCTCCGCGGCTTGCGGGGTCATGTGCGAGCGATCGAGGTTAGGCTCGATAGCCGCCATCGACGCGCCGTCCATGCCGGTGGCCACCACTGAGACGCGGACCACCCCTTCGAGCGCTGGATCGAAGGCGGCCCCGAAGATGATGTTGGCTTCGGGATCGACCTGGCCGGAGATGGCGTTGGCCGCTTCGTCCACTTCCAGCAGGGTCATGTCCAGGCCGCCGGTGATGTTCACCAGCACGGCCTTGGCGCCCTTGAGCGTAACTTCGTCGAGCAGCGGGTTCTGGATAGCGTTCTCCGCCGCCATCAGCGCGCGTCCCTCGCCGGACGCTTCACCAGTGCCCATCATGGCCTTGCCCATTTCGGTCATGACCGTGCGCACGTCGGCGAAGTCGAGATTGATCAGGCCGGGCAGGACCATCAGGTCGGTGATCGAACGCACCCCCGAATGCAGCACCTGATCGGCCAGGCCGAACGCTTCGGCGAAGGTGGTGCTCTCATTGGCGACGCGGAACAGGTTCTGATTGGGAATGACGATCAGGGTGTCGACGTAGCGCTGCAGCTCGGCGATGCCGGCGTCGGCCAGGCGCATGCGGTGCCGGCCCTCGAAATGGAACGGCTTGGTGACCACGCCGACGGTGAGGATGCCACGCTGGCGGGCGCATTTGGCGATGATTGGCCCCGCGCCGGTGCCGGTGCCGCCGCCCATGCCGGCGGTGATGAACACCATGTGGGCGCCGTCGAGGTGCTCGCCGATCTCCGGCTCGGATTCCTCAGCCGCGGACATCCCCACTTCAGGGTGCGCGCCCGCGCCCAGCCCCTGGGTGACGCTGACCCCGAGCTGGATGCGGTTCTGGGTCTTGGAGAAGGCGAGCTGCTGGGAGTCTGTATTGGCGACGACGAATTCGACGCCTTCCAGCCCCGCATCGATCATGTTGTTCACGGCGTTGCCGCCCGCGCCGCCGACACCGAAGACCACGATCCGTGGCTTCAGCTCTTTCGCCTGTGGCACAAAAACCTTGAACGTCATGTTTGACCCCGCAACCTCCGCCATTGGTTCCGCGAGCGACTGTCGGACCGTGGACCGACTGCTTCGTTCGACAGCAACACTTTAGAAACCATCATCCTTAAGCTGGCGTTAACTGCATAAGGTGAGTCGGCCTCCGATCGAGCCGCTCGCGGAAGGGTGATCTAAAGATTGTCCCTCAGCCAGGCGGCGGCCTTGACCACGACATTGGCTCTGGGATCGACCGGCGTGCTCGGCCGGGACGCCGTCGAGCGTTTTGGTGACGCTTCCCTGGGCCCGAAAGCGGCGCGCTGCAGGACGCCGGCGGCGGAGCAGAAGGCGGGTCCGGCGGCGGCGTCGGCTAGGTGAGGGATGCGCCGCGGGCGGCCCAGCCGCACGGGTCGGTCGAACACCCTGACCGCGACCTCGCGCGCGCCGGCCAGCTGGCTGGCGCCGCCGATCAGCACTATGCCCGCGCCGGGGTCGATCAGGGCGCCGGCCGCCTTGAGCCGCTCCTTGAGGCGTTCGAGGGTTTCCTCGACCCGCGGCGCGATGATGCCCTTGAGCATCGAGCGGGGGGCGGTGACCGGCCCGGCGCCGGGGTCGTCGCCCCTGGGCGGCGCCTCGATCATTTCCCTATCTTCATTGGCCGAGGCGATGGCCGAACCGTGCAGAGTCTTAATGCGCTCGGCGCCGGCGATGGAAGTCGACAGGCCGCGGGCGATGTCCTGGGTGACATGCTGGCCGCCGACGCCGAAGCTGTCGACGTGCACCAACGCGCCGCCGGACCAGACCGCGACCGAGGTGGAGCCGCCGCCCATGTCGATGCAGATGGCGCCCAGCTGCATCTCGTCCTCCTCCAGCGCCGCCAGCGCCGAGACGAACGGGGCGGCGACCACGCCTTCGAACTGAAGATGGGCGCGCTCGACGCAATGGCGGATCGTCTGGAACACCGCCTCGTTCATCGAGACGACCAGCAGTTCGAGCCCAAGCTTGCGGCCCACCAGACCGCTCGGATCGCGCACCCGCCGCTCGCCGTCGACCGACCAGGCGATTGGTTGCAGATGGATTGTCTGGCGGCGGGTGAGGCGCAGTCCGCTCATCGCCTGGACCACGGCGCGGTTCTTGTCCGCATCGCCGATGGGCCGTCCGCCGATGGAGACCTGGGCGGCGACGCGGTGGCTGGTCAGGTGGCCGCAGGCGGTCGAGACGGTGACCCCCTGGACGTCGATGCCGGCCATGGTCTCGGCCCGCTCAACCGCCTGGGCGATGGTCCTGGCCGCTTCCTCGGCGTCGACGATCGCGCCGGCGCGGACGCCGTGTGACTGAACATAGCCGACGCCGGCGGTGACCAGGCTGCGGTCGGCGCGCCTGACGCCTTCGGGCCGCATGATGAAACAGGCGACCTTCGAGGCCCCCAGATCCACCGCCGCCACCGCCCCGGAACGTCCGAGCGCGCTCTTCAGCGCCTCTCGCCCATCGCGTCTGGCGGCCCGCGTCTCGGCGCCTGTCCGTTCAAGTACTTCGCTCATCTAAACTCCGCCCCCAGCCAAGGTCTGCCCCGCGGCTCCGCGCGGGCGCACGACCACCATTTCAGGATCGCGCAGATCGACGCGCGCAAATCCCAGATCCAAAATCTTGGCCGTGCGGTCGAGGCCGTCGAGGCGCGCCAGCGCCGAGCCCTCGTCCTGCGCCGGCAGCATGATCACGCCGCCATCCTTCATCATCAGGTTCCAGCGGCGGCCGTCGACGCGCACCAGGGCCGTGACGCGCTGCGCCAGCCGCGCCCGGCTGGCCACCTGCGGCAGGATATCGGCGGCGGCCGCATTGGCGCCGTCGCCGACGATCAGCGGCAAGGCGCCGAACTTGTCCGGCGCGACGTCCGGCATGGGCGCGCCGTTATCGGCCACAACCAATGTCTTTCCGGCGTGCTGCCACACCGCCATCAGCGGACGCTGCACCACGGCGATGACCAGAGTGTCGGGCAGCAGGCGGACGACCTTGGCGTCGGAGACCCAGCCGACTTGCCGCACGCGGTCGCGTAGAGCGGCGAGATCGACGCCGAGGATGGGAGCGCCGGAGTGCAGGTCCGCCGCGGCGATGATCTGTTTTTGGGCTGCGGGCGAGGCGCCCTGCAGGTGGATGGCGTTGATCTGGAAACCCACGCTGGCGAGGTTCGTCCTGGCCGCCGCCTGGCCGTCGCGCCACAGAGTCTGGCCTCTGCCGCCCGTGGCCAGGGTGACGACGGCGACCAGCGCCGCCGCCAGAAACATCGCGGCCGAGGCGACGCCGGCCGGAACGCCGGCCTGTTTGGCGGCGGCCAGCTTGGAGACGCCGCGCGCCCGTCCGCGGCTGAATCCAGGTCTGATCGCTTCAGCGGTCATGCGTCTGGCCGGTCGGGCGGGCGTGCGCTGTTTTCCGCGCGCCGCCGCGGGCATGGCCGTCCTCCGTGATCCAACGTACCAACTCGTCGAAACCCATCCCGATATGCGCGGCCTGCTCGGGGACGAGTGAGGTCGGCGTCATCCCAGGCTGGGTGTTGACCTCCAGAAGGACCAGAATGTGGTTAATGGGGTCATAACGAAAGTCGCTGCGCGTCACCCCTTTGCACCCAATCGCCGAATGAGCGCGCATGGCGTGGGCTTTTACGGTCTCCGCCACCTCGGCCGGGATGCGCGCGGGCAGGATATGGACCGACCCCCCCTCCCCGTATTTGGCTTCGTAATCGTAGAAGCCGCTGCGGGCCTCGATCTCGGTGACGGCCAGCGCGCGCCCGTCCATGACCGCGACGGCCAGCTCCAGGCCGTCGACGTAGGGTTCGACGAGAACTTCGTCGCCCAGGGTCCAGGCCGGCGACAACAGTTCCCTGGGCGGTGAGTTGGCGCCCGCGAAGACGCGGAACACGCCCACTGACGAGCCCTCGGCGTTTGGTTTGACCACATAAGGCGGCGCCATGACGTGGGCGCGGCCGGCTTCAAAGCGGCTGTAGAGGCCACCGCCCGGCACCGGCACGCCCGCCGCCGCCAGCACGGCCTTGGCCTTGGTCTTGTCCATGGCCAGCGCCGAAGCCAGCACGCCGCTGTGGGTGTAGGCCAGATCGAGGGTTTCCAGCACGCCCTGGACGCAGCCGTCCTCGCCCCAGGCGCCGTGCAGGGCGTTGAAGCATACATCGGGCGAGAGGGCCGTGAGCACGG
>Ga0302314_10006673_pt1 | contig 20844 bp, 17 predicted proteins | sample III_Palsa_N2_3_FD_200533 | JGI IMG/M metagenome (GOLD analysis project Ga0302314, IMG submission 200533) | Peat permafrost microbial communities from Stordalen Mire near Abisko, Sweden - III_Palsa_N2_3 | ecosystem: Environmental > Terrestrial > Soil > Palsa > Peat permafrost | place: Sweden... | reverse complement strand
TAGCTCGGCGAAGTCGAGCTCCTTGCCGCGCATCTTGCGCCAGATGCTGTAGATGTGTTTCGGCCGCCCACTGACTTCGGCGCGAATATTCGCGGCGGACAGCTCCTGCTGCAGCCGCGCGATGGCCTGGGCCACATAGGTCTCGCGCTCGACGCGCTTCTCGTCGAGCAGCTTCGCAATGCGCTTGTAAGTAGCAGGCTCTTCGAAGCGCAGCGCGAGATCTTCGAGCTCCCACTTCAGTTGCCAGATGCCGAGACGGTTCGCGAGCGGCGCGTAAATATCGAGCGTCTCGCGCGCTACATCGGGCGAAGGCGTCAACTTCTCCGCCGCGTAATAACGCATGGATTGAAGCCGCGATGCGAGCCGGATCAGCACGACGCGGATGTCTTGCGCAAACGCCAGCAGCATCTTGCGCAGCGCTTCGACCTGCGCGCGACGCGCGGCCTGGGCATCGCGTCCAGCTTCGGGAATGGCATTCTGCGCAGCACGCAAACTGACCGTGCCAAGCCGCAGCAGTTTGCGCACGTCGCTGACGAGCTGCGCGACCTCTTCGCCGAAATTATCGGCAATCACCTGCTCGGGATCCTGCAGATGCGGCGTCAGCGCAAACAGGGCCGCCGCCAGCACCGCCGGCGGGTCGACGTTGAGCGTGCGCATGATCGCCGCCGTACCCGCCGCGTGATCCGCCAGCAATTCGCCGGACGAGAGGCGCACCTCGCCCGCGTGCTTCCGCACGAACGCCATCGCCCCTTCGAAGGAAGGGAGAGGAACAGGCGCGGTCGTAACGGTATCGGTATTCATGGTGCGACGGCCCGCCGGGCCAGACGGATCAACAGAGATTCAACAACAAAATTCAGATGCGGACCTAGCTGCGCTGCGCGGCAACAACGACCACTTCAACGAGGCACTTCGGGTTCGCGAGCTTTGCTTCAACGGTGGCGCGCGGGGGCGTGTCGCCTTGCGCAACCCACTCGTCCCACACGGCGTTCATGCCGGCGAAATGAACCATGTCGGAGATGTAAATCTGCACCGACAACAGCAGCGACTTGTCGCTGTCCACTTCAGCCAGCAGACGGTCAATGTGGCCGAGCACTTCACGCGTCTGGCCGGTGATGTCCTGATCTGCGTCCTCGGCGATCTGGCCGGCGAGATACACGGTGCCGTTGTGCACAGCGATTTCGGAGAGCCGCTTGCCGACGTGGTGACGAATGACTGCCATGACGATTCCTGGTGATGGTTAAGGTTGATCGGAAATCCGTTGCGCCTCGTTCCTCAATCCGGAGACGCGCTGCGAAGCCCCATATTATGACGCCTCACTGGCCGGTCCGATGAAGAAGCGGCGGGCAATCTCGATCTGCTCGGCGCTGATAAACGCCGGCGCGTGGCCGACGCCGGGGATTTCCACGCTCGACACCGCCTTGCCCTGCGCAACCATCTTTTCAACCGTTTCGCGCGACAGCAAATCGGATTGCGCGCCGCGCACCACGAGCACCGGCGCCTTGATCGCCGCCAGCGCGCCCCACAGCGCAGCCTCGCCGGCGGCCGCCTGCTCGTCCGTGATTGCACCAAACGGCACGGCGATGCGAGGGTCATAACGGAAACGCCGCGCGCCGTCGCGTTCATGCAGGAGCGGCGTGTTGATCTCGCGCCATTCCTCCGGCGTCAAAGGGCCGAACGATTGCGCCAGCAAGGCGGCGTAATCGATGCCCTGCTGCAGGGTTTCGAACTTCACCGGCTTGCCGAGGTACTCGCCGATTCGGGTCACTGCACCCGGTTCGAGGTGCGGGCCGACATCGTTCAGCAGCATCTTCTGGATCGGCGAGTCCGGCAGACCCGCGAGCCCCAACCCGATCAGGCCGCCCATCGAAGTGCCGAACCAGTCTACTTTTTCCACGTCCAGCCGCGCGATCAGCGTAACCATGTCCGCGACGTATTGCGGCACCGTGTAGTAATTGGGGACGTTCAGCCAGGATGAAAGCCCACGGCCGACCACATCCGGGCAGACCACACGGTAGGTATCCGCAAAAGACGCCGCCAGCCGGTCGAAGTCCCGCCCTGAACGCGTCAGACCGTGCACGCAGAGCAGCACGCGCGGATTCGCCGGGTCGCCCCACTCGGTGTATGCGAGGCGATGCAGGCCGCCAGGGCTCGCACATTGCACGAAACGTTGACGAGGTGTCGCCGTGCCGGCGGCATGCGGAGCGATCGAGGCAAGCGGTGCGGAGGACATACCGGTCATTGGAATTTCCTTGCGTAAGCACGGACCTCAGTCCGGCAAATCAGGCGCAGCACTCGGGGGCCAAGGCGGCGGGGCATGACATAGCGCCACAGAACATCGCAAACACAGGCCGGACGAGACGCGGATGAAAGGGCATGCAACGTTTAGACGATTGTAAACTGCTTTGCCGCCCGCCAAGAGTCAGCCGGACGGCATAGGCAAAAGGAACATCCGGCAGAGGTGCAGCAGCGGCCAGGTAGTGCGGCGGCTGCGTGGCGGCGCGGCTGAGGCCAAGCGCACCGAGGCCTGCCAAATAGACAGCAAGAGAGCCCGCACACGAGGCTGTGCAGGAAGCGGCGCACGGCACGGCAAAAGACCCGCGCCATCCGCCGCCCCCCATAACCGCCCGTGCAAAGCAAAACGGGCGAAGACTCACGTCTCGCCCGCTTCGAATCAGTCTTGCATCGGTCATCGCTCAAGCTTACGGTAGCTGCTGGAATCCCCGACAGCCGCCGCGATCATCAGCTAGACGCCCAATCAACCCACCGCACTGACATCCAGCGGTGCGCCAGTCTTGGCCGTGATCTCCTCAACCGTGACGCCCGGCGCCAGTTCGGTCAGTTTCAGACCGTCCGCCGTCACTTCAATCACGCCGAGGTCCGTGATGATCTGATCCACGACGCCAACCCCCGTCAGCGGCAGCGTGCATTCCTCGAGAATCTTATGCTGATCGCCCTTCGCGACATGCTCCATCAGCACGACGACGCGCTTGACGCCCGCCACCAGATCCATCGCACCGCCCATGCCCTTGATCATCTTGCCCGGGATCATCCAGTTCGCCAGATCACCGGTCTTGCTGATCTGCATGGCGCCCAGAATGGCGAGGTTGATATGGCCGCCGCGAATCATCGCGAACGAGTCCGCCGACGAAAAAATCGACGAGCCCGGCAGCGTGGTCACCGTCTGCTTGCCGGCGTTGATCAGGTCTGCATCCACCTCTTCTTCGGTCGGCGATGGGCCAATCCCGAGCAGGCCGTTTTCCGACTGCAGCCACACTTCGACGCCCGCCGGCACGTGGTTCGCCACCAGCGTCGGCAAGCCGATGCCGAGGTTCACATAGAAGCCGTCCTGCAGTTCCTTCGCCGCGCGCGCGGCCATTTGGTCACGAGTCCATGCCATGATTACGCTCCTTTCGCGCGGACAATACGTTGTTCGATGCGTTTCTCCGGATGCGCATTGAGGACGATGCGCTGCACGAAGATGCCCGGCGTATGGATGGCGTCCGGATCGAGCTCGCCCACTTCCACGATTTCCTCGACTTCCACGACGGTGATCTTGCCCGCCATCGCGCACATCGGGTTGAAGTTGCGCGCGGTGCGGCGATAGATCAGGTTGCCCGACTTGTCTGCCTTCCACGCCTTCACGAGCCCCACATCCGCCGTCAGCGAATGTTCCAGCACGTAGTGGTTCTCGCCGAACTGGCGGGTTTCCTTGCCTTCGGCGATCAACGTGCCGTAACCGGTGTTGGTGAAAAACGCGGGAATGCCCGAACCGCCCGCCCGCAGCTTCTCGGCGAGCGTACCTTGCGGCGTGAATTCGAGCTCGAGTTCGCCGGCCAGATACTGGCGCTCGAACTCCTTGTTTTCGCCCACATACGACGAGATCATCTTTTTGACCTGCCGCGTTTCGAGCAACAGGCCGAGGCCGAAGCCGTCGACACCCGCATTGTTGCTGATGCAGGTGATGCCCTTGACAGCCGAGTCGCGCAACGCCGCGATCAGCGCTTCCGGAATGCCGCACAGGCCAAAGCCGCCGACGGCGAATGTCTGCCCGTCCTTGACGATGTCCTTGAGCGCGGTAGCCGCGTCTGGATAGACCTTGTTCATCAGTGTGTCCCTTCCTTTATGGAAACCCGAAATCCGGTACGCCGGCCGCCGGATCGGTGCGATGCGGGGTGACGCGCGGTGTTACCGAGCGCGGCCTGAGCCCAGAACGTCATTCTAGACATCCGCCACCGGCCGTGCGGTGACATCGCACAGTTACCGTACGTCAAGGACCGCCGCCGCCCATCACCTGCGGCATCGCAGCCTTGTGATTTGCTCGAAAGGGTACGATGCCTGGGCCATACGGCACAATACGCAAAAATACATAAGTGATTCTCCGTTTTCGCACCTTTCATGCCCGCACTGGATTACCAAACCGCCTTCCACCTCGCGCCCATCGGCCTCGTGCTGTCGCGCGAGCGCTTCATTGAAGACTGCAACGACCAGTTGGCGTCGATCTTCGGCTGCCCACGCGAAGCGCTGCTAGGGAAGTCGTTTCAGGTGCTGTACCCGTCAGCGGATGAGTTCGAGCGGATCGGCACGCGCATTCCGCCCATCATGACCGCTCAAGGCAGCTATGCCGACGACCGGATCATGAAGCGGGCCAATGGAGAATTGTTCTGGTGCCACGTGACGGGCCGCTCGCTCGAACGCGCCGACCCGCATGCCGCTGGCGTGTGGACCTTCGAAGACCTGAGCGCCACCCGGCGCGTTGCCGTCGAGCTGACGCCGCGCGAGCGGGAAATCGCCGCGCAACTCGTGACCGGCAAAACCAGCAAGCAGATCGGCCGGATACTCGATATCAGCTCGCGCACGGTGGACGTCTACCGGGCGCGGCTGATGCGCAAGTACGGCACGGGCAACGCCACCGAACTGCTGCAGAGGCTGCTCGGGCATTGACTGCAGAAGAAGTTTGGAGGATAGCGGCCTGCCTCAGGCAGCCCTGACGAGCACCGCGTTTTCGATCGTCGAGCGCAGCAAATCCGGAATCGGCACCGACTTGCCGGCCGCGTAGTCGATCCACACGCAACGCGCCGCGCCGCGCGCATAGACGGTCGCCGGATCGTCGGTGCGGGTCAGTTCAAAAGTGGTGTCGAAGCTGCTGCGGCCGGGCGTGCCGACCGACATCCGGCCAATGATGTCGCCTGGGTAATGGAGTTGCTTGAGGAATTCCATCGACGCGTTGACGATCACGGGCCCCTGCCCTTCGCCATTGCCGCCGGCAATGCCGAGCTGCTCGAACCAGGAAATCCGCACCTGCTCCATGTAACGGAAATAGACCGTGTTGTTCACATGGCCGAACGCGTCCATGTCGCCCCAACGGATCGGCATGGACATCTCAAAAACTGCGTGGTATTCGCTCATCGTACTTCTTCTACTGGTTAAAACAGGATGCGCGCCGGGTTCGCCCGCGACAGGCAACGGGCGGCGCGCGGCGCGTGAGTCAGGCCGGGATCGAGGTGATCGCGGCGGCAAGCGCGGTACTTCCACCCATGGCAGTCATCGCTGCCATGGAGGCCATCAGGACAGCCCGAAACCGTCGTCGGCGGCGATGATCGCCCCGTTGATGAATTGCGATTCGTCGGCGGCAAGCAGCAGCAACAGGCCGTCCAGGTCTTCCGGCTGACCGACGCGGTGGCGCGGCAGCATTGACACCAGCTTCTGCCCCTGATCCGTCGACCAGTGATGGTGATTGATCTCTGTATCGATGTAGCCCGGGCAGATCGCATTCACATTGATGCCATGGCGCCCCCATTCCTGCGCCATCGCTTTCGTCATATGAACCACGGCGGCCTTGCTCATCGAGTACAGGCCGATCTGCGGCAGCACGCGCAGGCCCGCCACGGAGGCGATGTTGATGATCCGGTACGACGGCTTCTGGCCGCCATTGCCGCGCATGATCATGCGCTTGGCGACTTCCTGCGCCACGAAGAAGGCGCCGCGCGTGTTCGTATCGAACACGTACTCGAAGTCGGCGGGCGTGACTTCCGAGAGCTTCTGCGTAGTCGAAACGCCCGAATTGTTCACGAGGATATCGATGGTGCCCGCTTCCGTCTCGGCATGCGCCACGGCCGACTTGATGCTCTGATAATCGGTCACGTCGAGCGAAACGACGTGCGCAGCGCCGCCGGATGCTTCGATCTCGGCCCGCAATTCCTTCAGGCGCTCGGTGCGGCGGCTCGCCAGTACGACCTTCGCGCCAGCCTGCGACAGGACCTGAGCGAAGCGTTTGCCGAGCCCGCTCGATGCGCCCGTGATCAGCGCGACCTTGCCTTCAAGATTGATCGAACGGCCCATTGTGGTTACCTTGTTCGTTGGGTTAGAGGCGCGGCGAGGCCGCGAAGGCTCATCAAAACCCGGTGATTATCCGGGCAACACCGAATCACAGAAATAGAACGATCGTGCTAATCTTTGCTCATTGGGTTGCGGCGCTGGAGTCGTTCGCCCACAATACGATCCCGAAAAAAGCATTCTAACGGTAAGAGGAGCATCAATGACCCCCGCAAGTCTCATTGAGCAGTACGGCCCGCGCGAGTCGATGGAATACGACGTGGTGGTGGTCGGCGGCGGCCCCGCCGGTCTGTCCGCGGCGATCCGCCTGAAGCAGCTGGCGCAGGAAAAAGGCGTCGAAATTGGCGTCTGCGTACTGGAAAAGGGCTCGGAGATCGGTGCGCACATCCTCTCCGGTGCGGTCATGGACCCCCGCGCGCTGAATGAGCTGATTCCGGACTGGAAGGAAAAAGGCGCGCCTTTAGACGTTGAAGTGACCGAAGACCGCTTCCTGTTCCTCTCGGAATCCGGCGCGAAAAACGTGCCCAACTGGGCGCTGCCGGATAACTTCAAGAATCACGGCAACTACGTCATCAGTCTGGCCAACGTCACGCGCTGGCTCGGCCAGCAGGCTGAGGCGCTGGGCGTCGAAATCTTCCCGGGCTTTCCGGCTGCCGAGATTCTGTACAACGACGATGGTTCGGTCAAAGGTGTCGCGACCGGCAACCTGGGTATCGGCAAGGACGGCCAGCCCACCGGGAACTTCCAGCTCGGCATGGAGCTGCACGCCAAGTACACGCTGTTCTGCGAAGGCGCGCGCGGCCACCTGGGACGTCAACTGAACGACAAGTTCAAGCTGCGCGATGGTGTCGATCCGCAGGTCTACGGCATCGGCATCAAGGAACTGTGGGAAATCGATCCGGCCAAGCACAAGCCGGGTCTGGTGATCCACACGGCCGGCTGGCCGCTGGAATCCGACACCTACGGCGGTTCGTTCCTCTATCACATGGACAACAACCAGGTGATGGTCGGCTTCGTGGTGGGCCTCGGCTATTCCAACCCGTACCTCTCGCCGTTCGAGGAATTCCAGCGCTACAAGACGCATCCGTCGATCCGCGCGTTCCTCGAAGGCGGCAAGCGCGTGTCGTACGGCGCGCGGGCAATCACCGCCGGCGGCCTGATGTCGCTGCCCAAGCTCGTGTTCCCGGGCGGCGCGCTGGTGGGCGACGATGCGGGCTTCCTGAACGCCTCGCGCATCAAGGGCTCGCACGCCGCGATCAAGACCGGCATGCTGGCCGCCGAGGCCGCGTTCGATGCGGTACAGGCCGGACGTCAGTCCGATGAGCTGGCGGCCTACCCGGAAGCATTCAAGACCTCCTGGCTGCACAACGAGCTGTACCGTGCCCGCAACTTCAAGCAGTGGATGAGCAAGGGCCTGTATCTGGGCACCCTGATGGTAGGCATCGAGCAGAAGGTGCTGGGCGGCAACGTGCCGTGGACACTGCATCACCAGCATTCGGATCATGAGATGCTGAAACCCGCGTCGCAGTGTAAGCCGATCACCTATCCGAAGCCGGATGGCAAGCTCACGTTCGACCGTTTGTCCTCGGTGTTCATCTCGAACACCAACCACGAGGAAAACCAGCCGGCTCACCTGACGCTCAAGGATGCGAGCGTGCCGGTGAACGTCAACCTGCACACCTATGCGGGGCCGGAATCGCGCTATTGCCCGGCGGCCGTGTATGAGTTCGTGAAGAACGACGACGGCAGCGAGCGGCTGGTGATCAACGCGCAGAACTGCGTGCACTGCAAGACCTGCGATATCAAGGACCCGACGCAGAATATCGTGTGGGTGACGCCTGAGGGTGGTGGTGGGCCGAACTACCCGAACATGTGACGCGACGCGTTAGCGCGAAGTCACAGGAACAGGATGCAAAAAGCGCCGCCTTCCATGATGAGCGGCGCTTTTTTTAGTCCACGGACGTTGGTTCGGCTGGAGCGTTCTCCGCTCAACACCCTGCCAGCGCCACCAGCCGCTCGCGCACGCTCGCCAGCACGGACGCCCAGGCGCCGATCGCCGGCTGGCGAAACAGCTCGACCGAGTCGTACCACGGCGTACGCCGCGTTTGATTACCCCAGAACCACGCCGACACGTGATCGATCATCAGACAGGTCGGCACGCCAAGCGCACCGGCCAGATGCGCCGGACCGCTATCGATCGTCACGACCAGATCGAGGTTCACGAGCAACGCGGCCACATCGTCGAACCCGGTCGCAAAATGCTGGGTGGGATCGACAATCTCGATGCCGTGCGCGCACCACTGCTCGACCGTTGCAGAACGCCCCGGCGACAACGCGAAATACGTAATGCCTGGTACGGTCAGGAGCGGTTCGAGCTGGTCGACCGGCACCGAACGGCGTACATCGCGAATGTGCTGCGGGTTGCCGTTCCACACGAGGCCGACTTTTGGCCCGCTGGCCGCCACCGTTTGTGCGATGTGCGCCCGCCACGCCTCAGCACGCGACGGATCGGCGCTCAGATACGCACAACCCCAGCCTGACGGATCGAAGACTCCGAGCCGCAGCGGCACGCTCATAAGGCCGCAGTGAAAATCCGGGCGTGTCACGAGGCCGGTTTCAAGCGCCACGTCGGGCGGCAGCATCCGTTCGAACAGGTGCCGCAGCGGGCCGTCGTGTCCGAAGATCACCCGCCCGCCTTCGCGCCGCGCCCGCTCGGCGAGCAGCGGCAGAAAGCGCACCGCCCACAGGCAATCGCCGTTACCTTGCTCGCCATAGACGACCAGCGTCTTGCCGGCGAGCGACTCACCCTGCCAGTACGTGCTGATTTCGCCGAGCGCGCGATGTGCGTCGTTGAGGTCGTCGCCGAACACGATGCGCGATTCGTAGTGCGCCCACCCGTCGGCGTAGCGCCCTGAGCGTATTTCAAGCTCGGACAGGTCGAACATCGCCTGGGCATTGTTCGGCGCCAGTTCGAGGACGCGCCGCAAGAGCGTTTCCGCTTCAGCAAAGCGCGCCTGTTCCTTGATGCACAGTGCGAGCTTGTGCAGCGCGACCGGGTTGCCCGGCACCACGCGCACCGCCTCGCGCAACAGGCGTTCGGCTTCGTCGAAATCGTTACGTTGCTGCACGGCCGCCGCGCGCCAGACCAGCGCGTTGGCATCCTCGGCATCACGCGCAAGCAGCAGCGCGGTGGCCGAGTCGACCAGCGGCCAGTCGCGCAGGACGAACGCAGTTTGCGCAATGGTGTGAAGCAGCGTGGGATCGCAGGCAGGATCGAGCTGATAGGTCTGCACCAGCGCGGCAAGCGCTTCGCACTGCTGGTCCCGGTTACGTCCAGCCGCCTGCAGCAAGGTCTGGCCGAACGCGAGCCAGTCTGTGGCGCTTGCCTGTGGGCCGGCGACTCGCGCGCGCAACTGCGTCAGCGCGTCGCCGGCTGCTGGGGTATTCGGGTCGATCATCGCGACGTTTCGATTAATTCCGACTGAAACGGACAGACGCGCAGAACGCGACTTACGGCGCGCTTGCCGCGATCTTCGGCGTGTTGACGACCACATCGCCGCACTGTGCGCGGTGACGCAGCGCGTGATCGATCAGCACGAGAGCCAGCATCGACTCGGCGATCGGCGTCGCACGAATGCCGACGCAAGGATCGTGGCGCCCAAATGTTTCGACGACGACCGGCTCGCCCGCCTTGTCGATCGAACGGCGCGGCGTGCGAATGCTCGAAGTCGGTTTGATGGCGATCGACACGGTAATGTCCTGCCCCGTCGAAATCCCGCCGAGTACACCGCCCGCGTGATTGCCGACAAACCCTTCCGGCGTGAGCTCGTCACCATGCACCGAACCGCGTTGCGCGACACTGGCGAAGCCCGCGCCAATTTCGACGCCCTTCACCGCATTGATGCCCATCATGGCGTGCGCGATATCGGCGTCGAGCCGGTCGAACAACGGCTCGCCGAGGCCGACCGGCACACCCGAGGCCACCACGTTGATACGTGCGCCAATCGAATCGCCATCCTTGCGCAGCGCGTCCATGTACGTTTCGAGCTGTGGCACGACATCGGCATTCGGCGCGAAAAACGGGTTCTCGCGCACGTGCGACCAGTCGACGAACGGCACCTCGATCTCGCCGAGCGCCGCCATATAGCCGCGAATCTCCATGCCGAAGTGCTCGCGCAGCCACTTCTTGGCGACCGCGCCCGCCGCGACGGTGGGCGCCGTCAAACGCGCCGACGAACGGCCGCCACCACGATAGTCGCGGATGCCGTATTTCTGCCAGTAGGTGTAGTCGGCATGGCCCGGGCGGAACGTTTCCGCGATGTTGCCGTAGTCCTTGCTGCGCTGGTCCGTATTGCGGATCAGCAGCGCAATCGGCGCGCCCGTGGTCACGCCTTCGAACACGCCCGAGAGAATCTCGACCTTGTCCTCTTCCTGACGCTGAGTCACATGGCGCGAGGTACCCGGCTTGCGGCGATCCAGTTCAAGCTGGATGTCGTCTTCGACCAGCGCCATGCCCGGCGGGCAACCGTCGATCACGCAGCCGATTGCGGGGCCGTGCGACTCGCCAAAGGTCGTGACGGTGAAAAGCGTACCAAGCGTATTGCCGGACATGAGCGTCGTCCAAAGAGATGCGGGGAGAACGCTATTATGCCAGCCCGCCCGGCGGCGAGGGCCGCGCCGCGCGGACGTTGGCCGAACGGATAAGGCACGGCGGACCATTTAAGCAGCCCCTGCCGGCCCCGGCCGCGCATGACCGCGCTTCGCCTACTTCCGAGCCCCGCGCAATTCGGTCACGATCTGCTGCAGCCCTTCCGCCGTCACCTGAGCCGGGTCAAGCGGCTCGCCGACGGCCAGCGTCAGCCGGCTCATCACGCCCTTTTGCACCGGCCGCGGCCAGCGCGCGTCGGCTGCGCGCGAAAACACGCTGCCCCAGAGGCCGCGCAGCGCCATCGGCACCACCGGCGCCGGCGTGCGGCGGATGATTTCGGTGACGCCATGTCGGAACGGGTTCAGCTCGCCGGTCTTCGTCAGCTTGCCTTCCGGGAAAATGCACACAAGATCACCCTCGGCGAGCGCTCGCGCGCAGGTTTCATAGGCTCGCGTCAGCATTTCCGGGTTCTCGTGGGACGGTGCAATCGGAATCGCCTTCGCATGACGGAACACCCAGCCGGCGAACGGCGTCCTGAAGATGTGGTAGTCCATCACGAAGCGGATCGGACGCGGGCTCTCGGCCATGATGACGATCGCATCCACGAAGCTCACGTGGTTGCACACCAGCACCGCCGCACCTTCTTCGGGAATGCGCTCTGCATGCACGAGCCGGATCCGGTAAAACGTGTGCACCAGCACCCACGCAACAAAGCGCAGCAGAAACTCCGGTACCAGCGAGTAGATATACGTGGCCACCACGATATTGAGCAGTGCCGTGACGAGGAACAAGCCTGGAATGCTGACGCCGGCAGCCGTCAGGGCCATGGCCATCACCGCCGAGACGATCATGAACAGCGAATTGAGGATGTTGTTCGCCGCGATGATGCGCGCGCGATGGCTCGGCTGGCTCCGGCTCTGGATCAGCGCATACAGCGGCACGCTATAGAACCCGCCGAACATGGCGAGCAGGAACAGATCGGCGAGTACGCGCCAGTTCGCGGGCATCACGATAAATTCGCCGACGCCCAGCAAATGTCCAGCTGGCGGCAACGCATGACTCGCAAAGAACAGATCGATGCCGAACACGCTCATGCCGATCGAACCGAGCGGCACCAGCCCGATTTCAATGCGCCGCTTCGACAGGCGCTCGCACAACAGCGAACCGAGGCCGATACCGATTGAGAAGGTGCCAAGTAGCACGGTCACGACATCTGGGCTAGCCGACAGCACATTCTTCGCGAAGCTGAAAAACGACGACAGGAAGGTCGCGCCGACGAACCACAGCCACGAAATGCCCAACAGGCTCAGAAACACCGTGCGGTTTTCGCGGGCGATCCTCAGATTGCGCCAGGTTTCGCTGACCGGATTCCAGTTGATGTGCAGGTCAGGTTGCGGCGCCGGCGTGGACGGCACCCAGGCGGACACGGCACGTCCCACCAAGGCAATCCCGACGCAGGCGCACGCCAGCACCACGGCGCCGTGTTCGACAAAACCCGCCGCTTCCCCGCCGATGATGGTCCCCACCAGAATGGCGACGAACGTGCCCATTTCGACCATGCCGTTGCCGCCCACCAGCTCGGTTTTCGCCAGATGCTGCGGCAGATACGAATACTTCACCGGACCGAACAGGGTGGAATGGACGCCCATCAGAAACGTACACAGATACAGCAGCGGCGCACTATGCAGCCAGAAACCGGCACCACCGATCAGCATCACGCCGATTTCAAACGTCTTCACAAAGCGCGTCAGCATCGCCTTGTCGTATTTGTCCGCGATCTGGCCCGAGGTGGCGGAGAACAGCACGAACGGCAGGATAAAGATCGCCGAGATCAGAAACGCCGCGGTCTTCGCATCGACGCCGGAAAAGCGCGCGGTCTGATACGTGACGAGCGAGGTGAAGCCGATCTTGAACACGTTGTCATTCATCGCGCCCAGGAACTGGGTCCAGAAAAACGGCGCAAAACGTCGCTCGCCCAACAAGCGAAACTGGGATTCGTGCGCGTCGCCACTACGGGCGGCTCGGCGGGCGGCAGGTAACGGACGATCGCTCATGAAGGTCGGGGAATGGGAGAAAGGACCGGAGGACAACAGAAAGGTATGCGACGCTGTCTTTAGCAGCCTCGCGCCGGGTGAGTGCCGCGCCCTCGAACTCCCCTCTGGCGCGGATGCAAAAAAGGCGCACGCTCTCGCGCACGCCCCTGGATCAATACCTCAGGCTTATGGCAACTTGATGGCTGACGCACCTAACAATACCGAGCACCGGACGACACCGCCCCGCGCCATGGGCAACCACGTGGCAAGCACGTAGCAACTGCGTCACAGCCGATCGGCAAGCGCCGCGGCCAGCCCAACCGGCAATCTAGCGCGCCTGTTGCGGCTCCTGCTCTTCGGGCCAGTCGCGGATATAGGCCTTGAGCATACGGTTCTCGAAACCCTGCTCCTCGACCACCGCCTTCGCCACGTCATAAAACGAGATGACGCCCATCAGCGTGCGGCTTTCCATGACCGGCAGGTAGCGCACGTGATGCTCGAGCATCATGCGCCGCACCTCGTTCACATCCGTTTCCGGCGTGCAGGTAAGCGGGTGGTCGTCCATGACCTTGCGGATGGTGGCCGTGCCGACGCTGCCATGATGCTTGCTGAGCGTCAGGATGATTTCGCGGAAGGTCAGCATGCCGACCAGATCGCCGTATTCCATCACAACCAGCGAGCCGATATCGTGTTCCGCCATCGCATTGACTGCGTCGAGCAGCGGCGTATCCGGCGTGACAGTAAAAAGGGTATTGCCCTTGACCTTGAGAATGTCGCTGACTCGCATGATTGTCTCCGGTGTCGACATGCCTAAATACATGACTGATTTTCGATCCTAGCGGAAAGACCCGTAAAAGGAAAGCGGGCCGCCCACCAAGCCAATACGGGCGCGACAGCCTGCCGCATGGGGAAAATCGCACTTGAAGCCGGTAGTCCCGGTGATACGATGCCCCCACTTTCACCCTTCGCGGAGCCGCCCGTGGCTCCGCCGCCCAGGATGTCCGCCAACCGTTTCGACACGCTTGCGCTGCATGCAGGCGCAGCCCCCGACCCCACGACCGGCGCGCGCGCCACGCCGATCTACCAGACCACCTCCTTCTCGTTCCGCGACACCGACCACGCCGCCGCGCTCTTCAATATGGAACGCGCAGGGCACGTTTATTCGCGCATCTCTAACCCGACAGTCGCCGTCTTCGAGGAACGCGTCGCTGCGCTGGAAAACGGCGCCGGCGCGATCGGCACAGCCAGCGGCCAGGCCGCGCTGCATCTGGCGATTGCCACGCTGATGGGCGCGGGCTCCCATATCGTCGCGTCGGGCGCGCTATACGGCGGCTCGCACAATCTGCTGAACTACACGCTACGCCGCTTTGGAATTGAGACCACCTTCGTCAAACCCGGCGATCTGGATGGCTGGCGTGCCGCGCTGCGCCCGAACACCCGCCTGCTGTTCGGCGAAACGCTCGGCAATCCGGGCCTCGACGTGCTGGATATCGCCGCGGTCGCCCAGATCGCGCATAGCCACCGTGTGCCGTTGCTGGTCGATTCCACCTTCACCACGCCGTATCTGCTCAAGCCCTTCAAGCATGGCGCCGACTTTGTCTACCACTCGGCGACCAAATTCCTCGGCGGTCATGGCACGACGATCGGCGGAGTGCTCGTCGACGGCGGCACATTCGACTTCGAGGCATCCGGGCGTTTTCCCGAGTTCACCGAGCCGTATGAGGGTTTCCACGGTATGGTGTTTGCCGAGGAAAGCACCGTTGCGCCCTTCCTGCTGCGCGCCCGTCGCGAAGGCCTGCGCGATTTCGGCGCCTGCCTGCATCCGCAAGCGGCGTGGCAACTGCTGCAAGGCATCGAAACCCTGCCGCTGCGCATGGATCGCCATGTCTCGAACACGCGCAAGGTCGTCGAGTTTCTCGCTGCCCATGCCGCAGTTGAATCCGTTGCCTATCCGGAGTTGGCCTCGCATCCGGATCATGCGCTCGCCAAGCGCTTACTGCCGCGCGGCGCAGGTGCCGTGTTCAGCTTCAACCTGCGTGGCGACCGCGCCGCCGGACGGCGTTTCATCGAGGCGCTCTCGCTGTTCTCGCATCTGGCCAACGTCGGCGACGCCCGTTCGCTCGTAATCCACCCCGCCTCCACCACGCACTTCCGCATGGACGCAGACGCGCTCGCCGCAGCCGGCATCGCGGAAGGCACGATCCGCCTGTCGATCGGCCTCGAAGACCCGGACGATCTGATCGACGACCTCAAGCGCGCGCTGAAGGCCGCGCAAAAGCCGGCCGGCCGCAGCGCCAGTGCGGCGAAACCGCAGGACACAGTTGGCAGCCCCAACCACGGCAGCGCGCCCAAGGAGTCGGCATGATCCTGGATGTCCAAAGCAAGAAGGCCTACGCCTATACGGGTGGCAAGCCATTCGACCCCAGTCTGCCGACTGCCGTCTTCATCCACGGTGCCGAGCACGACCATAGCGTCTGGGCGCTGCAGACCCGCTACTTCGCCCATCACGAATTCAGCGTGCTGGCCGTCGACCTGCCCGGCCACCATCGCAGCGCCGGCCCGGCGCTCACCGATATCGCCTCAATGGCCGACTGGCTGACCGCGCTGCTGGACGCCGCGAGCGTAGCGCGCGCCTGCGTGATCGGCCACAGCATGGGCTCGCTCGTCGCGCTCGATTTCGCCGCGCGCTACCCGGAACGCGCAAGCGCGCTGGCGCTGGTCGCCACCGCCGTCCCGATGGCCGTCTCCGACGCGTTGCTGGACGCCGCGCTCAACCGCGAGCCGAAAGCGATTGCGATGGTCAACCAGTGGACACATTCGACGCTCGCCGCCAAACCGTCCTGCCCGGGCCCCGGTTTCTGGCTGCACGGCATGAACCAGCGGCTGATGGAACGCGTCTCGGCGGCAGGTGAACCAGGCCTGTTTCACACTGACTTCACGGCCTGCAACGTCTATTCGGACGGCCTCGCACGCGCCGCGCAGGTACGTTGTCCGGTGCGCCTGATCGTAGGACGGCGCGACGCCATGACACCACCGCGTGCCGCGCAGGCGCTCGCCCAGGCACTCGCGCAAGCCAGTCCACGCGTGGACACCATCACCCTCGACGCCGGCCATGCGCTAATGACCGAGCAGCCGGACGCCACGCTCGATGCGCTGTTCGGTTTCGCCTCGAGCGCCACGTGACTCCAGTAAGCTCGACGATAACGATGTATGGCGTTGCGCACCATCGGCCGAATGGCCAGGTTGCGCGCATCGGCCGATAGCAGCACAATGATTCAAGCCTGCCCGGTTTTAGTTGCATATTGCATCGCCGGGCTCGCTGTGCCGCCTGAACCGGGCATGGCGGGGGAAAGGGCTAAAAAGAGTAGCGAAACGGAGGCCGTGATGGCTCAAACCGCTCATACCGATCACTTCGCGAATTTCGCGGAGTTCTATCCGTTTTACCTCGAAGAGCATCGCAATCTGGTCTCGCGGCGGCTGCACTTTGTCGGCTCGCTGGGCGTGATCGGCTGTCTGGCCATGGCGCTCGCCACTGGCGACTGGCTGTGGCTGCCGGCCGCGCTCGTCAGCGGTTATGGGTGTGCATGGATTGGGCATTTCTTCTTCGAGAAGAATCGCCCCGCTACCTTCCGGCATCCCATCTATAGCCTGATGGGCGACTGGGTGATGTTCAAGGACATCTGTACCGGGAAGATTTCGCTGTAGTACGAGGGCGCGCGCCAATTTGCCGGCTGCCGCCCTCAAAGTGACTTGCTTGACCTCTAGCTCCAGACCGCGACGTTTACGCCGTCTGATGCGGCATCGCCGAACTACGCGCCTCGGTTTGCGCCGCCCGCGCGGCACGCGCCGAAGCCCGCACGGCGAGCAGCGAAGCGAGCGAGACGCTCAGCTTGTCGTTCTGGAGCGCTGCCAGCAATGTCTCGCCGTCCACCCGGGTCGACTCCAGATTAAGCTGGTATTCGAGTTCCGCGCGATCGATCACGAACATATCGAAGAGCCGCTCCACCGTCACCTGGGCCGGATTCGCCAGCAGCAGAAAGTGTGGACGCGTGCCGTCTTCGTTCAGACGCGCAATCCATTCGATCTCCTCGAGCTTATCCAGCAGGTAAGTCGTGGTATCCATATCGCGGCGGAGCATGCGCGCCAGATCCTGCAGCGTATAACCGCGCTTGCCCGCTTCGCGCGCCTCGGAAAGCCGGGCAAGCAGTTCGAGCGCGTCGAACAGATCGCTGCCCGCAAAGCGTGGCCGGTGAAACTGGCCGATGCGAATCGCCGGTAACGCAGACGCCACCATCGCGCCTGCCAGCGCGATAAACCAGCTCAGATACATCCACAGCAGGAACATCGGCACTGTCGCGAAAGCGCCGTAGACTGCGGTGTAAGTCGGCACGCGTCGAATGTAATAGCCGAATCCGCGCTTGGCCAGTTCGAAGGCAATCGCGGCACCGAGCCCGCCCACCACCGCGTCGCGCCACTCCACCCGGCAATTGGGCAGGTACACGTAAAGCATCGTGAACGCGAGTGCCGTGAGCGGCAGCGCCGCACCCGTCAGCGCCCAATCGATCACCGGCGTGATGTGCTGCGCGGCGCTAAACGCCATCGAGCGCGTGAACAGATAGGAAGAGATCGACAGGCTGACACCGATCAGGATCGGCCCGAGCGTAATGATCGCCCAGTAGACCAGCACGCGCTGCGCGAGCGGACGTGGTTTGCGCACCCGCCAGATCACGTTGAACGCGGATTCGACCGTCATCATGGTCATCACCGAGGTGACGAACAGCACGATCATCCCCATCGTCGTCAGGCCTTTGGCCTTCGAGGCGAACTGATTCAGATACTTGAAGATCTGGTCGTTGATCTGCGCAGGCATCAGATGGTCGGCAAGAAACCCCTGCAGCGACATCTGGAATGAACCGAAGATCGGGAACGCGGTAAACAGCGCGAACGCCACCGTCGCCAGCGGCACGAGCGACAGCATGGTGGTGAACGTCAGACTGCCGGCCACCTGTGGAATGCGATCTTCGCTACTGCGCTTCGCGGCGAATTGCGCGAGGCGTTTGAGCGTATCGAGATCGAAACGCACCCTGGACAACAAACCCCACCTCCTTCGCCTTCGTGAACCGTCCGCGGCAGGCGCCGGACTGCCGGCGAGCGGCCTGTGCCGTGGACCCAGCCCCTATAATACCCGTTCACGTGCGACACGACCGCTCGTCGTGGGAGGCGCGCCGGACTCCAACAAGCCGGCAATCACTAAGTAACACAAGGCTTTGCGAGCAAGGCGTTTCTGAATTATGGAAATGTCTGCAGCACATGACCTTGGTCACCGATATCGATTGTTCTGCAGTCTCGACAAGCGACAGACGTGATTTAACGCAGAAATCGTTGTGATGTAACAACACTCCACCCGGAGCGTTTGTTACGCATTATTACGACGATAAAACTAAAATAGCTTGCGCTAGCCTCTGCCACTTTGGTGGTCGGAATGCTCCTGCTCGCATAACTCTGTAACTTAGTCCTCTGAAACGAGCTGCTCTGATTCTCATTGTTCAGCCACCGCAACTGGTGGTAGCGAACCATCTGCACGACCAGATGTAGCCTAGGAAGACATGCGTCGCCGGTAACAGCGAGGTGTGAAGCTCTTCTGACAACGTAGCCCCCGGAAGTTTCGGGCGTGCGCATGCCGTGAGGCACGCATACGGATACTCCCAGCAGCGAGGGGGTTGAGGAGCAAGGCTGGCTGGCACGGTCAACGAAAGTGAACGACTGATAAACCTCGTAACTATTGCGGTGCCAAAGCTGCTGACAGGCATCAACCAAACGGTACGTGATCGGATAACCCGCTGTGAACTCGGGTTACGTCGTCATTGGATCACCGGGGAAAAGGTCGGACCTAACCCAGTCGTGTGAGAGTCAGGGAACGTGGTAAGCCCGTATGGCCGCCTGTAGTAGTTGGACAGGCAGGCGAACCGCAAGGGACGCTGTTGGCTGTGCGGGTATGGGATGACGGAAAAAGCGAATGCCGGGCTGTAATGGCTCGGATAGGGGGTGAGACATTCCCTCACGCGAAAGCGCGCCCACTTCCGCCTGGTCTACCGTTGCAAAACGGGCTGATAGACCCTTGTAAACTGGTTGCGGTACGGACTCGTCCGTACCGTGTTGAGATATTCCCCGCGGGGGGCACATCGCTCTCCGCAAGGGGAAAGATGCGCCCTCCCGAACCGGGGATTTTCTGATCCGGAAAGGAGAGCAGCATGAAAGTATCAATCCGAAAGGAAAGATCTGCGCCCTCCCACGGGCCGGACGACTGGCATGCCATTGACTGGCGGCGAGTCGAACGAAACGTGAAGGGAATGCAGATCCGAATTGCAAAGGCGACGCGGGAAGGTAAATGGCGCAAGGTGAAAGCCTTGCAACGGATGCTGACCCGCACGTTGTCCGCACGGTTGTATGCGGTGCGACGTGTTACGCAAAATACTGGCGCGCGAACGGCGGGAGTCGATCGCGAACTATGGGAAACGCCTGAAAGCCGGCTGCGCGCAGTCGGCAGGTTAAAGCAGCGCGGATATCGACCACGGCCATTACGGCGGGTTTATATCCCGAAGACCAATGGAAAGGAGCGCCCTCTGGGCATTCCGACCATGCGAGACAGAGCGATGCAAGCCCTGTATTTGCTGGCCCTCGAGCCTGTGGCAGAAACGGTTGGCGACCCAAACTCATATGGGTTCAGGAGAAATCGCTCGACGGCCGATGCCATGTCCCAGATCTTTGCCACTATGTCCCAGAAGGCCTCGGCCGACTGGGTGTTAGAGGCAGATATCAAAGGATGCTTTGACTGGATAAGTCACGACTGGCTGGAAAACCATGTGCCGATGGACAGGGGAATTCTCCGGAAGTGGCTAAAATCCGGCCTGCTGTATCAAGGTCGGTACCAGGCGACAGAAGCCGGTACGCCGCAGGGGGGCATCACAGCCCCGGCAACAACATAGCAAACTCGCGGGTAAGATGGGGCCTTCGCATATCGAGGGAGTGTCTGGCGCCATGGTCCAGAGAATGTCCTGCCATTGATGCGGTTCTCGTGCTTGAGGCCGTTGCTCCCGCTGACAGGGAGTCCAATCGATGACACGGGGACGACGCAAACACTGGCATGTACGTCTCGCTTTCGAGCCAAACCGCTATTCCGGCGAACAATTGGAGAAGGCCTACGAGCAGCTCAGCCCGATCGATGCCCGGAGCACGAGGCGCTCATCGGAAGCAAAGCCGGCAATGGCTATGAAGCGGGGGAAACGATGAGCAACGCTGCCATGGTCGCGCTTTACGCGCGCGTGTCATCCGAGCAGCAAAGCAAACGCGGCACGATAGACAGCCAGATCGCCGCACTGAAAGAGCGAATTCAGGCCGACGGCGCGCAGATTGTGGAGGACATGTGCTTCGTTGATGCTGGGGTGAGCGGTGCAACGCTGGTCAGGCCACAGCTGGAGCGTCTGAGGGACGCTGCAGCGCTCGGAGCGATTGATCGGCTGTACATCCTGTCGCCGGACCGCCTGGCGCGCAAATATGCGTACCAGGCGCTGCTGATGGAGGAGCTTGGCTCGTACGGTGTACAGGTGGTGTTTCTCAATCATGCCATCGGCACAACGCCGGAAGAATCGCTGCTGCTGCAGATGCAAGGGATGATCTCGGAGTACGAACGTGCAAAGATCGCTGAGCGCAACCGTCGCGGCAAGCTTCACGGTGCAAAACGCGGTACTGTCAATGTGCTATCAGGGGCGCCTTACGGCTACCGCTATATCCGACGACAGCTCGACGGGACGCCAGCCCGGTACGTCATCG
>Ga0302314_10006672_pt1 | contig 20844 bp, 17 predicted proteins | sample III_Palsa_N2_3_FD_200533 | JGI IMG/M metagenome (GOLD analysis project Ga0302314, IMG submission 200533) | Peat permafrost microbial communities from Stordalen Mire near Abisko, Sweden - III_Palsa_N2_3 | ecosystem: Environmental > Terrestrial > Soil > Palsa > Peat permafrost | place: Sweden... | reverse complement strand
TCGTGGGTCTCCGTGACTGTCGGCCTTGTACGCCGAAGCGTGACGGGCGCCCAGGCCAGGATGTTGGCGGCGAGCCCAACAGACCATACCCCGGTCAGGGGGTTGAGCCTGCGACGGGCACGGACGAAGATTCCGCTTCACCGCCGGCTGCGAACCGGCGCACCTTTCGGATATCGCCCGCTTCGGAACGCCTGATGTCCCAGATCCGCATGTCCCAGACCCGCCGCCGCCTGCTCGAACTGTCCGCCCTTGCCTTCGCCGCGCCGGCGTTCGCGGCCCCGAAGCCGGCGAAGCCGCTGCGCATCCTGATCCTCGGCGGCACCGGCTTCATCGGCCCGAATGAGGTGCGCTACGCCCTCAGCCGCGGCCACTCGGTGACCATCTTCAACCGGGGCCGCCAGCAGGTGACCTGGCCGGGACCGGTGGAGGAGCTGCTGGGCGATCGCAACACCGGCGACCTGAAATCGCTGGAGGGGCGGGAGTGGGATGTCTGCATCGACAATCCGACCAGCCTGCCGTTCTGGGTGCGCGACGCCGCGGTCGTGCTGAAGGGCAAGATCAAGCACTACATCTTCGTCTCGACCATCTCGGTCTACGCCGCCAACGACACGCCGAACGCCGATGAGACCGCGGCGCTGGCCCCCTACAAGGGCCAGGACGCCATGGCCGAGCGCAAGGTCGGCCCCGAAGCCTACGGGCCGTTGAAGGCGCTGAGCGAACAGGAGGCTCAGCGCCAGTTCGGTGAGGCGGTCTCGATCGTGCGTCCCGGCCTGATCGTCGGCCCCGGCGACGAGACCGACCGCTTCAGCTACTGGCCGGTGCGCCTGGCGCGGGGCGGCGACGTGCTGGTTCCCGGCGACGGCTCGGACCATGTGCAGGTGATCGACGCGCGCGACCTGGCGGAATGGATCGTCCGCGTCGCCGAACAGTGGTCGTACGGCGTGTTCAACGCCACCGGGCCGGCCCATCCGCTGACCATGCGCGAGTTCGTCGGCCTGGTGGATGAAGGCGTGCACGCCAAGCCGAATCTGGTGTGGGTGTCGACCGACTTCCTCACTGCCAACAAGGTCTCCGCTTGGTCCGACATGCCGGTGTGGATCCCCGAGCACGGCGAGACCGCCGGGTTCGGCCGCCGAAATATCGCCCGCGCGCTGAAGGCCGGCCTGACCTTCAGGCCGCTGCCGACCACCGCCGCCGACACCCTGGAGTGGTTCAGGCAACAGCCGGCCGAGCGCCAGGCCAAGCTGAAGTCGGGCCTGACCGCGGCGCGCGAAACCGAGCTTCTGACCGCGTGGCGCGCCGAGCATGCCGCCCACGGATGAAGCGCCCGGCGTCGTCGATGTCGACGAGTTGGACACCGACGTCCCGGTAACCCCAGCGTCCCCATCCCTGGCCGGCGGCCGGTTCATCCCGCTGGTGATCGGCTCGGCCCTGTTCGTCCAGGTGCTGGACGCGACGGTGATCACCACCGCCCTGCCCAGCATGGCGCGGGCGCTGGGCAAGGACCCGGTCAGCCTGAACGCCGCCATCACCGCCTATCTGGTCGGCGTCGCCGCCTTCCTGCCGCTGGCCGGCTGGGTGGCCGACCGGTTCGGGGCCAAGCGGGTGTTCCAGGCGGCCATCCTCGGCTTCGCACTGAGCTCGCTGGCCTGCGGTCTGTCGCAAACCCTGCCCGAATTGATCCTCAGCCGCTTGGCCCAGGGCGTGGCCGGGTCGTTCATGACCCCGGTCGGACGCCTGGTGCTGCTGCGCTCGGCCGCGCGGGGCGATCTCGTGCGCGCCATGGCGTGGCTGTCGATGCCGGTGCTGCTGGGGCCGATCCTCGGGCCGCCGCTGGGCGGCTTCATCGTCACCTTCGCCTCCTGGCGCTGGATCTTCTTCCTCAATCTGCCGATGGCGGCGATCGCGCTGGCGCTGAACCAGCGGTTCCTGCCCCGTACGCCGCCGATGCCGGTTCCGCGGCTGGATAGCGCGGGCCTCCTGCTGTCGGGACTGGGGCTGGGCGGAATAATCTATGGCCTGTCGAACGCCGAGCACGCTGGCCTGGCCGCGGGCGTCGACGGGTTGGTGCTGGGCGGCGGCCTGATCGCGCTGGTGCTCTACGGGCTGCACGCGCGCACCACCGCGAACCCGGTGGTCGATCTCGGCCTGCTCAGGGTTCCCACCTTCCGCGCCGCCATCCTGGGCGGCCTGTTCGGCCGGCTGATCAACGGCGCCAATCCGTTCCTGCTGGCGCTGCTGCTGCAGCTCGGCTTCGGCCTCAGCGCCTTCCAGGCCGGCCTCCTGATCCTGGCCAACGCCGGCGGCGCGATGATCATGCGGCCGGTCGCGCCGCGCATCATCCGCCGGTTCGGCTTTCGGCGGGTGCTGATCGTGGGCGCCCTCATGGCCTCGGCGACCTTCGCCGCCTGCGCCCTGTTCCGGCCCTCGACCCCGCACGCGCTGATCGTGCTGGCGCTCCTGGCCGGCGGCTTCTTCCGCTCGCTGCAGTTCACCGCCCTCAACGGCCTGGCCTATACCGACATCCCGCCGCCCGCGCTCAGCCGCGCCTCCACCTTCTGGAGCGTGGCGCACCAAGTGGCCCAGGGCCTGGGCATCGGCCTTTCGGCGATGCTGGTGCAGGCCTTCCGCGGCGGGGGCGCCGCGGTCCTGGACTGGCGGGCGATCGCACCGGCGTTCCTGATCGTGGCCGGGATGTCGCTGTTCAGCCTCGCCTTCTTCGCCCCGCTCGAGCGGGATGGCGGGCGGGCCCTGTCGTTCGCCGCGGGTGGATGACCCCGGCCGCCTCCGCGCCTACGGGCCGCCCTGCATGAACCACACCCCCGCCGCGCCCCAGGTGCGGTGGTCCACGACCTCGAAGCCGGCGACGTCCGGCTCTGGTTCGTCCGCGGCGCGTTCGAGCACCGCCAGCGCGCCGGGCTTCAGCCAGCCTCCGGCCAGGAGGGAGGCCAGGCCGGCTTCGCCGAGACCCTGGCGATAGGGCGGGTCGAGGAAGGCGAGATCGAAGGGCGCGCCGGCGCTGGCGGGGCGCTGGCCGAGGTCGGTGGCGTCGCGCCGGTGCACGCGGGTCTCGCCGAACAGGCCCAGCGCCTCTACATTGTCGCGGATGGCGCCCCGCGCCGCCTCGTCGGTCTCGACGAACAGGCAGAAGGCCGCGCCCCGCGACAGGGTCTCGAACCCCAGGGCCCCCGAGCCGGCGAACAAGTCGATCGTCCGCGCCCCGTCCAGGTCCGGGGCCCAGGGCGCATGGCTCAGCACATCGAACAGGGCCTGACGCGCCCGGTCGGCGGTGGGCCGGGTGGTCTGGCCCTGCGGCGCGATCAGGGTACGGCCGCGAAAGCGCCCGGCGACGATCCTCATGGGCCCGGCCTCATCCAACCCATCCCATTCAGCCGACCTCACCGGCGCGCTTGGTGAAGCGCGGCAGCACCAGCCGGCGCATCACCAGCAGGGTCGCCAAGGCCACGAAGGGTGCGGCCGAGAGCGAGCCGCCGGTTGCCGCGATCCAGGTGAAGAACAGCGGCACGATCAGCGCCGTGGCGATGCGCACCCAGCGATAGGGAGTGCGCGTCTCGGGGTGAGCCAGCCCAGGCCGGAACAAACCATAAGCCCAGCCGGCCGCCGCCAGATAGCCGCACACAGCCAGGACCGCGCCGTAGACCGTGACGGCCGAAGTGTCCGGGCCGTGCCGATAGAGCAGCTGGGTGGCCGCCGGGATCAGGGCGACGAACAGCAGCTGCGCCAGCGCCAGCAGCATGAACGGGCCGTCCACCCGCAGCATCCGCCCCAGGAGTTCGCGCTGGCTGGCCCAATAGGAGGCGACGACAACGAAGCTGATCAGATAGGCCATCACTGGAAAGCGCAGCTGGGCGATCAGGCCGGGCAGGTCGTGCCACGTCTCGGGCGGCCGGATCTCGAGCGCCGCCAGGGTGACGGCGATGGCGAACACCCCGTCCGACAGCATGATCAGCCGGTCGAAGGTGTGCCGTTCCAGCCGCCGCTTCAGCGGCTCGACCACCGTGTCCAGCTCCTCGAATTCGCCCATGCCGGGGACTCCTAACGCCGACGCGGGGCGGGCTTGCGGACCGCTGCGGCCTTGCGCGCGGGCGCGACTTGAGCCGGCGGCGGCCGTCCCGCGCGTTCGGCCCAGCGCCGGCCATAGCCGGTGGCGAAGGCGACGACGGGGATCAGCAGCGGCGTCCAGCGCGTTGCGGGGTCTGAAGCGAGCACGCCGAGCGCCGTCATCAGCGGCGCCGCGATCAGCACGATCAGGGCGACGGCGATCCGCAGCGTCAGGCTCATCCCTGGCTTGACGATGGTGGTGAAGAAGGCGGCATGGCACCACAAGAGGGCGTGGACGAGCCCGATCAGCTGGAACAGGCCGATGTAGAGCCAGACCAGGGCCCGGCTGTAGTGGCCCAATGTCATTATGCGGGTGGTCGCCGGGATCAGGGTGACCAGGGCGAGCAGGATCAGGGTGTAGAGCGTCAGGCCGAAGTCGGCGCGGCGGAAGCGCCCGAAGCTCTGCCGGTGGCTGGCCCAGATGATGCCGATCGACAGGAAGCTCCAGAAGAAGGCGAAGAAAGGCGCGGCCATGCCCTCGATCAGGCTGTCGAAACCGCCGTCCCAATGCTCGGGCGGGCGCAGCTCCAGCGCCAGCAGGGTCATGGCGATGGCGAACACCCCGTCGGACAGCATCATCAGCCGTTCCAGGCTGTAGTCCCGCACCTCGGTCTCGCCGTCGAGCATGTCCATGACGCTCCCCCTCGCGGCCATCCTAGCCGATTGGATTGCTCCGACTAGGGCATGTCAGGCCAAAGTGGACCCGGTCTGGCCGCCCGGACATGCTCTAACTCTATAATTCTAGACCCTTTTTATCCGGATCAGATGAGTCCATCTGATCCGGAAAGGGTCTAGCGGGGCTTCGCAGGACCCTTGCCGGCTGGGCGTTTGGGCGCGGTCTTGAAGGTGAGGTCGACGCCGCGTGGCTTCGGTGGGCCCTTCTTGGGCGGTTTCGGCGGATGGGCGGGGTTCTTCTTTTTCGGTTTGGCCCAGCCGGCCTTGTATTCCTTGCGCTTGGCGGGTTCAGCCGTGGCGGCGGCCTTTCGCGGCGCGGCGCGGTCGGCGTATCTGGGCGGGGACTGGCCCTTGGGCAGCAGCAAGCCGCCGGCCCTGTCGCCCTTGGGCAGGTTTTCGGGCGGGATCAGGCCGGCCAGCTGTTCGCGCAGCACCCGGGGCCCGACCTCCTCGGCGGCGCCGATCGGCAGGGTCCCGAGGGCGAACGGGCCATAGGCCAGGCGGATCAGCCGGTTCACCTTCAGCCCGATGTGCTCCAGCACCCGGCGCACTTCGCGGTTCTTGCCCTCGGTGATGGCGACGGTGACCCAGATGTTGGCCGGACCCTTGCGGTCCACGTCGGCGACGGCGTGCTTGACCTTGTCGAGCTTGGCTTCGATCGGCCCATAGCGCACGTCTTCGACGGTGATCCCGTCCTTCAGCTTGTCGAGCTTCTCCTGCGTGGCGTGGCCATAGGCCCGCGCCCGGTAGCGGCGCACCCAGCCGGTAGAGGGCTGCTCCAGCGCCCGCGCCAGCTCGCCGTCGTTGGTCAGCAGCAGCAAGCCTTCGGATGCGAGGTCCAGGCGGCCGACCGAGATCACCCGCGGCAAACCCTCCGGCAGATGGTCGAACACGATCGGGCGGTTCTTGGGGTCCTTGTGCGCGGTCAACAGGCCGACCGGCTTATGATAGCGCCAGACGCGCGTCGGCTCCTTGTCGCTGACCACCGCGCCGTTGACGGTCAGGATGTCGGCGGGACCGATCTTCACCGCCGGGGTGGTCAGCACCACCCCGTTCAGCGCCACCCGGCCCTCGGCGATCAGCCGCTCGACGTCGCGGCGCGAGGCCACGCCGGCGCGCGCCAGCGCCTTGGCCACCCGCTCGTCGCTGTGGGGCGGAGCGCCGGATGGAGCCTCGGCCCCGGCCTCGGGGGAATGCTCGGGCGGGCGCTCGGCCGGCGCCTGAACCGGGCGCTGAGCGGCGCCGCGCGCCGGGCCCTTGGGCGGGCCGTTCTTGAAGCCGCTCTTCGGCCCGCTCTTGTGCTCTTGGGGGCGGCTCTTATCCCCTGGGGCTTGACCGGGACGGCCCGCCCGCCTTGGGTGTTGTTTGTGATCGACCATGACGAGACGACCATGCGCATCGCCCTCGCCGAGGCGCAAGCCGCGGCCGCGGCCGGCGAGACGCCGGTGGGCGCGGTGATCGTCGATCCTGAGACCGGCGAGGTGGTGGCCAGGGCCGGCAATGCGCCGATCGGCACGCATGATCCCACCGCCCATGCCGAGATCCGCGCCATCCGCCTGGCGGCCGAACGGCGCGGCAACTATCGGCTGACCGGGCTCTCCCTGTTCGTGACGCTGGAGCCCTGCGCCATGTGCGCCGGCGCGATCAGCCATGCGAGGATCGGCCGGCTGGTGTTCGGCGCCGACGATCCCAAGGGCGGCGGCGTGGTCCATGGCGCGCGCGTGTTCGACCAGCCGACCTGCCACTGGAAGCCTGTGGTAGGGTCGGGCGTGCTGGCGGCCGAGAGCGCGGATCTGCTGCGGGGCTTCTTCAGGGCGAGGCGGGGCAGATGAGGTTCGGTCTTCTGGCGGTTTCCGGCGCGGCGGCGCTGCTCCTCGGCGGGACGGCGGCGCTCGCCGGTTCTGTTCCGCCGCCGGCCGCGGCCGGACCCGAGGCCTATGTGCGCTGGGTCTATGGTCGCTACACCCCGGACAGCCAGTTCGACAGCGAGATCGCCTACACGCCCGGCCTGCGCGCCCTGTTCAGGCTCAACGGCCGGCTGCTCCGCGGCGAGGTGGGCGAGAACAACGACGGCGACGAGATCTGCCAGTGTCAGGACTGGGATAAGCTGCGCGTCGAGAACCTGACCCTGACGCCGGACGGTCCTGGCCGGGCCGCGGCGCGGGTCGGCTTCGTCAACGCCGGCGCACATGAGGCGGTGACGCTGAAGCTCCTGCTCACGCCCGCCGGCTGGCGGATCGACGACGTGATCCATCCGAGGCCCGGCTCAAGCGCCAGTCTGCGCGCACGCCTAGTGGACGAAAACCGCAGGCTCAAACACGCGCCGACATCACGGCCATGAGCCGCGCCTCGAGCTTGTCGCGTACCATCGGCCATTCGCCGGCCAGGATCGAGAACACACAGGTGTCGCGCTGGCGCCCGGTCCAGACGATCCGGTCGTTGCGGATGATTCCGTCGAGACGGGCGCCGAGCTTGGCGACAGCTGCGCGGCTGCGGGCGTTGATCGCATCGACCTTGAACTGCACCACCACAGCGCCCGTCTCATAGACGCCGCCGGGCGCGAAGGCCTGGCCCAGCATCATCATCTTCGATTCCGGATTTACCGCGCCGCCACGCGCCTCCGGCCGCCAATAGGTGTTGCCGATCTCGACGCGCCGATTGGGTCGGTCGAGGACGAAGGTGGAGCATCCCACCACCTCGCCCCCCGTTATCCCGACATAGGCCTGCATAGCGCCCGCGGCCTGCTCCCGCTCGATCCGTCGCCACCAGGTGTCCAGGTGCTCGCCGTTCATCGGAAACGGGTAGAGGGCGGCCCAGACATCGGGATCGGCGTCGCAGGCGGCCCTCAGCGGCTCGCGATGCGCCTCCGCCAGCGGCTCCAGGCGCACGAAACGACCTTCGAGAACGGGGGCGGGTGTAAGCATACCGCCTGTTAGCTCCGGCCGGACGGGGCGGCCAGTGACAATCAAGCAATGAAGCGCGGCAGCGGCTTCGGCTTGCGATGTGTCATGGGCCTGGGGCACAATGGGGCGTCAGAAAACGATATGAACCCCGGAACCTGACCGGCCCATCCGGACCGGCCTTAGGAACCATACTTCAGAACAGGGTCCGGTTGCGCCGTCGGCATGAAGCCGAGGCGGGCGGGCTCAAGGAGCGCCTCATGGACTTCAGCCTCACCGAACATCAACGCCACTACCTGGACCGGGTCATCCGGTTCATGGATGAGCACATCTATCCCGCGGTTCCCGAATACGAGCGGGAGATGAACGTCATCGGTCCCGAGCGCTGGAAGGTGGTCCAGGTGGTCGAGGAGCTGAAGAAGAAGGCCAAGGCCGCGGGCCTGTGGAATTTCTTCATGCCGCCGCACTCGGGCCAGAGCCATGTGGACGACACCTTCCAGTTCGAAGGCATCCAGCTGACCAACCTCGAGTACTCGCTGATCGCCGAGGAGCTCGGCAAGGTCGGCTTCGCCTCCGAGGTGTTCAACTGCTCGGCGCCCGACACCGGCAATATGGAAGTGCTGATGCGCTACGGCACCCTGGCGCAGAAGGAGAAGTGGCTGCGCCCGCTGATGAACGGCGAGATCCGTTCGGCCTTCCTGATGACCGAGCCGGCGGTGGCCTCGTCCGACGCCACCAACATCGAGACCCGCATCGAGCGCGACGGCGACGAATACGTCATCAACGGCCGCAAGTGGTGGTCCTCGGGCGTGGGCGATCCGCGCTGCAAGGTCGCCATCGTCATGGGCAAGACCGACCTGACCAAGGAGAAGCACGCCCAGCAGTCGCAGGTGCTGGTGCCGCTCGACGCCCCCGGCATCGAGATCGTGCGCATGCTGCCGGTGTTCGGCTATGACGACGCCCCGCACGGCCACGCCGAAGTGGTGATGAAGGACGTGCGCGTGAAGATCGAGGACGCGCTGCTGCTGGGCGAGGGCCGCGGCTTCGAGATCGCCCAGGGCCGCCTCGGCCCCGGCCGGATCCACCACTGCATGCGGACCATCGGCGTCGCCGAAGTGGCGCTGGAGAAGATGGTCAAGCGGCTGCAGTCGCGCAAAGCCTTCGGCAAGTACGTCTCCGACCACTCCCTGTGGGAATGGCGTGTGGCCGAGGCGCGGATCAACATCGAGATGTGCCGGCTGCTCTGCCTGAAGGCGGCGGACATGATGGACAAGGCCGGCAACAAGTCGGCCCGGCTCGAGATCGCCATGATCAAGGTCGCCGCCCCGCAGCTGGCGCTGAAGATCATCGACGACGCCATCCAGGCGCACGGCGGCGGCGGCGTCACCACCGACTTCGGCCTGGCCAAGGCCTACGCCGGCATCCGCACCCTGCGCCTGGCCGACGGTCCGGACGAGGTGCACGCCCGCACCATCGCCCGCATGGAGTACGGCAAGTACGGCGACGCGGTGGTCAAGCTGCGCAATGAAGCCGAGGAGCGCCTGCTGGTCGCGGGCATCCGCTAGGCCTCAATTTTCAAGCTCTGCAGGGGGCCGCAGCGCATGCCGCTGCGGCCCTTCGCACGTCTGGACGCGTCGGGCATGACCGAAATTTAATTGCCGCTGCAACCGCGAGGCGTGCAAGGTCGCGCACCTTCTGCTGTCGTGAGACCCCCCGTGATGAAATCCGCCCTGATGGCCGCCGCCGCGCTCGGCGCCCTGGCCCTCGCCGTTCCCGTTTTCGCCGGCGAGCCGGCCGCGCCGCCGAAGATGGACTATGGGGTGTGGGGCTTCGACTCGTCCGGCATGGATCCCAGGGTCAAGCCGGGCGACAGCTTCTTCGACTACGCCAACGGGGCCTGGGTGGCGCGGACGACGATCCCGGCGGACAAGACCTCCTTCGGCGCCTTCGACATGCTGGCGGATCTGTCCGAGCAGCGGGTGCACACCATCCTCGACGCCGCTGCGGCCAAGGGCGGTCCGGCCACGACGCCCGAAGGCAAGGTCGGCGCCGCCTATCGCGCCTACATGGACGAGGCCCTGATCGAGCAGAAAGGGACCGCGCCGCTGGCGCCGATGCTCGAGGCGATCCGCGCCGCGCACGACCGGGCGGACCTGGCGGCGCTGATGGGCAAGCCGGGCTACAGCGCCGTTTTCGACCTCGACATCGATCCCGACTTCAAGAACCCGACCGTCTATCAGGTGTTCCTGACCCAGGGCGGCCTCGGCCTGCCCGACCGCGACTACTATCTGACGCCGCAGTTCGCCGAGAAGAAGAAGGCCTACCAGGCCTATGTGGCCAAGATGCTGGGCCTGATCGGCTGGCCCGAGCCTGAAGCGCGGGCGGCCGAGATCGTCGCCTTCGAGACCAAGATCGCCGAGGTCAGCTGGACCCGCGCCGAGCAGCGCGACCCGGTCAAGATCTACAACCTCACCACCGTCGCGGCGCTCGAACAGGCCGCGCCCGGCTTCGCCTGGTCGCGCATGCTGGCCGGCGCCGACCTTGGCGGCCGCGCGGACGTGGTGGCCATCACCAACACCTCCCTGCCGAAGATCGCCAGCCTCTACGCGTCGACCCCGCTCGACACGCTCAAGGCCTGGGAGGCCTTCCACGCCGCCGACAGCATGGCCGGCCTGCTGCCCAAGGCCTTCGTCGACGCCCGCTTCGACTTCCGCGGCAAGACGCTGACCGGCCAGCTCGAGAACCGGCCGCGCTGGAAGCGGGCCGTGCAGGCCATCGACGGCCAGCTCGGCGAGGCGGTGGGCGAAGTCTATGTGGCCAGGTACTTCCCGCCGGAGTCCAAGGCCAAGATGGAGGCCCTGATCGCCGACCTGAAATCGGCCTTCGCCAAACACATCCGGGCGCTCGACTGGATGAGCCCCGACACCAAGACCCAGGCCCTGGCCAAGCTGGCCAACTACGATGTGCAGATCGGCTATCCGAAGAAGTGGCGCGACTATTCCAGGCTCGAGATCCGCGCTGACGACGCCTACGGCAACGCCGGGCGTTCGGAGGCCTTCGAGTGGGCCTACAAGGTCGCCCGGCTGAACGAGCCGGTGGATAAGGACCAGTGGGGCATGACGCCCCAGACCGTCAACGCCTACAACAACCCGTTCTTCAACGAGGTGGTGTTCCCGGCCGCCATCCTGCAGCCGCCGTTCTTCAATCCCAAGGCCGACGCCGCCATCAACTACGGCGCCATCGGCGGGGTGATCGGTCACGAGATGACCCATGGCTTCGACGACGAGGGCCGAAAGTTCGACGCTCACGGCCAGTTGCGCGACTGGTGGACGGCCGAGGACGCCAAGCGTTTCGAGGCCAAGGCCAAGGTGCTCGGCGCGCAGTATTCAGCCATGGAGCCGCTGCCGGGCGCGCACATCAAGGGCGACCTGACCATGGGCGAGAACATCGCCGACCTCGGCGGCCTGACCCTGGGGCTGGAAGCGTATCATGCCTCGCTGGGCGGCAAGCCGGCGCCGGTGATCGACGGCATGACCGGCGACCAGCGGGTGTTCCTGGGCTGGGCCCAGGTCTGGCGCGAACGGATGCGCGACGACGCCCTGCGCAGCCAGATCGCCTCCAATGAGCATTCGCCGGCCCAGGCGCGGGTCGATGGCGTGGTGGTCAATATCGACGCCTGGTACGCGGCCTTCGGCGTCAAGCCGACCGACAAGCTGTACGTGCCGCCGGATAAGCGCGTGCATATCTGGTAGCGGCTAGACCCTTTCCGGATCAGATGGATTCATCTGATCCGGACAAAAAGGGTCTAGAATTATAGAATTAGAGCATGTCCGGGCGGCCACCCGAAGGGCGACGCCAGTCAAACCGGGTCCACTTTGGCCTGACATGCTCTAGGCGCCGGCCGTCGCCGCGCTTGACCTGACGGCGGCCGCAAGCGCCTAATCCATACCAAGCCGAAGATACGGTATGGAGGATCGGGTCGCCATGGACGAGCTCATCTACGCCAATATCTGGGAGGTGATCGCCCGCATCCAGCCGGAGCGGCCGGCGATCCTCCAGGGCGAGTTGACGCTGACCTGGGCCGAGTTCGACCGGCGGTCCGACGCCCTGGCCGCCGACCTGCTGGCCGCGGGCCTGGGCCAGGCCGCCAAGGTGGGCGCCTATCTCTACAACGGGCCGGAGTTCCTCGAGACCTACTTCGCGGCGATGAAGGCGGGGCTGCACCCGTTCAACGTCAACTATCGCTACGCAGCGGACGAGCTGACCTATCTGTTCGACAACGCCGACGCCGAGGCGGTGGTGTTCCACTCGAGCTTCAGCGAAACGCTGGAGGCGATCAAGGACCGCCTGCCGCGGGTGAAGCGCTGGATCGCCGTACGCGACGGCGCCCATCCGATCCCGGCCTGGGCCGGCGACTACGACGCGATCGTCGCCGAAACGCCGAGTGATCGCCCGGTGGTCGCGCCCTGGGGCCGGTCGGGCGACGACATCGTCTTCCTCTACACCGGCGGCACCACCGGCATGCCCAAAGGGGTGATGTGGCGCCAGGCCGACCTGTTCCCGGCCCTCGGCGGCGGCGCCAATCCGCTGCTGGGGCTCGAGGCCTTCACCTCGCTGGAGGATGTCCGCCGGCGCATCGCCAGCCCCGGCTATCTGGCCCCACGCGGCCTGACCGCCTCGCCGCTGATGCACGGCACCGGCGGCTTCGGCTCGATGACCACCCTCAGCATGGGCGGCGCGGTGCTGATGCTGCCGTCGCGCAAGTTCAGCGCCGAGGAACTGTGCGCCGAGGCCGACCGGCTGAAGGCCACCCGCATCGGCATCGTCGGCCAGGCCTTCGCCGGCCCGATCCTGGAGGCCCTCGACGCCAACCCTGGCCGCTGGGACATGGCCTCGGTGCGGCTGATCGGCTCCTCGGGCTGCATGTGGAGCCAGGAGAACAAGCAGGGCCTGCTGCGGCACATGCCGGGCGCCGCCCTGATCGACAGTTTCTCGTCGTCCGAGGCGATCGGCATGGGCGCGTCGGAATCGCGCCAGGGCGAAGAGGCCAAGACCGCCCGCTTCGCCGTCAGCGAAACCTGCGCCGTGTTCACCGAAGACGGTCGACGCGTGCGGCCGGGCTCGGGCGAGCGCGGCATGACCGCGGTCTCGGGCTATCTGCCGCTGGGCTACTACAAGGACCCGGAGAAGACGGCGCGGACCTTTCCCATGTTCGAGGGCAAGCGCTGGTGCGCGCCTGGCGACTGGGCGCTGGTCAACGCCGACGGCACGCTGGAGGTGCTCGGCCGCGGCTCGGTCTGCATCAACACCGGCGGCGAGAAGGTCTTCCCCGAGGAGGTCGAGGAGGCGCTGAAGCGGCACGCCGCCGTACGCGATGCGGTGGTGGTGGGCCTGCCCGACCCGCGCTTCGGCGAGCGGATCTGCGCCGTGGTCGAACTGGTCGCCGGCGCCGAGACGCCGACCCTCGGCGACCTGGCGGCGCACGTGAAGGGCTGCCTCGCCGACTACAAGGCGCCGCGGAACCTGGTGCTGGTCGACAGTGTCGGCAGGGCGCCCAACGGCAAGGTCGACTACAAGGCGACCAAGGCCCGCGCCGCGGCGGAGCTTGGGGTCGGGGCCTGAGGGGGACATGCCCTCGCTCACCCAGGCGATCGTCTACGGCGTGTCAGCGCCTGTATGAATTCACCACCAAGAGCACCAAGTTCACCAAGAAGACCAAGTTCACCAAGAAGAATGGGGCGGCCCCGACGGCGCGACCTTGGTGATGGCTTGGTGTTCTTGGTGGTGAAATATCTTTCTTGCGCTGACGCGCCCAATGCGATCACCCGGCTCACCGGACCGGTGGGCAGGTCAAGTCTGCGTTTTTGACATGAGAGTCAAAATTGATGTGGAGTGGGGCCCAAAACGAAAGCCCGCTGCGGGGGATATCGCAACGGGCCTTCAGGTCGCTCTTGATTAGGCGGGCGTTTCCTCCCCGAAACGCCGGAGGGTCGAACGTCTCAGCGCCCGTGAACCTCACAGCGGCTAGAAACGTCAAATTTGTGGAGGTGTCAACGCTTTCGGCGCCGTACACCATAATTTGAGCAGATTCCTTGACTCCAGAGTCAAAAAACTACTGGATCGCCAGCGACACGCTGCCTATCAGCGGTTGAGCCTGGGTGGCCGGCTTACCTACGGGGACGAAGGTGATTGCCGGGGATGTCTCCAGCCGGCCCTGCGTCGCCAGGGTGGTCGCCAGGGCGGTGATGTCGAAGCTCCTCGCCCGCGAGGCCATGGTCATCCCACTCATCGCCCGCATGGCGGAGAAGAACGACAGGGCGCCGATCGGATACGCCTGTGTGCCGCCGTTCTTCGCCGGGGCCTCAAGATAGACCTCGTAGATCACGCCCGGCTGGATGTCGGTGGACAGGTTGTTCAGCACCAGGAACACCTTCTGCCCCGGCTTCGGCGCAGGCGTCAGCGGCGGGGGAGCGGCGGGCGCCGGCGGCGGAGCGGAAGCCACGGGGGTCGGGCCCCGAGCTGCCTTGAGGTTGAGCAGGCCGAGCAGTCTGGAGGTCGCGGTGGGCGGCGGGGCCGGACGCCGCTGCATCCGGATCGCCGGCGCGATCAGCGGCGCCAGGGTGCGCGCCGCCACCTCGGGCGATCCCTGGGTCGAGATGAGTCGGATCCTCAGCGCCGACCCGCCCAGCCGCACGCCCTCGCTCACATGGGTGATCGACGGCAGGGTGCGCAGCACCGGGACCGGGCGCCTGGGCGCCTCGAGCGGGGCGCCGAGCCTGGGTTCGGTGGTCGCGGCGTTGGCCACATCGAACTGCGGTAGTTGGAAGGGCAGGGGGCGGCGGGTCTCCAGCCGGGCGGTCTGGGCCACCGCCTGGCCGTTCTCGCCGACCAGGGCGTCGTAGCCATAGCCGGCCTGCTGCAGGCTCAGCACCTGGCCGGCGGTGAACACCACCTGGCTCCCATTGGGATCGGCGAAGGGGAAGGGTTTGGAGGTGAACTCGGCGTCCGACGGGTTGGCGTTGCCAAGGGCGTTCCAGCTGGCCCAGATCCGGTCGATGTTGCAGTGGTGCAGCCAGAAGATCGGGTCGTCCGCCGCCCACGGCACCAGCCCCATGCCGTCGGTCGAATTGCCGACGCCGACGTGCACCGTGCCGTGCAGGCCAAGGTCGAGATTGGCGCAGAAGCCCTGGTCGGCGCCCAGTGACGAATAGGTGGTCTCGGTCAGCACTTCGGGCGACAGGTCGGCCGCCGAGGCGATGGCGCCGCCGGCGTTCACCGCGGCGTTGCGGTTGGCGTTGAACAGCGGCCCCCACACGGGGTCGCTGGCCTGGCGGAACTGGGGCGGGATCGAACGCTGGCCGGCGTCGAGATAGTTCCAATAGGGCAGGGTGAAGCTGGGCTCGCCGGTGACGCCGCGGATGATGTTCTCGAACGCCATCACAAAGAGGCGGTGCCAGGGCAGGAAGAAGTTCTCGTCCTCGTTGTCGCCGTGGGCTTGGCAGCCGTCCCACATCACCTGGGCCAGCGATTTCGCCGGTGAGGACCCCGCGCCGAAGATGCTCGAAAGCTGGCTGGTCTTGCCTGACGAGTCCTGCGCGCCCTTCACCCAGTGCGAGTACCACTGGAAGGTCCACGACCGCGGGTCGGTGGCGGGCAGGGCCATCATCAGCCCGACCGCCCTGGCGTAGATCGCCAGCATGGCCTGGCCCTGGGCGCTCGCCACGTCGTAGCGGATCGGCGGCCCGGCCGGCGGGGTCCCGCCGCCTGCGCTGGTCCCGCCGCTCGTCGCGCCGACCGTGTTCCCGCTTGCGGACGGGGTCCCGCCGCCCGTCGCGCCAGTGGGCGGCGCGCCGCCGGCCGGGCTGGTGGCGTTGCCCGTGGCGTTGTCGACCACGGTGGTCTGATCGCAGCCGGCGAGACCCGCGGCGGCGGCCAGCCCCAGCGCGCTTCCGGCCATCAGCACGCGACGTCGTGATTGGCTCATGGCCGACCCCCCGGTCCCCATTTTCAGCAAGGTTAACACCGCGCGGGGCTCAGCCCAACGCGGCTCGTCTCTGGGGGGATAAGTTCAGCCCTGTTCGGGGCGGCCTGAGCTCAGCGAGGCGCTTGGGCGACCAGGCGGAGGGCTCCGACGGTGGCGTCCGCGTCGGGCGCGACGGGAGCCGACGGGGCGACGGCCACGCCCAGGCCCTGCGCCGGCCAGCCGGAGATGGCCAGCGACTGCACCGGGCCGGTCACGTCGAAGCTGATACTGTGCGGCTGGCCGCCGCCGCTCGGGCGCTGGGCGGCGTAGAAGTTGATGGTGCCGATCACCGCCGCCTCGCCGGTCGACGGCGGGCCGAGGCGAAGCTGGAACAGGGCGCCGGGCTGCACGCCGGCGCGCAGGTCGTCGGCCACCAGGATGAAGCGTGTTCCTTCGCCGAAGCTGCGCAGGTGCGCGGTCATATCCTTGGCCGAGCACACGCTGTTCAGCCGGACCATCCGGGCGCCATTGAGGGCGATCGGTCCCTTGGCCTCCGCCAGGGTGCCGATCGACGGGCAGGGATCGGGCGGCGGCAGGGCCGGCGCAGGCGGCGCGTTCGGATCGGACGCCGGCGCGGCGACCGTCGTGTTGGTGGTGGCGGCGACGGCGTTGCCGGTCTGGGACTTGCCGCAGCCGGCGGCGCCGACGAGCAGGACCCCGAGGGCGATGCAGGACAGGATCGGACGCGATGGCATGGCGAGACCCCAAGCTTGGCTGTGTGATCATGAACCCGCCTCCGCGCTATGGAAAGCGCGGAACACCCTGGCCGGCTCAGCCTACAACCCGCGGCCTTGCTTTACGGTTCCGCTGGCCCCGCCCATAGTCGCGTCAAAGCAAGAGAGCGGGAGGACGGCATGCGGCGGCGGGAGATGCTCACCTATGGGGCGGCGCTGCTGGGCGCCGGCGCGGCGCGGGCCCGGAGATCGGCGGAGGGGGGCCATGACCTGCGCGATGCGGCGCGCGAGGCCTGGATCTACACCCTGCCGCTCAACGAGGTCGCCAACGTCCGCGCCCGCATCCTCGGCCTCGGCGCCCGCGCCAACACCTTCTATCCGCAGCGCGCTCTGGCCGGCCCCGAGGCGCGGACGGTCACCACGCCCAACAACGACACGGTCTACGCCACGGCCTTCATCGACCTCGGCAAAGGGCCTGTCACCCTGGTCCAGCCCGATCTCGGCGACCGCTACGCCTCCTTCGCCCTGATGGACATGTGGAGCGACAACTTCGCCGTCCTCGGGGCCCGGACCACAGGGCCCGGAGGCGGCCGGTTCACCCTGGTGGGGCCGGACGCGGCGGCGCCCGCAGCCGCCCTGCGTTCGCCGACGCCCTGGGTGTGGGCGCTGGCGCGGGTGGTGGTGAACAGCCCTGGCGATCTCGACGCCGCCCGGACGGTGCTGGGCGGCTATCACGTCGAAGGCGGCGCGCCGGGTGCGCCGGCGGTGAGGGGCGCCAGACGCGACGGCCCCTGGCAGGACTATTTCACCGCCGTCTCGGGCCTCCTGGCCGAGAACCCGCCGCCGGCCACCGATCTCAGCGTCCTGCGCCGCATCGGGCCGCTGGGTCTCGGCGCCGGCTTCGACCCTGGCCGTTTCACCCCGGCCCAGCAGGCTGAGATCGCCGCCGGCGTCGCCGACGCCATCGCCCTGGTCAAAGGCGTCGGGTTGGGTTCGGACGAGAAGAACGGCTGGCTGTTCCAGGCCGCCGACACCGGTGAATTCTTCCAGGACTACCTCGGCCGGGCCCGGGTGGCGCTGGGCGGGCTGGCGGCCCTGCCGCCGGAGGAGGCGATGTACCTCACCGCCGTGTCGCCGAGCAGTCAGCGGAGTTTCGACGGCGAGGGGGTCTATCGCCTGCGCTTCGCCGCGGACCAACTGCCGCCGGTGAACGCCTTCTGGTCGCTGACGATGTATGAGGCCACGGCCGACGGACAGTTCTTCCTGACCCCGAACCCGATCCACCGCTACGCCATCGGCGATCGCACGCCGGGCCTGGTGCGCGGGGCCGACGGATCGCTGAGCCTGTGGATCTCGCGCGTCGATCCCGGCGGCGCCCGCTCGGCCAACTGGCTGCCGGCGCCGGCCAAGGGGCCCTATTCGATGGTGCTGCGCTTGTACCTGCCGCGCCCCGCCGCCATCTCCCGGACCTGGGCGCCGCCGAGGATCGAAGCCGCATGACATCTCTCCTGGATCGATTGGGTCTCGAGTTCCCGATCATCCAGGCGCCCATGGCCGGAACCTCCACGCCCGCGCTGGCGGCGGCGGTGTCGAACGCCGGCGGTCTCGGCTCCATCGGCCTCGGCGCGGCGGGGGCCGAGCGGGCGCGCGGCATGATCGACGCGATCCGCCAGCGGACCGGCCGGGCCTTCAACGTCAACCTGTTCTGCCACCAGCCGGCCACGGCCGATCCGGTGAAACAGGCCGCCTGGATCGACCGGCTGAGGCCCGAGTTCGCCCGCTACGGGGCCGAACCGCCGGCGACGCTCAGCGAGATCTACACCAGCTTCCTGGTTGATCAGGCCATGCTTGCCCTGCTGCTCGAGAGCCGCCCGCCGGTGATCAGCTTCCACTTCGGCCTGCCGCCGGCCGAGACCCTCGCGGCGCTGAAGGCCACGGGCGCGGTGCTGATCGCCTCCGCCACCAGCCTCGCCGAAGGCCTGGCGGTGCAGGCCGCCGGCTGCGACGCGGTGGTGGCCCAGGGCTGGGAGGCCGGCGGCCATCGCGGGGCGTTCGATCCCGACGCCCCCGACGACCAGCTCGGGACCTTCGCCCTGACCCGGCTGCTGGTGCGCGCCCTCGATATCCCGGTGATCGCCGCCGGCGGGATCATGGACGGGGCGGGCGTCGCCGCCGCCCTGGCCCTGGGCGCGATCGCCGCCCAGCTCGGCACCGCCTTCATCGCCTGCGACGAGAGCGACGCCGACGAGGGCCACCGCGCGGCGCTGGCGGGGGAGCCGGCAGGACACACGGTGATGACCCGCGCCATCTCCGGCCGTCCGGCCCGGGCGCTGGCCAACCGGTTCACCGCGCTGGGTCTTGAAGCCGGCGCTGCGGTCCCGGCCTATCCGATCGCTTACGATGCAGGAAAGGCGCTGAACGCCGCCGCCAAGGCCAAGGGCGACTTCGGCTGGGGCGCCCAATGGGCCGGCCAGGCCGCGCCGCTTTCGCGGTCCATGCCGGCGGCGGAATTGATGGCGACGCTGAAGGGGGAACTGGCCGCCGCACTGAAACTATCTCCCCCGCTGCGCGGGTAAGGTACGGCGCTAGGGCCTCAAGTGCGCGTCGAAGAACGCCACCACCGCCCGGTTGAACGCCTCGTGGAAGGCCTCGCGGTCGAACCCCGGGCGGCTCACGCATATGGCCGGCGCGACCTTGCGCAGGGCGTCGGAGCAGGGGGTCAGGAAGTCGAAGTGGTCGGCGTTGGCCACGAGCCGGTAGTCGGGCGGGACGGGCAGGTCGTGATCGACGGCTTCGGCGTAGTCGGGATGCGGCAGGATGTGGTCGAACTCGGCGCGCCACAGCTGGATCGGCACGGTCACGCCCCGCAGCCCTGATTTGCCGAAGGCGTAGCCCAGGGCGGGCGCGGCGGCGACCACCGCCTTCAATCGCGGATCGTGGACCCAGACGGGGTGGGCGCGGGCGAGCCGGTCGGCGACGCCGGGAAAGCGCGCCACCAGCTGGCAGTCGTAGTAGTCTGGATGGGCCGTGCAGTGGGGGCCGACCTTGGCGAGGTCGGGTTCGCCGCCTGCGTCGGCCAGTACGGTGAACCCGCCCGACGAGAAGCCGAAGGCGCCGACGCGCTCCGGATCGATCGCGGCGCGGCCGGACCAATCGGCCAGCATGTAGTCGGCCAGCAGTTTCAGTTGCCGCGGGCGGTTGGCGACGTCCGTCGCCCGGCTCTGGTCGTGGGGATTGTCGCCGGTGTGGGTCAGCGCCGCCGCCACATAGCCGGCGCGGGCAAGCGCCATGGCCGTATCGACGTGCGACAGGTAGTCGCCGCCGTTGCCGTGCGAGATCACGATCAGGGGATGGCGCCCCGCCGCGGCCAGCGCGTCCACGGCGACGGTCTCGGTGAACAGGCCGATCGGGTGGGGCGCCGGCGCCGCGCCCGTGGGATACCAGACACCTATCTCCACCGGCGATCCCAGCGGATCGGGGATGGACAGGTGCTGGTAGCCGACGGCGGGCCCGGCATGGGCGGCGGCCGCGAGCCCCAGGGCGCAGGCGGCGGCCACAATGAAACGAACGAGGGACATGAGGGCGAAGGCTCCGTGATGGGATGGCCCCCTGTGGTCGCGCGGCGCCGGCGGCGCCATCGCATCTGCGCCAATGGGCGAACGGGTTCGCAAGCCGGCGAGCGGCGCTATAAGGCGGCCATGGGCGCCCTGATCGGCGATGGACGGGAGTGGCGGCGCGAGCTGATCGGCGCTGTGCTGGTCGGCGTCTTCTTCGGCCTGGTCGGGCCGTTCGGGACCTATTTCAACGACACCGTCGGCGTGCGCATCGCCTTCTGGGTCGGGATGATGGTGGCGGGCTTCCTGATCTACGGTCCGCTGCTCAGGCTGGCGCTGGGGCTGGGCGCCCGGTTCGGCCAGCCTATCTGGTTCACCGCGCCGCTGGCGGTGCTGGTGATCGCCGCGCCGGTCGGGCTGATGAGCGCGGTCGTGGTGGTCAGGCTCTGGCCGACGGTCGGCCCGCACATGCGGCCGATCGACTGGTACGGCCAGGCGGTAGTGCTGGGCCTGCCGCTGTGCGCTCTGGCGCTGTGGAGCCGCCGCGCCTTTCCGTCGCAGCCCCGGTCCGCGCCATTGTCCACCGGGTCCCCACCCGCCGGACTGTCTCCACCCACCCCCGCGGCGCGAAGCTTCCTCGACCGGCTGCCGCCGCGCCTGGGCCGCACGCTGCTGTGCCTGCAGATGGAGGATCACTATGTGCGCGCCTACACCGACCGCGGCTCCGAGCTGATCCTGCTGCCGCTGAAAGCGGCGGTGGCCGAGCTGGGCGACGAGGGGCTGCAGGTGCACCGCTCCTGGTGGGTGGCGCGCACGGCGGTGACCGGCGTGGTGCAGGACGGCCGCAATCTCAAGCTGAAACTTGTCAACGATCTCGAGGCGCCGGTCAGCCGGAC
>Ga0302314_10006670_pt1 | contig 20852 bp, 23 predicted proteins | sample III_Palsa_N2_3_FD_200533 | JGI IMG/M metagenome (GOLD analysis project Ga0302314, IMG submission 200533) | Peat permafrost microbial communities from Stordalen Mire near Abisko, Sweden - III_Palsa_N2_3 | ecosystem: Environmental > Terrestrial > Soil > Palsa > Peat permafrost | place: Sweden... | reverse complement strand
CTCGGCGCACGTAATCCGGAACTTGTCGAGGCCGAACTCCCGGCGCCCGGTGGGGCGAACTCGGCTGACCGCGGAACCCACTGACACACCGGCGGCATGTGCGGCTTCTAAGCCCTCTGCGCGAAGGCACCGCGGGCGATCTGACCCCCACACTTCCGGTCGCCCCGGCGTGTTGCGACGAGCCCCGTGCTGAATAACCGCGCATCCTCATCAGTTATTCATCACACGCCCCCACCGAGGCCGGTCTCGCGCCCGCCCCCCGGTCTCGCGCCCGCCCCTCCTCCCGCCGATCCTCGGTCTCGTTGCCGGTGACACCGTTGGAGACCTCGCGGGTCCAGGTAGCCGTGCTCGCGACCGTCCGCGGTGGCCGTGCTCGCGGGGGCCGTGTAACCAACTCCCCGCCTGAGACTACATTTGTCAGTCGTGTCCGAGCGCGCCGCGCGCCGGGCCCGCGGCGCGCAGCGCCGCGACCTTTTCTCCGGAGGAACTCTTCATCGTGAGCAAGACCAATGGTTCGACCAACGGCGCCACGCGCACCCAGGGTGACAAGGTGCGGGTCGCCATCATCGGCGTCGGCAACTGTGCGAGCTCGTTCGTACAGGGCGCCCAGTACTACCGGGACGCCCCTGCGAATGAGCAGGTTCCCGGCCTCATGCACGTCGACCTCGGCGGCTACCACGTCCGCGACATCGAGTTCACGGCCGCCTTCGACATCGACGCAGACAAGGTCGGGAAGGACCTCTCGGAAGCGATCTTCTCGGGCCAGAACAACACCCTGAAGTTCGTCGACAGCGTGCCCAAGCTCGGCGTCGAGGTCCAGCGCGGGATGACCCACGATGGCTTGGGCAAGTACCTCAAGCAGAAGATCGTCAAGGCGCCCGGCCCCACCGCCGACATCGTCGAGATCCTCCAGGAGACCAAGACCGACGTCGTCGTCTCCTACCTCCCGGTCGGGTCCGAGCAGGCGACGAAGTGGTACGTGGAGCAGGTGCTCGAAGCCAAGTGTGGCTTCGTCAACTGCATCCCGGTGTTCATTGCGCGGGAGGCGTACTGGAACAAGCGCTTCAAGAAGGCCGGCGTGCCGATCGTCGGCGACGACATCAAATCGCAGGTCGGCGCGACGATCGTGCACCGCACGCTCGCCCGTCTGTTTCACGAGCGTGGGGTCAAGATGCTTCGCACCTCGCAGCTCAACGTCGGCGGCAACATGGACTTCTACAACATGCTCGAGCGCGAGCGCCTGGAGTCCAAGAAGATCTCCAAGACCAACGCGGTCACCTCGGTCATGGGCCACGACCTGCCAGCGGACGACGTCCACGTCGGACCGTCGGACTACGTCCCGTGGCTGACGGATCGCAAGTGGGCCCACATCCGCATGGAGGGGCAAGCATTCGGAGACGTCCCACTCAACCTCGAGCTCAAGCTCGAGGTGTGGGACTCGCCGAACTCGGCGGGAATCGTCATCGACGCCGTGCGCTGCTGCAAGCTGGCGCTCGACCACGGCCTCAGCGGTCAGCTCGATGGACCGAGCTCCTACCTGATGAAGTCGCCGATGCACCAGCGGCCCGACGAGGAGGCACGCGCGATGACCGAGCAGTTCATCGCCAAGTACGGCCGCCGGCCACCGTCCCAGGCGACGCCCAAGACCGCGGCCGGGACCGCTCCCCGGCGCGCCGGCGCAAAGCCGTAGGCGAGCGCGGACGGCGGTGCCGGCCGGCGCGCACGAATCATGGTCGCCGGCGTGAGTACGGAGCGCCTCGCGATCGCGCAGGTGACGCCGTTCGCGTGGGAAGCGACGAGCGAGGAGGTCAACGACTACGTTGCTCACGTCGCCGCGGAGCTCGCGGGTCGTGGGCACCGCGCCGTCGTGATCGCCCCATCGACCTCCAGCGGCCTGGTGCGCGATTCGCGCCGGGCGATCCGCGCCGCGCGCGATCACCCCGAGAGGCTGCTCGAACAGGCGCAGGGGGAACCGCTCGTGCTCGGCGTGGGCGAGGTCCTGCCGTTCGCGGCGGCAAGACGGCACTCCTCCTCGCTGCCGATGGACGTCGCTCGGACGATCGAGGATGCGCTCACGGCGATCCCGCTGGACGTCGTCCATGTGCACGAGCCGTTCGCGCCGAGCGCGTCCAGCGCCGCGCTGCGCCACTCGCGCGCGCTCAACGTCGCGAGCTTCCACGCTCCGACCGAACGGATCCTCTCGACCCAGCTCGCACGCCCCCTGGTGGAGCTGCTGTTCAGCCGCCTCGATGCCCGCACTGCGAGTTTCGCCGCGACCCGCGACCTCGTCCAGCGCTACTTCCCCGGCGACTATCGCGTGATCCTGCCCGGCGCCGACCCCGCAAAGCACCGGATCCGCAGCGGACCGGTGGAGATCGTGATCGTCGCCGAGGAGGAGCGCGCAGCCTTGCGGCTGTTTTTGCGCGCATTACGCACGGTGCCCGCCGAGCCCGAGTGGCGGGCTACGGTGTGGTCCTCGCGGACGCTCGCCGCGCCGGCCACGCTGCGGCGCGATCTCGTCGATCGCGTCCGCTTCCTCGGCGCCGAACGGTCGGAGGCGGAGGTCTTGGCGAGCGCCGACATCGTCGTGCTGGCATCGGAGGGGATCCGCCCGACGCCGGGGACGCTCGTGCGCGCGCTGGCCGCCGGGGCCGTTCCGGTCACCTCCCGGCTGGCGCCCTACGACGAGCTTCTGTCCGAAGGCGAGTACGGGCTCGAGTTCGAGCCGGGCGACGCGGAGACGCTCGCGGCTCACCTGACCAGGCTGATCACGGAGCCCGAGCTGCGCGAGTCGCGGCGCGCCAGCGCTGATCCGCTGCGCGCTCGGCTCTCGTGGGGGCGCGTGACCGATGAGCTCGAGGACGTCTACACGAGCCTGACCGCGCGCCGGCACGAGAACGGCGTCGCCGGGCCGGTCCGCAAGCGACTCACGACGCGTCCGTTCATCGACGTCGACCTCCACATGCACACCGACCACTCATACGACTGCGCGACCCCGGTCGAGGTCCTGCTCGCGCACGCGCGAGCGCGCGGGCTCGGCGCGATCGCCGTGACCGACCACAACGAGGTCTCGGGCGCCCACGAGGCGCGCGCGAAGGCCGACGGCGTCAAGGTGATCGTCGCCGAGGAGGTCAAGACCGCCGATCAGGGCGAGGTCATCGGGCTGTTCATCGAGGAGAAGATCCCGCGCGGAATGACGCTCCAGGAGACGATCGCCGAGATCAAGCGACAGGGCGGGCTCGTGTATGTGCCACACCCGTTCGACCGCTTGCATTCGGTGCCCGACTACGAGCATCTGCTCGATGTGCTCGACGAGGTCGACGCGATCGAGGTGTTCAATCCGCGCGTGGCGATCACCGAGTTCAACGAGGAGGCGGTGCGGTTCGCCGCCAAGTACCGGATACCTGCCGGTGCAGGTTCGGATGCCCACGTGCCCCAAGGGCTCGGGTCGGTCCGGATCCGCATGCGCGATTTCGACGGCCCGGAGGAGTTCATGGCGGCCCTGCGCGACGCGGACATCGTCCGAAATCCGGCCAGCCTGCTCTACGTGCAAGCGCTGAAGTTCCTGCAGACGAAGGCATTACCGGCGCCCGCTCGCCGCGCCTCGCGCGAGCGCCGGGTGCGCCGCGCGACCCGCAAGCCGTGATGCACGAGACCCTGCGAGCACGCAAGTACTGATGCACTCGCAAGGACAAGACACCGCGCCGTCCAATCGAAGGGTCGTGCCCGCGACCGACGACGAGATCCGTGAGAAGTATCTCGAACGTGCGATCCGCGAGCTCAACACGCTGACCCGCGAGATCCAGGCCTGTCCGCACTGCCCGCGCGGCAATCTGATGCCCGTGCTCGGCTCGGGGCATCCCCAGGCCGACGTGTTCCTGATCAAGTACTCGGCGCGGCCGGCGGAGGTCGAGGAGGGGGTCGCGTTCTACGGCCGAACGGGCAACGCGCTGATGAAGTCGCTCAAACGTCTGCAGATCGATCCCCTGGTGGTCTACGGGACCCTCTGCGTGAAGTGCCCGGTGCTCGACCCGGTGATGGCCGACCCCGAGTGCATCGCCCGGCTCGTGGAGGAGCTGGCGATCGTGCAGCCGAAGATCGTCGTCGTGATGGGCGAGGATGCGCTCGCGGTGGTGAACGATCTCGAGATCCCACTGGCGCGCCCGCTCGCTCCAGACCCGGGAGCGCTACAGCGCCTGACGCCGGCGATCGAGGCCCTGTTCGTCCCCTGTATCGACGAAGCGCTCGACGAGGAGAGCGCGAAGCGCGCCTTTTGGTCCGCGTTTCGCGTCCTCGGGCAGTGGTGGGCGGAGCTGCCTCCGTATTAGGACGGTGCGGAAGCGGGTATAGCTCGTGGTTCGGGTCTAGCGCGAGGTTCGGGGTCCTCGCTGCCGGCTACTCCCGGGGACCGTGGTGCGTGACCGCCAAGCCTCCGGGGATCGGGGTCGAGCGGGCAGCGACGGACATGTCCTCCAGGCGGCGGTGGAACGCCCCCGCGACGCGCTGCGCGTGGGACTTGGCGAGCTCGGCTCGTTCACCGGCGAAGAGCTCATCGACGGTGCCGCACCATAGCCACAGCCAACGCTCGAAGTGCCCGCGCCGCAGCCTCACCTGCGCATGCAGCGCGGCGTGAGGAGCGAACGCGCCGCCGGCGTAGGACCGTGCACCGAGCAGGATGGTCTCCCAGAACGACGCGATCTGAGGGACGTGCGCCTCGACGTCGAGCTTGGCGATGTCGACGAAGATAAAGCCGATGACCGGGTCGACGAGGGCCCGGCTGTAGAAGGCGCGCACGAGCCGCTCGCAGTCGGCGCGGCTCTCGATGTCGCGGAGTTCGGTGGATACGCTCATGGCTGCCAATAACTATGGCGGATCGACCGACCCCGCCGGCCGGCGGTCGAATAGGCTCGGAGGATATGGATCAGGAGCAGAAGGCGGCTGCGTTCCGGGCTCTGCACGAGGGGGATCCGTTCATCATTCCCAACCCCTGGGACGTGGGGTCCGCCAAGGTCCTGGAGGCGCTCGGATTCAAGGCGCTCGCGACTACCAGCTCGGGGTATGCGTTCACCCTCGGGCGGCTCGATGGCGGCGCTTCGCTCGACGAGCTGGTCGAGCATGTCCGCGCCGTCGATCGCGCTACGAACCTGCCCGTCTCGGTCGACCTGGAGAACGGTTACGGACCCGAACCGGATGTCGCCGCGACGGCCATCGAGCGCGCCGCCGGGGCCGGCGCGGTCGGCGGGTCGATCGAGGATTGGGACCCGCGCGACGGCATCTATCCGCTCGCGCAGGCCGTCGAGCGCGTCGCTGCCGCCTGCGCGGCGGCCCGGAGCTTGAGCTTTCCCTTCATGGTCACCGCGCGTGCGGAGAACCACATTCGCGGTAATCCGGATCTCGACGACACGATCGCGCGCCTGCAGGCCTACGAGGGTGCCGGTGCCGACGTTCTCTACGCGCCGGGGCTGAGGCGAGCCGAGGAGATCCATGCCGTCTGTAGCGCCACCTCGCGACCGGTCAACGTCCTCGCCCATCCGGGCCTGAGGATGGACGAGATCGTCGAGGCCGGAGCCAGACGAGTCAGCGTCGGTGGGGCGCTGGCCTGGACGGCGATCGAGGCGATGGCTCAGGCCGCGGAACAGATCCGCGACCAGGGCGATTTCTCCTCACTCGCTTCCGCGTCGAGGATCCGGGGCTGGCTCGAGGGCTGATCGGCGCGGATCCGGCGCGGGCGCCCGCCCATGCGCAGCGGCGCTCGGCCTAAGACCGTTCGGGCATCCGCACGATGATCTTGCCGAGCTTGCCCCCGGCGGTGAAGCGCTCGTACGCCTCCGCCACCTGATCCAGGGGATATACGGCGGCGATCGGCACCTTCAGCGTGCCGTCGGCGAGCAGCGGCAGGACCGAGCGCTCGACGACGCGCGCGACGAGCGCCTTCTCCTCGAGCGGCCTCGCCCGCAAGGTCGAACCGTAAATCCGCGCGCGCTTGGCCAGGAGCACCCCAAGGTTGATCTCGGTCTTCGCGCCTGCCCCGATCCCGATCACGGTGATCCGGCCACCGGTCGCCAGGGCGCCGAGGTTCTCCGTCAGGTTGGGTGCGCCGACGAGCTCGAGGATCACGTCGAAGGGACCATGAGAGCCGAAGTCCTCGGGGCTGATGGCATGCGCGCCGAGGGCGGCGACGCGGTCGCGCAGCTCGGCCCGTCGCACGGTCGCGGTCACGCGGGCACCGACGGTATGGCCGAGCTGCACCGCCGCCGTACCGACGCCGCCGGCCGCGCCGTGCACGAGCAGGCGCTCTCCCGGCCTCAGGCCGGCCTGGGTGAAGATCGCGTCCTGGGCGGTGGTGAATACCTCGGGCACGCCCCCGGCTTCGTCCCATGACAGGTTGTCCGGTACCGGCATCAGCACCCGCTCGTGGACTACCGCGAGCTCAGCCTGTGCCCCGCCGCCCACGATCGCCATCACCCGGTCGCCCTCGCTGAACCGGCTCGCCCCTGGTCCGAGCGCCGCCACCTCGCCGGCCAGCTCCATGCCGGGTATGTCGGCGGGCGCTCCGGGAGGCGCCGGGTAGCGCCCCCGCAGCTGCAGCATGTCGGCGCCGTTGAGGCCGGCGGCGCGTACGCGGACCAGCACCTCGCCGCCTCCTGGCTCGGGGTCCGGGTGCTCCAGCACGTGGAGCTTCCCGTCGCGAATGGTGGCCGCTCGCATCGCTCGGCGATTCTATGGAGTCGGCCAGGGGGCGGGCGCGCGGGGCAATCGCGGTTTCGCTCCGCGCCGGACGGCTCGAGAGGGCGTGTGATGAATATCCAATGAGCCTCATCGGATATTCATCACGCGCCCCCTGTGTTTTGAGCCACCCGACCGATTGACCGTGCCGTCATGCCACCACGCCAGCCTGCGCGAAGCGGTGATGAAGCCACTGATCACGCCCTGCGGTCGAGCACTGCCACGCACTCGATGTGCGGCGTCTGCGGGAACATGTCGACGGGCTGCACGCGGCCGAGCGTGTAGCCGGCCTCGACAAGCTGGGCGGCGTTGGGGGCGAGCGTGGTCGGATTGCAGGAGACGTAGACGATCCGGCGCGGCGCGGCTTCGATGATCCGCCGCACCACCTTCTGCGAGAGCCCGGCGCGTGGAGGATCGAGGACGAGCACGTCGGGGCGTCCGGCTTTGGACACGAGCTCGCGCAGGGCCAGCCGCACGTCGCCGGCGAAGAAGTGAACGCCGTCGATCTCGTTCAGCTTGGCGTTGGCGATCGCGTCGGCGACCGCCGCCGGCACGACCTCGAGTCCCCACAGCTCGGCGACGCGAGGGGCCATCAGCAGACCGATCGTCCCGATTCCGCAGTAGAGGTCGTAGACGCGTTCGAAGCCTGACAGCTGTGCGCGGTCGATCGCGATCTCGTAAAGCCGCTCGGCCATCTCGGTGTTGGTCTGGAAGAACGCTTCGGGCGAGATGCGCACGCGGATACCGCCGATCTCCTCGTCGAGATAGTCGGCACCCGAGATCAGCTCGGTCTCTCCCCCGGCCGTCGTCTCGCCCAGGCTCGCGTTGCGGGTCCACAGCACCCCGTCACACGCGGCCGCGGCGGCCAGCGCCTCGCCGTCGAGCGTCCCGGGCCCGGTTATGAGACGAACCTGGAGCTGGCCCGTGCGACGGCCCTCGCGCACCACCAGGTTTCGCAGCAGGCCGTCGCCGGTGGCGCGGTCGTACGGAGCGAATCCTTGCGCTCGACACCACTCGACCACGCGCTCGCGGGCGGCATTGGCGTCCTCCGAGGCCAGGAGGCAGTCACGAACCTCGATGATCTCGTCCCACCGCCCCGGCGCGTGGAAGCCGCAGATGAGCCGCCCGGTGTCGTCGGATCCGAACGAGTACTCGAGCTTGTTCCGGTACCGCCAAGTTTCCGACGCGCCGACGATGGGCCCGACGTCGGCGCCGTCGAACCCGCCAAGCCGGGTCAACGCCTCCACGACCTGGTACTGCTTGGCTTCGAGCTGGCGCTCGTAGGAAAGCACCTGCCAGGGTGCACCGGGGTGCTCGGCCACCGGGGCGATTCGATCCGGCCCAGGCTCGAGGATCTCGATTGCCCTCGCCTCGGCGTACGCTCGCTTCGCCTTCCCGACCTGGGCCCGGAGACGATCGCCGGGCAGTCCACCCTGGACGAAAACCACGTAGCCATCCAGTCGCGCGACGCCGGCTCCACCGTAGGCGAGTGAATCGATCCTCAGCTCGAGCTCGGCACCCCGAGCGGGGCGCGAGTCCAGAACCGCACCCGGCATCGAAGCCGATGCCACTCGGTCGTGCGCTTTATCACCCGTTCTGCCGCTCACCCGCTCTAGGATGGCAGGCGCATGAACCTGGAGGCATACCGGGGCGAGGCGGAGGAGTTCGTCGCCGAGCTGACCGCCGAGTTCTACCGTCACTATGCCGGCCTCAAGGACGAGTTCGACATCGAGGCCATCTACGCGCGCTACGGCACGCTGTTCACACGAGGAGCAGTCGAGGATCTGCGCGAGCACGCGGCAGTGCCGGCGCCGGGGTCCGATGAGCGGCGGCGGCGGCGGATGTTGGTGGAATTCGCCGTCGAAGGCCATCTCGGACAGGCCACGAAGACGGTCGACGCCGAGCTCGCACGACGCGAAGCCGAGCTCTCGATCGAGGTCGATGGCGAGCGGATCGGCTACCGCGAATCGGCGGTGGCGCAGGCCAACGAGCCCGATGCCGATCGACGCGCGAGAATCGAAGATGCCAGGGTGGCGGTCACCGAACACGAGCTGAACCCGCTGCATCGTGAGTCGCTCGAACGCCAGCACGAGCTGGCGAGGGAGCTTGGATATCCGAGCTACCGCGACATGTGCGCGTCTCTGCGCGGGCTCGACTTCGACGCCCTCCACCGTCAGACCGAGAGCTTCGCCGCAGCCACGGAGTCGAGCTACGCCACGGTGCTCGAGCCGGAACTGCGGCGTACGTTGGGGATCGGCTTGGACGGGCTCCGCCGCTCGGACCTGCCGCGCTTCTTTCGCGCCGCTGACACCGACGCGAGCTTCCCCGCCGAGCTTCTGACCCAGAGCTTCATCGACACTGCCCGCGGCCTGGGGCTCGACGTCACCGCACAGGCCGGCGTGATCCTCGACACCGAGCGGCGGCCGAAGAAGTCTCCACGCGCCTTTTGCGCGCCGGTACGCGCCCCGGGGGAGGTTTACCTGGTAATCGCGCCGGTGGGTGGTCGCGATGACTTCGCGACCCTGTTCCACGAGGGCGGCCATACCGAGCACTTCGCGAACGTCGACCCGGCGCTGCCGTTCGAGTTCCGCCAGCTCGGCGATAACGCCATCACCGAGGCCTACGCGTTCCTGTTCCAGCACCTGATCGAAGACCCGGAATGGCTCCGGCGCCGGCTGGGCGTCGACGATGACGGGGCGCTCGCCTCGTACGCCCGAGCCAATCGGCTCGTTTACCTCCGGCGTTACACCGCCAAGTTCGCCTACGAGCTCGAGCTCCATAGCGACGGCGGCGACGGCGGGCTCGACGCGCTGGCGGACCGCTACGCCGAACTGCTGTCGGCGGCCATACGCGTCGAGTGGCCCCGCGAGATGTTCCTCGCCGACGTCGACCCCGGGTTCTACTGCACCGCCTACCTGCGTGCTTGGGCGCTCGAGACCCACCTGCGCACCCACTTCCAGCGGCAGTTCGGTCCGGCCTGGTTCGACGACCCGGGGGCGGGGCAAACGCTGCGCGCGCTCTGGCACGACGGCCAGCGGCTGAGCCCAGAGGAGATGCTTCGTGAGCTGACCGGAGAAAGGCTCGACTTCAGTGTCCTGCGTGGCGATCTCGGCCTCGATTAGGCGAGGAGTCGCCCCGTAGCGCCACCCAGCAAACGTGCCGAGGGTCGCGACCTGCTAGACCTGTAGATCGGGCGTCCTACGAAAGGGCCACTCCATGACCCGAGCCTGTTGCCCAAGCTGCCGACTGCGCTTCACACCCGCAGCATCAGCCCACCTCACGATATGCCCCGAATGCGGGGAGCCGCTGCGACAAGGCCTCGCGGTGCGCGACGCCATGGGATACCGACTCCATGACATGAGCGACTCGCCGGGCGATTTTGCCATCGCCGTCGAGGTGGCCTTGCCGGACCCAGACCAGCCGCCCCGACGCTGAACGCGTACGCGCGCCGGTGACGCCGCGATCAGCAGACGCGGCGACATTAACAAGGAGAACTTGATGCCCCCAAGGAGTAAGGTGACGGTGTCCGTGCAGCCGGCGAAGCACCGTCCCACGTCCGCCGAGCGACGCGCCGCGCAGGTCGAGATGGTCTCGGGCAAGCAGGCCGACCTCAAGCGCGAAGCGGCCGAGCGCCGCGCCAAGCGGGCCCTGCGGGACGACGCAGACGGCAGCGAATCCGCGCCATCTCCCAATCCCGGGGTCTAGGAACGAACAGCCGGGCGGCACCCCGAGGCGGTATCGGGACGCGCCGGCCCGGCTATTTGAGTTTTGAGATGTCGACCGGGTCGAGCGGTGGAGTCAGCGAAACCGACTCGTTGAAGGCACCCAGCGTGAGGCGACCGTGCTTCGAGCCGCCGCCGCTGAGAATCTCGAGCGGATAGGGCTTACCCCTCGTCGCCACGTACAAGGTCGCGTCCCTGGTCTCGTCGCGGACCCCGATGGCGCTCCGCCCATCGATCGTCCTCGTGCCGCTCTTGACCAGGGTGCCATGGGGCACCAGCAGTGAGCGCACCAGCGTCTGCAGATTGCTCACCTGGGCGACAAACGCGAACTGGCCGTTGGACGGGGCCTTCAGCCATCTTCCTTGGAACTGCCGCAAAGCAGCCGTCCCGAAGAAGTGGTTGACAAAGGCCGGGTTCCCATTGATGTACACGTCATTGCCGACGACCTCGATCATGAAGACCAGGTCGCCCACCGATACCTCGCCGCGTCCTCCCTTGCCTGCGAGGAGGTCCAAGTTCAGGGTGGTCGGCGAGTCACCGCTCGTGACCGAGCCGTAGATGTGCGCAGACTTGGCGCTGTCGATCGCGTCCAACGCTTCCGTCACGATCGCATCCGGCGACTTTGAGGCGACACCGTTCCCCGAGGCGCCGCCGCAGGCGGAAATCCCGCAGGTGAGGAGGAGCGAAACGATCGCCAAGGCGGCTGGGCGGCGGCGCATGGGCGCGCAGACTAGATGATTCGGGGCCGAGCCAGGCTTGCTTACGAGAGCGCCTTCTCGATCGCGTGGAGCACGGTCTTCCGGTTGGCGTGCCGGCGCTCGTAGTCGCGCACCTTACGCAGCTGGGGCGGCGTCAGGCCGGCGAGGCGATCGTCCACCTGTCCGGCGGTGAGGTCGTCGTAGCCGATGATCGGGAAGGCAGGACCGACGCCGACCGTGCGCCGCGCGCGGTCGGCGCTACGCACGATCCGATCCACGGGCTCGGCACGGCGAGCCTTCTTCGTCGCCGCCTCGAGCTGATCGCGGCCCTGATCGAGCAACTGCTCGAGGTCCCCGAGGATGTCGTCGGTCTGCTCGCGCCCGCGCCGAACCAGCTCGGCGACGAGCTCATTGGCGTCGGAACGCGTTACACGGCCGCGCTGGGCGAAGTCGTCGAGCGTCTCCTGGATCCGATCGCGCGTGAGCATGACCAGGTCGAGCGGGTGGAAGACCCGACTGGCGATCTGGTCCTGAGCGCTGCCGAGACCGTCGGTGGCGTCGCGCTCGGCGGCGGCGGGCGGCTTGGACTTTGGTGCTGGCATCCTCTGCTTCCTCTTCGACTGCTGGGGAGCCGGCCGGCTCCGTTGTTACTCCGGCTGGCGCCCGAGTCCCGACGTGGGGTGCGGGGCGCGTAGCGCGAGGCTACCCGAACGCCGGCCTGTTAGTGCCCGCTTTCCGCGCGGGTTACACGCGGAGTAGGAGCTCGAGCAGCGCCTTCTGGGCATGACGCCGGTTCTCGACCTGGTCCCAGATCCGCTGCCGGTCGCCGTAGAGCACCTGGGCCGTGATCTCCTCCCCGACGTGGGCGGGCAGGCAGTGCAGCGCGATCGCGTGTGGCGCCGCCCGGTCGAGCAGGTCGTCGTCGATCCGGTAGGCGGCGAGCGCGGCGCGGCGCTCACCGAGGGTCGGGAGGGTCGAGTCCGCTTTAGCGGATTCCGCCGGGGATTTGGCTCTGCCTAATCCCCCAACGGAGTCCGCGTTAGCGGACTCCGCCGGGTCGCCCATGCTGACCCACACGTCGGTGTAGACGGCGTCCGCCCCGGCGACGGCCTCGGCCGGGTCGCTGGTGAGGTATGCCCCCGCCACGGGCTCGAGCGCGAAGCCTGGCGGCGAGGCGATGCGTACCTTGACTCCGGCGATCGCCCCGACGATGGCCAGCGACCGCGCGACGTTGTTGCCGTCGCCGACGTACGCGAGCGTGAGCCCCTCGAGCCGGCCGAACGCTTCGCGCAGGGTAAGCAGATCCGCCAGCGCCTGGCAGGGGTGGTGGTGGTCGGTGAGCATGTTGATAACCGGCACCGTCGCGTACTGCGCAAGCTCACGGACGAGCTCGTCGGGACCGGTCCGGATCCCGATCGCCGCCACGTGTCGTGAGAGAACGAGCGCGGTGTCGCGGATCGTCTCCCCGCGGCTCAGCTGGAGCTCATCGGTGCGCAGCACGACGGGGTGGCCACCGAGCTCGACGATCCCCACCTCGAAGGACACGCGCGTTCGCGTCGAGGGCTTCTGGAAGATCAGCGCGACCGTCCGGCGCGCGAGCGCGTCCGAGCTGACAGGCGCCGCCTTGAGCTCGAGGGCACGGTCGATCAGCGTCCGCAGCTCCTCGGCGCTCAGCTCCGCGCCGGTGATGAAATGGCGAGGCAAGCGCGAGAGTGTACGTTGGCGCGCATGCGGCTCGCAGTGCTGACGTGGAACCTTTACCACGGCCGCGCGATACCGCCGGCCGGCCGCGACCTGCTGCCCGATTTCGCCGCCGCCCTGGCCGGCTGGAACTGGGATCTGGCGCTACTTCAAGAGGTCCCGCCGTGGTGGCCGCGCGAGTTGGCGCACGCGGCCGGTGCCGAGCAGCGGCTGGTCATGACCTCGCGCAACCAGCTGCTTCCCGTGCGCCGGCTCCTCGCCATCCGCCGGCCGGATCTGATGCGATCGGGCGGTGGCGGCTGCAACGCCATCCTCGCCCGGGGCACGACGATCGCCGAGCACCGCCGGCTGCGCCTGTGCCGGCTGCCCGAGCAGCGATGGCTGCACGCGATCCGGCTCGCCAGCGGGATCTGGGCGGCAAACCTCCACGCCACCGCCCACGATTCGGCGCGCGCCGCCCGGGAGGCCGCGCAGGCCTCGGCCGCAACCCTGTCCTGGGCGGCTGGGGCACCGGCCGTGCTCGGCGGCGACTTCAACCTCCGCCGGCTCGAGCTCGACGACTGGGACCACGCCGGCGGTCATGACGTCGACCACATCTTCGTGTCGGGACCGGCGCCGACGAGCCAGGCGCACACGCTCGACCATGGCTCGCTGTCAGACCACGCGCCGGTGATGGTCACGCTCGAAGGGTGACCCGCCTATTCCGCGCCGCGGCTCGTGCGCAGGCCAAACCCGCGCAGCATCAGCAGGGCTCTCTCCCCGAGCGTGCCGTGGGCGGGAAGGACTCCGAGCTGGGTGGCCGCGTCGTAGAGGTCGAAGAAGGCGCGCACGCGGAACAGCTGCTCGTCGCGGATCTCGGCGTACACGACGCAGTGCACGACGAGGAAACGGTTGCTCGCCGGCAGGCCCTCGAGGGGGGCGCGGTGGGTACCGAGCAGCTTGCATGGGGAGGCGAGGAAGCGCTCGTTGAACAGGCGCTCGCCGGTGCGCTCGAGTCGCGTGTCCGGGAACGCCGCCCACAGGCGCTGGGCATGCGCGACGAGCGCCTCCAGGTCCTCGAGCGGTTCGGTGGTGGTCGGATCCTCGTAGTGCACATGCTCGTCGCAGACGGGCGTGAACGCGTCCGGATCCTTACTCGACCAGGCGGCCTCCCAGCCGTCGATCAGCTGCTCGAAGCTCATTCGGCGCCGACCGCCTCGGGACCGGTGAGCGCCTCGGGACCGGTGAGCTTCAGGTCCGGCATCCCGAGATCCGGCGTCGATGCTTGCGCGTAGCGGCGGCGCGGGATCCGGCCGGCGGCGCGGGCGAGCCGGCCGGCCTCGAGAGCCGTGGCGATCGCGCGGGCCATGGTCACCGGATCGTGGGCGCGCGAGATAGCGCTCGCACACAGGACGGCGTCACAGCCGAGCTCCATCGCGATCGCTGCGTCAGAGGCCGTCCCGACGCCCGCGTCGAGGATCACGGGGACGCCGGCGCGCTCGATCAGAATCGACAAGTTGTAGGCGTTCTGGATCCCCATCCCGCTCCCGATCGGCGATCCGAGCGGCATCACGGCCGCGCAGCCGACGTCCTCGAGGCGACGCGCGAGCACGGGGTCATCGGTCGTGTAGGGGAGGACGACGAAGCCCTCGTCGACGAGCGCCTCGGCGGCTTCCAGCAGCTCGGGTCCGTCGGGGAGCAGGGTGCGGTCGTCGCCGATCACCTCGAGCTTGATCCAATCGGTCTCGAACGCCTCCCGGGCGAGCTTCGCGGTGATCACTGCGTCGCGGGCCGTGAAGCAGCCGGCGGTGTTCGGCAGCACCGCCACGCCGGCCGCATCGAGCACGTCGAGCACGCTGCCCCTCGCGTTCGGGTCAAGACGCCGCAACGCGACCGTGCACAGGACGGCTCCCGAGGCCTCGAGTGCGGCGGCAAGGATGTCGTGGTTGGTGAAACCGCCGGTGCCGAGGATCAGCCGCGAGTCCAGGGTGCGCCCGGCGATGACGAGGTGCTCATCCATTGATCTCATCCTCCCTGAATTGCCCCAACGACCTCGACCCGGTCGCCGTGATGGAGCGACAGCGTCACCCACTCCGAGCGCGGGACGACCTCTCCCTGAACCGCGACGGCGACGCCGCGGGCCTCGCTGGGCATGCTCAGCTCCGCGAGCACGCGGGCGATGCTCGCTCCGTCCGGAACCTCGGTGGCCATCCCGTTGACCGCGACGATCATCGCGCGGGGACCTCCACCGGGACGAACCGGTTCGGCGCCACGGACACAGGCTCCATCGTCGGTGGCTCCCCGAGCAACCCGGACACCACGAGCTCGGCGGTGATCGGGGCGAGCAGGATTCCGTTGCGGTGATGCCCCGTGGCCCAGTGAAGGCCCGGGATCGCCCCCGGGCCGATCGCCGGGGCACCGTCGGGCGTAGCCGGCCGCAGCCCGGCCGAGCACTCGTCGATCTCGAGCTCGGAGAGTCCCGGCACGAGCTCGATCGCGTCGCGCAGCAGTTCGAACACTGCCCCGGCGGTGACGCTCCGGTCGAAGCCGCGCTCCTCCGTCGTGGCGCCGAGCACATAACGACCGTCCCCACGCGGCACCACATAACCCCCGCTCGTTCGCAGGACGTGCTCGAGCAGCCCGGGACCGGCGGGATCGTGCAGGCGAAGGATCTGACCCTTGACCGGGCGGATCGGCAGGCGGGCAGCGGACGGCAGGCCCTCGAGCCGACCCGACCACGGGCCGGCGGCGACGACCAGCTGGGCCGCAGGCACGCGCTCGCCACCGCAGAGAACGACACCGACGATCCGGCCGTCCTCGAGCACGACTTCGGACACCTCCGCGGCCGTCCGGAGCACGCCGCCAGCGCGCACGACGGCGCGCGCAAGCGCGGCGGTCAGCCGCCGCGGGTCGATCGCATGGTCGTCGGGGACCTCGAGCGCGAGCCTGATCGTCGGCGCCAGCGCGGGCTCGATCCGGCGGGCGGCGCTCGCTCGCAGCCGCCTCACCTCGAGCTCGAGCCCGCGACGCATCGAGAGCTCGCGCTCGAGCGCCTCGGCCTCGTCGCCGTCGCGAGCGACGGCCAGCGTGCCGCAGCGCAGGTAGCCGGGATCCTGTCCGGACGCCTCGGCCAGCTCGGCGAGGAACGCGGGGTACATCTGCGCACCGCGCAGCCCGAGCTCGAGCAGCCCGCGCTCGACCGGGCTCGCCTCGCTGATCGGTGCCAGCATCCCGGCGGCAACGTGCGAGGTCTCGTGGCCGGGCTGGCCACGTTCGAGCACGGTGACGTGCAGACCAGCGTGCGCGGCGCGCCAGGCGACGGCAAGACCGATGACTCCCCCGCCGATGACGACCACGCCGGGAGCTGCTCCGTTTTCGTTGCTCATCTGCTTCCTCCCTGCGCGGGCATTACCCCGATCAGGTTCAGACGGTCGGCGGATCTGCGCTTCCGCCCTCTCAGCCCAATAGTTGGGCTCCCGTTGCCCTCAATGGTAGCGACACGAGCCTGGCAGACTTCCGTCTGTGACCGACCGCCGTGAACGTCTCCGCAGCGCCCGTCTGTACCTGGTGTGCGACGCCCGCCCCGAGGCTTTTCTCGAGCAGGCGCTGCGCGGCGGCGTCGACATCGTGCAGCTGCGGATCAAGCACGCTCCCGACGCCACGATCCTCAGCACGGCCGAGCGCTTCGCGCGCCACTGCACCGCGCACGGCGCGCTGTTCATCCTCAACGACCGTCCCGACCTGGCGGCCGAGGTGGGCGCCGACGGCGTGCATGTGGGTCAGGACGACGAGAGCGTGGACCGCGCCCGGGCGGTCATCGGCCCCGACCGGCTCCTCGGGCTCTCGACCCACACACCGGCGCAGGTGGAGGCCGCTACCGGGGTGGATTACATCGGCGTCGGCCCGGTGCACCCCACGCCGACCAAGCCGGGGCGCCCCGCGGTCGGGCTCGAGCTCGTCCGCCATGCCGCCGTCCATGCGCGGGTGCCGTTCTTCGCCATCGGCGGAATCAACACGCAGAACGCGGCGGATGTCGGCGCGGCGGGCGGGCGGCGCATCGCCGTGGTGCGCGCGCTCACCGAAGCGGAGGATCCGATCGGCGCGGCGCGTGAGCTGCGAGCCGCGGTCGAGGCCGGGTTGACGCGAAGCGAGGCGCGAGTTGGCGCAGCGTAATCGCAAGCGCGGGCGCCGCGAAAAGCGCCCGGAAGCAGCCAGCAACCAAGGCGCCTCCCCGTACAGCCGCTCGGAGGCGCGCAACGAGGTCGTGCGGGCGACCCTGGAGCCGTTCGCCCCCGGCGAGCGCCCCTGGCCGGTGACGGTCTGCGCGATCCTGGCCGTGACCGTCGGGGGGTACAACCTGGTGTCGTTTCTGGTCGGGGCCAACCTGGCGATCGTCGGGAGCAGACCCGGGGCCGCGGGGATCATCCTGTTCGCGATCGTCATGTTCGGCTTCGCACTCGGCCTATGGCGCATGCGGTACTGGGCGGTGCTCGGCTTCGAGGCGCTGCTGGTGATCCTGCTGCTGATCGCGGCGATGCTGCTGATCACGGTCTCGAACCTCGCCGGCCTCGCCGTGTGCCTGGGCGGACTGATCTTCGGCGGTCTGCTGTTCTACAAGCTCGTCCGAGCCCTCGGCCGGATGCAGGTCCCGGCGAAGGAGCGACGCTGATCGCGGCGCGGCTTCGGGAGAGGTTCTCGAAGCGACTGAGATAGGCTGGCCCGGATGCCGGAAACCGCTTACGACTGCGTGATCATCGGCTCTGGGCCGGGCGGCTACGTGGCCGCGATCCGCGCCGCGCAGCTGGGGATGAAGACCGCCGTGGTCGAAAAGGACCGCGTCGGCGGGCGCTGCCTCAACTACGCATGCATCCCCGCCAAGGCCGTCCTGCGGGTCGCCGACGTCCTCTCGGAGGTCCGCGAGGCGGGCGACTACGGGATCAAGGTGGGCGAGCCCGAGATCGATTACGCGGCGGTCAGCGCCCGCCGCGAGAAGGTCGTCTCGACCCTCACCGGGGGCGTCTCGGGACTGTTCAAGAAGAACCACGTCGACCTGATCGAGGGCGAAGGCGTGCTCGCCGCCCCCGGTCGCGTCACCGTGGGCGACACCGAGATCACGGCGAAGACGATCGTGCTGGCCACCGGCTCGGTCAAACGGCCGATCCCGGGCGCCCAGTTCGGCGGGCGCGTGATCGGCACCGAGGAGGCCTGGGCCCTGTCCGAGCTGCCGCGATCGCTCGCGGTCGTCGGCGCCGGCGCGTCGGGCAGCGAGATCGCCTCGGCCTATGCCCGGCTCGGGACCGAGGTGCTGCTGTTCGAGGCGCTCGGCCGGGTGCTCCCGACCGAGGACGCCGACATCTCGAAGGTGGCGGAGCGCGGCTTCAAGAAGCAGGGCATAACCGTGCATACCTCGACGCCGGTCCAGGACATCGAGTCGACCGAGGAGAGCGTCAGGTTCACCTTCGGCGCCGGGGAAGGCGATGTGGAGTGGCTGGTGATCGCCGCCGGTCGTGGCCCGGACGTCGACGCGCTCGGGCTCGAGGGCGCCGGCGTCAGCCGCGACGACCGCGGCCTCGTGACCGTCGACGGGGCGATGCGGACGAGCGTGCCCGGCGTGTACGCGATCGGGGACATCGTGCCCGGCCCGGCGCTCGCACACAAGGCGTCCGATGAGGGGATCATCGCGGTGGAGGACGCCGCCGGACTGCAGACCCATCCGATCGAGTACGTCGACATCCCGCGCGCCACGTTCTGCACGCCGAACGTCGGCAGCTTCGGGCTCACCGAGGCTCAGGCGCGCGAGCAGGGTTATGACGTCGTGGTCGGCAAGCTCCAGTACGGCGCCGTGGGCGCCGGCACGGTGTACGGCGATCGAACCGGGATGGTCAAGATCGTCGGCGAGAAGAAGTACGGCGAGCTGCTCGGCGGCCACATCGTCGGGACGAAGGCGACGGAGCTGATCCAGGAACTCGTCAATGCGCGCTGGCTCGAGGGCGGATACCCCGAGGTGGCGCGGATCATCCATGGCCACCCGACGCTGTCGGAAGCGATCATGGAGGCGGCTCGGGCGGCTGACGGGTGGCTGATCCACGGCTAGTGGTGACCACCAGCGCCGGCGTCCACCCGATCTTCTACTACGAGCTCGCATGCCCGGCCTGCTACCTCGCGGCCGAGCGGATAATGGCTGACCTGCCCGTCGTGCCCGAGTTCGTACCGGTGCTGTGGGAACCCGTGCGCGACCCGGATCGAGCGGAGATCGAGCGCGCCGCGGCGGCACGCGGCCTGCAGCCGGTGCGCTGGCCGGATCCGTGGCCGCCCCAGACGCGGCCGGCGATGCTGGCGGCGACCTACGCGAAGCGGATCGGGCGCGCCGTGGCGTTCTCTCTGGCCGCGTTCCGTCAGGCGTTCGCGGGGGGCCGGGATCTCGGCGAGGAAGACACCGTCCTGATCGCTGCCGCCGCCTGCGAGATGCACCCTGCCGCCGTGCTCAAAGCGATCGCGATGGCCTCGGTCGCAGGCGCGCTCGAGCAGGCGACCAGCGGGGCCCGCGCCGCCGGGGTGCTCGTGCTGCCGGCGATCGCGGTCGGCGAGCGCGTCTTTCAGGGCGAGGGGGCGATCGAGGAAGCCGCGGCGGCGCTGGCGCGATGAAGGCCAATCGCGCTTATCACCTGATCGTCGGCCGCGAGAGCTACGAGCCGGCCTTTCTCGCCGACTCGGGCCGGCGCGACCGGATCGAAGTGGTGTCGATCGACGACGGCGAGGTGGTCCTGTTCTGGGTGCTGCCTCCCAAGGACGCGGCGAAGCTGCTGCGTGCGCTGCGGGCGGACCTCGCGCAGCTCGCAGCGGATGAGTTCATCGCCGCATGGGAAGGCTCGGACACGCTGCCGGGTCAGCCCGGACGCTGATCGGGCGCCGCCGCGCGTACGATGCGCGTGGCGATGGAGCCGCAGATCGACACCGGCGAGACGATGACGGCGAAGGGGTCGATCCGCATCGAAGAGCCGACCCGGGCCGAGCGCCTGATCGCGCGACGGTCCGCCGAGTCGCGAGCCACCGTGCCCCACCTCGAGCTCACGACGGTCGTCGACATGTCGGCGACCGTGGCCGCGCGCGCCGAGCTCAGGCGAGCGGCCGCGGAGCACGAACCCGTGCCTTCGCTGACTGCGGTGATCGTCAAGGCGTGCGCAAGCGGATTGCGTGAGGACCCACGGGCGAATGGGTCCTACCGAGACGGCCGCTTCGAGCTCTACTCGCGGGTGAACATCGGCGTGGCCATCACCGCGGATGATTCGTTTGCCGTCCCTACGGTGCCGGACGCCGACTGCAAGACGGCCCTCGAGATCAGCGCCGAGCTGAGCTCACTGGCGGCCAGCGTGCGCGCCGGCACGATCACGCCGCCCGAGCTGGCCGGCGCGACATTCACGGTGTGCAACCTGGGAATGCTCGGCGTCATCGCCTTCAACCCCCCCGTGATGCCTCCGCAGGCCGCGATCCTGGCCGTCGGAGCCGTGCGTGAGGTCGCGATGGTGCGCGACGGAGATATCGTGACGGGCCACGAGATGAGCTTGACCCTGGCCTGTGACCACCGGATCCTGTACGGCGCCCACGCGGCCGGGTTCCTGGCGCGCATCCGGGTCCTGCTCGAGCAGCCGCGGGAGCTCCTGGCTTGATGACCAAGGAGCTCGACAAAACCGCCCAGCGGATCGCCGAGAAGGGGCGAGACGCGCTGATCGAGCGCCTGCGACCGGCGTTCGAGGAGGCCGCCGCCGCGCACGCCGATTTCCTCGAGCTCGACGCGGACAAGCTCGAGCGGATGGTCCAGCAGGCGGCCGACCGAGCGGACGGGCTGCAGTGGCGGCGGGCACTCGCCACCGTCGCGACCGAGGAGCTCGGGATCGGGCTCGGAGAGGCGCTGGGGCATCCGGTCGTGGAGCGCGCGCAGACGATCGTGGGCGCGCCGTCCTACGAGGAGAGCCTTGCCGCGATCGCCGCGGGGAGCCCGCCGCCCGCCGGCGCCGAACCGCCCGGG
>Ga0302314_10006669_pt1 | contig 20855 bp, 20 predicted proteins | sample III_Palsa_N2_3_FD_200533 | JGI IMG/M metagenome (GOLD analysis project Ga0302314, IMG submission 200533) | Peat permafrost microbial communities from Stordalen Mire near Abisko, Sweden - III_Palsa_N2_3 | ecosystem: Environmental > Terrestrial > Soil > Palsa > Peat permafrost | place: Sweden... | reverse complement strand
CCCGCGCACGGCGGACCAGACTATGACTTCGGGGTCTCGCCAATCCTACAGACTCTGAAAAGCGGCAAACAGATGATCCTGGTCGGGCAGAAGTCCGCCCAGGTCTACGCCCTCGATCCCGATGCCGAGGGCAAGATGATCTGGGAGCATCGCCTGAGCGTCGGCGGCCCCCTGGGTGGGGTCGAGTTCGGCCCGGCGTCGGACGGCGCCAACTATTACGCCGGCATCGCCGACATTTTCGTGGCCAACCCCTCGCCAGGCCTCTACGCCTTCCGGATCGCCGACGGCGAGCTCCTCTGGTCGGCGCCCAGCCCCAAGCTCGAGTGCGCCTGGAAAAACCCATACTGCAACGGCGCCATCTCCCAGGCGGTCAGCGCCATGCCCGGCGTGGTCTTCGCCGGCGCCATGAACGGCCATTTCCGCGCCTATGACGCCAAGACCGGCAATGTGGTCTGGGACTACGACACGGCCGCCGCGCCGGTGACGAGTGTCTCGGGCAAGGCGGCCAAGGGCGGGGTCATGGATGGAGCCGGGGCGACCATCGCCGGCGGCATGGTCTATGTGAGCTCTGGCTACCAGGCGCGCTCCGGCCAGCCGGGGATCGTGCTGATGGCCTTCTCGGTGGACGGGAAATAGAGGCTGGCTGTCTGGTCGCGGAGTATGGGGGATCAATCAAGCTGACCTTGGTTCCGGTAGGCGGCGGAGACGGGCCAGAGCCGTCATTGACCGCTAGGTACGCATTCTCCCATCTCGGTCCTTCGGAAGGTCAGCTTCCGGCGCGATTGACTGGTCTCTGTGGCGCGACCGATATGCGCCAAGAGCAGAACTTGACCCCTAGCTCAGCAACGGACCTTCCGAACGGGAGAGATGAGCCCTTAGCGGAACTCCCGCCGCCCCCTCACCCCACCCGCGCCCTCACCTCGTCCCTGCCCTTGTACAGCGCCCAAAACGCCGCCGCGATGTCGGCGCCTTCGAGCACCGGGATGCCGGGGCTCTCCGGGCCCGTGCCCTTGACGATGCCGGCGATGGTGACTTCGCCGACGTAGACGCCTTCGGCGGCCAGGCGGGCCGAGAGCAGGCCGACCAGTTTGGCCTTGGCGGCGTTGGCGAGGGCGACGCCGCTCACGCCCATGGCGATGACGATGTTGTCGATCATCGGGTTGAGCTCGCCGAAGGCGCCGTTGGTGACCAGGACGGCGCCGTCGCCGGCCGCCTTCAGGTCCGGCAGCGCCGCCTGCACGGCGCTGAGCAGGCCCGTGAGGCCGACGTCGAACAGGCTGGGCAGGGTGGCCGGATCGACGGTCAGGAGGTCGCCGAAGTCGTGACCGCTGTAGGCGTTCCAGTGGAGGGCGCCGATGGGGCCAAGGGCTGTGCGGGCCTTGGCGATGGCGGCGCGGACCTGGGCCGGATCGGACGCGTCCGCCGGGAAGGCGCCGGCCGTGATCCCCTTGGCCTTCAGCGCCTCCACGCCAGCCGCGAGCTTGGCCTCGCCGCGCGCGACCAGGGCGACGGAGAAGCCTTCCGCGCCGAACTTCTCGGCCACCGAGGTCGAAACGCCCGGGCCGTAACCGATGACGACGATGGTCTTGGACATGGGCGGCGGGCTCCTGGGGACGGGTGCGGTGAGCATAGGCGCTGGCGGAGAAGCTGACGAGCGGGCGGCGGGTGAAGGATCAGGCCGAGGATGAGGCGATCGACCCCGCGACGGTCGCGGCGGCCAGGGATCTGGCCCAGGCCTATGGCAAGATCAGCCGCTCGATCCGGCAGAACGCGCTGTTGGAAGACCGGCTGGAGGCCGGGGTTCAGGGGCGCAGGCGCGCGCTGGACGGCGCGCGGCGCACCTGGACGGTGAAGACCGCCGAGGCCGAGGCGGCCAGGGCGGCCGAGGCGGAGGAAGCGGCCTGGCAGGAGGCCCATGGGGCCAGGCAGGACCGCGAGGACGTCGTCGCCGACGTCATGCAGCAGATCACCTTCAGCCAGCGCGAGGAGTCGGCGGAGGCGCTGGATATCGAGTTCGCCGAGCTGCTCGAGGAGGGTGCGGATTTTGAGGCCTATGGCGATCGTCCCGTCAGCTGGACCGTGGCCAGGCTGTGCAAGGCGCTGGACCTGGATCCCGACTGGGACGAGTGGGCGCGGGAAGACTGGGCCAAGGCGGAAGCCAGGGAAGGCGTCGCCGGCTCGCCCTATGTGTCGCGGGAACGCGGCGGTACGGGCGAGTGCGTGCTGGCCGTGCGCGGGCTGCAGGGCGCGGGACTGGCGCGGGAGGGGACGGGGCCGCCGTAACTGAACTTCACCGCTCATCCCGGCGAATGCCCGTGGGCGGCAGGTTTGGCGGCCGCGCCACACGGGCTGGCCAGGAAGATCGCCAGGAGGTGGGTCTGGTCGCCGATCTCGGCGATCGCCACCACCATCGCCGCGATGAGCACCGGCTCCACGCGACCCCTGGGAGGGGGAGATAACCCCTACCTCCCGGCGGCTCCGGGATGTATCGGAGGCGCGCAGTCCGCATGAACAGCAGAAGGATCTGGCCGTGGCCGACGCCCCCGTGACCATCTTCCACAACCCGAACTGCGGCACCTCACGCAACGTCCTGGCGGCGCTGACCGAGGCCGGCGTGGGGCCGAAGGTGGTTGAGTACCTCAAGGTGGGCTGGACCGCCCCTCAGCTGAAGGGCCTGCTCGCGGCGATGAAGGCCACGCCGCGCGATATTCTGAGGGTCCGGGGCACGCCCGCCGAAGAACTCGGCCTGACAAAGCCCGCCGCGTCCGACGCCGCCATCCTGGCCGCCATGGTCGCCCATCCGATCCTGGTGGAGCGGCCGATCGTGGTTACACCCAAGGGAACAGCGCTGTGCAGGCCGGCGGACAAGGTTAAGTCTTTGCTTTAGGCGCCCGTGACGTTGCGGGGCTTGCTCGGCCGGCGCCGCAACCACAACACGCCGCCGAACAATAGTTCAAGTCTCGCTTGAAGCAGAACGGGCGCCGACTTGGCGCATAGTCCTCAAAATGGTGATCGCCAGCTGATCAAACACCATGCTTAATTTACGCTCGACGCTATAATCTGACGCAATTCGAACAACCGCTCCATGTAGAGGTTGGACAGCCTGGCCCCGCGCGCCTAGGGTTCCAGATCGGGTTCTGGCGCGCATCGCGCCAAAATATCTGATGGGCCTCCTATGATGCATGTCATCGCCGTGGTTGCGCAGAAGGGTGGGACCGGCAAATCGCTGGTCTCCGCCAACATGGCCGTGGCCGCCTGCCGCGAGGGCCGCAAGACCCTGATCGCCGACTGTGATCCGCAAGGCTCCCTGCTCGACTGGTCGCGCTCGCGCCTAAGCCCCACCCCGGCGGTGATCGGCGTCAAGGCCAGCGCGTCTCATCCCACGCGCTACGCCGCCGAGAACGCCGGCGTCGACCTGTTGATCATCGACACCCGCTCGTCTTCGCTGGAAGACTCCATCGACGCCGCCAAGGCCGCCGACCTGACGCTGGTGGTGGTGCGGCCCACGGCGGTCGACCTGCGCGCCATCGCCATGACCGTAAAGGCGCTGAAGCCCCTGGGCCTGCCGGCCGCCTTCGTGCTCAACCAGGCGCCGGTGCAGCGCGCGCATCAGGAGCCGGCGATTGTCGGCGAGGCGGTCGACCTTTTGATCGAATATGCGTTGCCAATCGCGCCGGTGGCGCTGCGGCAGAGGCTGGCGTACCAGACCTCGTTCGCGCGCGGCCTGTCGGTGCAGGAGATGGACGGGGCCTGCCGCGCGGCCGAGGAAATGGACGAGCTGTGGCGCTACGTCGCCGGCCGCCTGCCCGCGGCGCGGCTGGTTGAGTCCCGCCCCGCGCCGGCGCCCTTCTTTGTGCGCGCGACCCCGCTGTCGCCCGTGGTCGCCCAGGCTTAGTCCCCGTCCTGGTCCTCAAGGGCGCCCGCGGCGCCGACCCGGCGATCTCCGTCCCAGACCTCCACGGCCAGATAGTGCGGCGAGGATTTTAGCAGATCGAAGGCGTGCGCCATTACGCTGGCGTCGTCCGGCAATTCCGCCGTGAAGAGTGTCGGAACGCTGTAGCGATCATCGTCCACGTACAGAGCAAATATTTTCACGGCCAACCCGATCAGCGACGCGGCATGTTCTACCGCCCGCTAAATCATCCGGGGTGTCGGATAGCCGACAGTTCTGCGCAAATCTTTTTGCTAGGCCGGATCGGGGGGGCGTTTCGCCGGCGGCGTTGCGCTCGTCTCGAAATCAACTTGTGAAGCCGCTCTAAGGAGACGCTCGGCCGTCGCGCGCGCGGACGCCGCCGTAAAAACCAGTTCGACCGGGGCCTGATCCGATTTGGCGGTCACCTCACCATTCACCACCGCCACCCGGAAGGGCTGATCGAATGCGTCGCGAAGAACAATCCAGGTCATCGGTGCGCCCAAGGTGATCGAGACGAACAAACATTGGGAAGAAACGATGGCCTCGGCCACGCGTTCCTAATGCTCAGAATAATCAGTCAAAAAGGCGCGGCCGTTAAAGGAGCGATTGAGAGTTGGACGTCAGAAACCAAGTTTTGAACGCTATTTCACCGAGCGATCGCACGACGCTTGAGCCGCATCTCAAGCCGGTCACGTTGGCGTCCGGCGACGTGCTGTTCGAGCCTGAGCAGCCGGCTGACCGGGTCTATTTCCCCAATACGGCGGTGCTGTCGGTGATGATGGTCATGGAGGACGGCCGAACGGTGGAGACCGATACCGTCGGCAACGAAAGCGCGGTCGGCATCCTCGCCGCCCTTGGCGCCTCAATGTCCGTCAACCGCACCCTGACCCAGATTCCAGGGACCGCGCTCGTGATTCCCGCCGCCCGACTTCGGCAGATTTCGGAAGAAAGCCAAGCCTTGCGCACGGTGCTGCTGCGCCACGCCCAGATCAACCTCGCCCAGGCGCACCAATCCGTGGCCTGCAACGCCTTGCACGGCGTCGAGCAAAGGCTCTGTCGTTGGTTGTTGGCCTCGCAGGATCGCACCGACCGCGACGTGGTGGAGCTAACCCAGCAATATCTGGCGACCATGGTGGGCGTGCAGCGCACCACCATCACCCAGGCCCTGCGCGACCTGACGGCCGCCGGCCTGGTCCGCCAGGGCCGCCGCTATATCGAGATCGTCGACCGCAAGGGCATGGAGAGCCGGGCCTGCGAGTGCTACGCCGCCGTGCGCGCCACGGCCGAACGCGTGGGCCGCGTCGAGGAGTCCACCAAGGATCGCACGCGCCTCTTGCGAGTTTGAACGTGGCCGTGCGAGCCTCCTGGTTCGGGAGGCGAAATGCGCAAATCTTCTGACAAGGCGAGTCTGGCTCTAGCTGTGGCCCTCGCCGCGCCGGCTCTGCTGGGTCCGCAAGCCCAGGCGGCGCCCTATCCGGTCACCGAGAAATCAGTGACCCAGCTGCGGGCGGACCTGGAGGCCGGCCGCGTGACCTCCGAGGCCCTGGTGCGCGCCTATATCGCCAGGATCCGCGCGATCGATCGCGCCGGTCCCCGCCTCTACAGCGTCATCGCCATCAACCCCCGCGCCCTGGCCGACGCCCGCCGCAGCGACGCCGCCCGGCGCCATCACCACGTCCGCGGCCCGCTTGAGGGCATCCCGGTGCTGGTGAAGGACAATATCGAGACCGACGACGGCACGGCCACCACCGCCGGCTCCCTGGCCCTGAAGGACAACGTCACCCACCGTGACGCGCCGGTGGCGCGCCGGCTCAAGGACGCCGGGGCGATCATCCTTGGCAAGACCAACCTGTCGGAGTGGGCCAATATCCGCTCCAGCCAGTCGATCAGCGGCTGGTCCGCCGTGGGCGGCCTGGTGAAAAACCCCTATGTGCTGGATCGCGGCGCCTGCGGCTCTTCGGCGGGAACCGGCGCGGCGATCGCCGCCTCGCTCGCGGCCGTGGGCGTGGGCACCGAAACGGACGGATCGGTGACCTGCCCCTCGTCGATCAACGGCCTGGTGGGGCTGAAGCCTACGGTGGGCCTGGTCTCTCGCACCCACATCGTGCCGATCTCCCACAGCCAGGACACCGCCGGGCCGATGGGACGCAGCGTCGAGGACGTAGCGTTCCTGCTCACCGCCATGGCCGGCGCCGATCCTGCCGATTCGGCGACCAAGGACGCCGACGCGCACCGGACGGACTATGCGGCGGCATTGGCGAAGGCGGACCTGAAGGGCAAGCGGCTGGGCGTGCTGACCTACGCCACCGGATTTTCCCCCGCCGTCGATCTGGTGTTCGCCGAAGCGGTCGCGGTGCTGAAGGCGCGCGGCGCGGAAATTGTCGAGATCAAGGACTACAAGCCGCCGGCCGATCTCAGCGCCAAGGAGTTCCTGGTGCTCGGCACGGAGCTCAAGGCGGATCTCAACGCCTACCTGGCCTCAACCCCGGCCACCGTGAAGACCCGCACCCTGGCTGACCTGATCGCCTTCAACGCCTCCACGCCGCGGGAACTCGTGCTGTTCGGCCAGGACACCTTCGTATTGGCGGAACAGGCCAAGGGGCTGGACGACCCGGCCTACCTCGCCGCCCGCGCCGAAGCCCAGCGAGAGGCCGGCCCCGAGGGCATCGACAAGCTGCTCGCCGACAACCATCTGGTCGCCCTGATCGCGCCCTCCTACGGCCCCGCCGCGCGAATCGACGTGACCGGGGACGGAAGCATCGGCGGGGGAGCCTCGACCCTGCCCGCCGTCTCCGGTTATCCGCATCTGACCGTGCCCATGGGCCAGGTCGACGGCCTGCCCGTGGGCCTGTCCTTCATCGGCCCGGCCTGGAGCGAGGCGCGGCTTTTGGCGCTGGGCCATGCCTACGAACAAGCAAGCCACGCCCGCAAGCCGCCGACCTATATTCCGTCGCTGGAGGCCACGCCCGCGACCAAGGCGGCGTTTGCGCCGGTGAGGTAGGTAGCAACCATCCAAATCCTCCTCATCCAGAGGCGCCAAGCGAAGCTGAGCCTCGAAGCACGCACCTGAGCCGCCGCAGCGTCCTTCGAGGCACGCTGCGCGGGCGCCACGGGATGAGGAGTTTTGGTTGTGTGTGAAACCTACGTATTCGGCAGCATCGGACGGCCCTGGTGGGCCACCAGCAGGTCGTGCATGTCGTCGGCGTGTTCCTCTTCCACCGCCAGGATGCCTTCGAGCATCACCCGCGTGGTCGGGTCGTGGTCAGCGAAGTAGCGGATCAGTTCGCTGTAGTGCTCCACCGCGATCCGTTCGGCGATCAGGTTTTCCTTGATCATGTCGACCAGATCTTTCCCTGGCGCGAACTGCGACGCCGAGCGGCTGAGCAGGCCTGACGGATTGAAATCGGGCGCGCCGCCCAACTGGGTGATCCGCTCGGCCACCTGCATGGCGTGCTCCTGTTCCTCCTTGGCGTGCTCGGCGAACTCCGCCTTAACGCCCTGGCTTGAGATGCCCGAGGCGACAATGGAATGCTGGGTGTAGCGCAGCACGCAGACCAGCTCCGTCGCCAGCACGCTCTGCAGGATCTCGATGGTCTTGGCGACGTCGCCGCCATAGCTGGAAGTCACCGCCCCATCCTCGAGATGCTGGCGCGCGCGGTCGCGCAGGGTTTGAACGTCGCTCAGAAAAGGCGTGTCGTTGGCGACCTGGGTCATGGCAAGGCTCCGGTGAGGGGATACGGCAGCGGTGAAACGCGCCCACGGCAAAGCCGATCCATCGAAAGATTTTGGCCTGGCCATAGGCGGGGTTGATAGGGAGCCGCGCGGCGGCCGCACCGAATTGGCGGGAAGGCGCGGCGAGGATCGGCTATCCAGTCCCGCAGACAGGACGCGCGAGCCCATGACCGACAAACACCTTACCTACGGCGGCTATCTGAAGCTCGACACCCTGCTGGCCAGCCAGTCGCCGTTGTCGGACGAGCATGACGAGCTGCTGTTCATCGTCATCCACCAGACCGCCGAGCTGTGGCTCAAACTCTGCCTGCACGAACTGGACGGCGCCCGCCGCGCCATCGCCGCCGACCATCTGCCGCAGGCGGTCAAGATGCTGGCGCGGACGGTGCGGGTGATGGGCCAGCTGATCCAGTCCTGGGACGTGCTCTCCACCCTGACCCCGCCGGACTACCGGCGCCTGCGCGAACACCTGGGCACAAGCTCGGGCTTCCAGTCGCTGCAATACCGTTTGCTGGAGTTCGTCCTGGGCGCGCGCGACCCGCAGATGCTGGAGATCCACGCCGACACCCCGGCCGATGCGGCCAGGCTGCGCGAAGAGCTCACCCGGCCCAGCCTCTATGACGAGACCCTGCGGCTGCTCGCCCGGCGGGGATTGCCGATTCCACCCGCCGTGTCGGCCCGCGAGGTCGCCGAAGCGCACGCGCCCGACGCCGGCGTCGAGGCCTGCTGGGCCATGGTCTACGGCGATACCGAACGCTGGTGGGACCTCTACGAGCTGGCGGAAAAGCTCACCGACGTCGAGCACCACCTGCAGCTCTGGCGCTTCGGCCACCTGAAGATCGTCGAACGGATCATCGGATTCAAAACAGGGACCGGGGGCTCGGCCGGCGTCGCCTATCTGGCCAAGGTTCTGGAAAAGAGCCTCTTTCCCGAGTTGAGCAGCGTACGCAGCGTGCTTTAGGCTCAGGCGCCAGAAAACCGGAGGGGTCATGGGGATCGGCTTCACCAAGCGGCTTCGAGAGCCGATCATGGCCGGCGAGATCGACTGCACCATCCGCATCTGGCAGCGGCCTCAGGTGAAGGTCGGCGGCGTCTACCAGATGGACCCGCGCGGCGTGATCGAGGTCACCTCTATGCGCCAGATCGACCTGACCGACATCACGCCGGCCCTGGCGCGGCGGTCGGGCTTCGCAGGCGTGGTCGACCTGCTCAAAGTGGCCAAGCACGGGCCGGGCGAGAAGGTCTACCTGATCGAGTTTGAGTACCGACCCGCGCCGTGAGGTCGGGGTCCGCCTACGCCCGCCGGGCTTCGGCGGGACAACCTTCGCATTCATGGCTTGCCCGGCCGTAGCGCCCTTGGCGCGAAGGCTGGTAGGCCCGGCTGGACTCGAACCAGCAACCAGACCGTTATGAGCGGCCGGCTCTAACCAATTGAGCTACGGGCCCCCGAAAAGCCGAGGCGTGAGGGGATCGGGGGTTAGCATGCGGTGAGCGACGCTTAAAGCCTGTGTTCGGCCTGGACATTCCGGCTTGGCGGGTAAGGATGCGCGGGCGTTTAGGCCATCGCTCCAGGAACCCGCCGATGAACCCCCTTCCCCGCGCCGCCGGCCTCGCCGCCGCGCTCATGCTCGCCGCCAGTCCCCTGGCCGCCGCCGCGCAGACCGTGATCGCGCCCGAGGCGCAAAGCGCCCTGAGCCTCTCCGCCCATGGCGAGACCAAGGTCCAGCCTGACGAAGCGACCATCAGCATCGGCGTCCAGACCAAGGCGGCCACCGCCGCCGAGGCGATGAGCCTGAACGCCCGCGCCATGAGCGATGTGATGGCGGCGCTGAGGCAGAAGGGCCTGCCCGACCGGGCGATCCAGACCGCCGGCGTCAACCTGAGCCCGCAATACGACTACCAGCAAAACCAGCCGCCCCGGCTCGACGGCTATCAGGCGTCAAATGTTGTCACCGTCACGGTGGACGATCTCGCCAGGCTGGGGCCGGTGATCGACGCGGTGACGGCGGCCGGCGCCACCCAGATCAACGGCGTCAGCTTCGGTCTGAAGGACCGGCGCGCCGCCGAGGACGCGGCGCGGCTGGCGGCGGTGAAGGACCTGCGCGCCAAGGCCGACCTCTATGCCGAGGCGACCGGATACCACCTCGGCCGGCTGATCCGTCTGAGCGAGGGCGGCGCGAACGAGCTGGTCCCGGTGCGGGTGACGGCGATGACCGCGGGGATGCGCGTGCAGGGCGTGCCGGTGACGCCGACGGCGCCCGGCGAGCTGACCGTGCGCATCGACATCACCGCGGCCTATGAACTGGTGAAGTAGCGTTCCTACCCCGCGTTCGGCCAGAGGCCTCCGCTGGCGAAAATGTCCCGCAGCTTGTCGCGGATTTCCACCCCGGGGGGCGCGTTGTCGGCGTTCACCGAGGCGGCGAAGACGATGTCGTGGTCCTTGGTCTGCAGCCGCCCCGCAGCCCAGCCGACGTTGTTGGAGCCGTCGGCGTTGCTGGGACAGGCGCCCTCGGCGGCGCTGAAGACAGCCCGTCCGGTGCGGCTGTCGTCCCGCACCTCGCGCACCAGCAGATCCTGCATGAACTGGGTCGTGGTCGGCTTGACGCCCAGAGAACCCTCATAGAAGCGCTTGAAGAAGGCCGCCTGTTGCTCGGTGGTGAGGGCCAGGGCGCCGCCGTTGGGCAGGCCCATCCAGAATGACTTAGCCGGGCCGTCGGCGGACTTATCGCCGTAGTTGAACCGGTGCAGCGCGTCCGACAGCTTGTCGTGGCCGATGGCGGCGGCCAGGTCGCCCCACCACCACTGAATGTCGTCATGGAAGGCCTTGGTGACGTCGGCGTCGGTCTCCCAGGCCTTCACCGGCTGGGGTGTCTGGTCCCATTTGTAGACCGTCTGCGGCGTGATCAGGCCCGAGTCCAGGCCGACCAGCGCCAGCGGAACATCGAAGGTTCCGCACGGCGGCAGCGGGGTCATGCACACCTCCGGCGAACCGTACTGGTAGAGGCCGGCGCCGGTCTTGGCGTCGATCAGCACCACACAGGTGCTGCGCCCGCCCATGTCTGCGTCGATGGCCGCCTCCAGCTTGTCCTTGTCGATCGCATGCTTCTGCGGCAGCAGCGAACAGCCGCCGAGCAGCACCGCCGCGCCGAAGGCGGCGATCCGGCGAAGCGGGGATTGCGCAATGTTCGACATCCTTGGTCTCCGCGCGATCGATCGGACTAGAAGCGCTGGCGTATACACCCGCCGCCCGATCTTCAACCAACGCCTTGGCGGATGACGGGTCGCGGTGGTTGAGGTATTCGCCGCGCATGGCGCTGCGCACCCTGTTCACCACCCCGCTCTACGAAGCGTCCCTGACCGACGACAAGGGGTTCGAGGCCTTCAACGCCGAACTGGCGGACGCGTGCCGGATGCTGGCGGCCGAGGACGAGGCGGGCAAGGCCTGGTGCCGCGCCAACGCCTATGGCGGCTATACCTCCTATGCGTCGTTGAACGACCTGCCCACCCGGGCCAGCGTCTTCGGAGCGCTGAAGACCAAGCTGGACAAGCACGCGGGCGTCTTCAGCCGGTCCCTGGCCTTCGACTTAGGGAGCGGCCGGCTGCGGCTGGACAGTCTGTGGGTGAACGTCCTGAAGGCCGGCTCCGCCCACTCGGGCCACATCCACCCGCACAGCGTCCTGTCCGGCGCGGTCTATGTGACGACTCCGCCCGGCGCGGGCGCCCTGAAGCTGGAAGACCCCCGGCTGGACCGAATGATGGCCGCACCGCCGCGCGCCGCCGACGCGCCGGAAACGCTCAGGACGTTCGTCTACGTTCACCCGAGCGCGGGCGATGTGGTGATGTGGGAAAGCTGGCTGCGCCACGAGGTGGTCGCCGGCAAGGGCGAGCGAATTTCGATCAGCTTCAACTACGGCTGGCGGTAGGCCGCTACCCCTTCGCGGGCCCTCCCCCGGTCGCCGCCAGGGTGGGACGCATGCCGTTGCTCACCGGCGCCGGATGGTCGCGGAAGCGCTGCTTCATCGCCTGCACCCAGCCGGCGAAGCTGTCGTTCTCGACCGAGGCGCGGGTGAAGTCGGTGGAGGTCAGCTGGACCGTCGACACGCCCGACAAGGCCACCCGCAAGGCGTCCGGCGCGCTGGCGCGGTCGACAAACCCCTGGAAGCGGCCACGGACGCGCGTGAGCCCGCCGTCGTCGCCGGCCAGGCTATAGGCGATCGCCGCCCGCAAGAGCTTGGCTTCCTCATCCTGGGTCAGCGGCGTGTTGGTCTTCCAGCGGTCGCCGAGCATCTTCTCGAACAGGGCGCCGGCGCCGGCCCAATCGTGCTTCTTCCAGCTCACCTCGGCGCGGATGGAGTCGCTGTCGCCGCCCTTGTCGGTCTCGATGATCTCCAAGGCGTGGTCGTACTGGCCCAGTTGCAGCCAGGCCCGGGACTCGATCACCCGGCGCTGGGCGTTGAGCGAATTGGGCAGAAGCGTCGTGCGGGACGAATTGATCGCCTGCAGCGCATCCTCCGGCCGCCGATCCATCAGGTCGATCATCGCCAGGTCGGTCGAGACCTCGGCGCGCGGCACCCCGTCCAGCCGGTTGTCGGCCTGGTATTTCAACAACTCGGAAGCCTGGCTCAGCAGGTCCACATCCACCAGGCGGCGGGCCAAGCGGCGCACCATCTGGTCGCCGTCGGCGCCGATCGGCGTCAATTCCTTGAAATCGTAGAATAGGGCGAGCGCCTGGATCGGCTGCAGCCCATCGGCCTGACCCTCTAGGAACAGGGAGCGGAAGGCGTTGTTCAGGTCGGCCTGCAGCGCCACCGCTTCGGGCAGGTCCGGCAGGCGCTGGCCGGCCGAGCGCAGGGCTTCTAGCGCCTCGCGGTAGCGGCCCAGGCTCAGATAAATCTGGCCCAGCGCCCGGATGGTGTCGAGTTCGGTGGCGTCGCCGCGCCAGCGATAGCGCAGGCCGTCATAGACGCTGGCGGCCTGGGTCGGCGTGATCTGGCTCTCGGCCAACTTGATCTCGGTGGCGTGCAGCATCGCCGGGGCGGCGAGCCATTCCTGCGGCACGGTCTGCAACACCTGGAAGACATGCAGCGCCCGGTCCTTCTGGCCCTCGGCCTCGAACAGTTCCGCCTGTGTCAGCCGGGTCGTCAGCTGCTCGACCGGATCGACGTTGGCCTGCAGCGCCGTGGCGATGGAGGACTCCGCGGCGGGATACTGCGCCAGGTTGGTCTCCGCTTCGGCGTCCTCGCGGGCGAAGCGCGCCCGCCACTTGTCTGAGAACTGATAGAGGGCCGACGCCCCTTGAGCGAACTGCGAGCGGGCCTCCGTCCACTGGCCCAGCTTGGCGGCAATATAGCCGCGCCAGAGCGAGCAGGCCGGATCGTCCGCCACGGCGGGAGAAGACAGGTCCGCCGAGGCCTCCTTGTAGCGCCCGGCCATCACCTTGGCCGCGCCGCGCAGGCCGCGGAATTCCGCATCGCCCAGCATGTTCTGGTGCGCGCGCGCCACCATATTGAGCACGCCGATGCCTTCGAAGGAAAGCTCCGAGCCGATCAGGAACCGGGCCAGCCCCATGCGCGCCTTGACCGATTCGTCCTTGCCGCCGGTCGCCTCGGCCGCCGCGGCCGCCTGCAGCGCGTCGTAGCGCGCGTTGAAGCCTCCATCGCCGAGCTTGGACCAGTTGTCGAAGTCGACCAGGCCCGGCCGGGACGTGGCCTGCGGAATATCCGGCCCCTGGTCCACGGCCATGGCGCGGGCCGACGCCGCCGACAGCGCCAGACCCTTGGGTCGGCCGATGCTGACGAGGTCGCCGTCCGTCGAGACCGTCAGATCGTCTTCGGCGGGCTCGATCGCCAGGCCCTGCACCGTCGGCAGGAGCGTCAGGTCGACGAAGGTCCGCTTGGCGGCCAAACCCTTGTCGGGCGCCCGCGCCGTCACCGCGCCCAACCGATCGCCCACCACCGGATCGTTCAGCCAGACCACCTTGGTCGCGCCGGCCACTGTGGCCGACAGCGCCGGCGTGGGCGAGCCTTCATCCCGCGTCACCTTGATCGAGTCGGGCGCCTGGCCGCCGTTGGGCGCCAGGGTAACGATCCACAATCCGCCCTCGGCGCGCGCGGACACCGCGACATCCGGCGGCGAGCCGATCCGCACCGCGGAATAATCCCCGCCTTGCACCGCCCGGAAACTGGTCGCCTGGCGGAACCCGTGCGGCGCGGCGGAAAGGTCGATCCGCGCGGCGGCGTCGAACACCACCCAGACCGCGTCGCCCCGCCGGAATACCGCCGCGCCCAACGCCGATTTCCAGGGAAAGCGCAGCACCACCTGCCCCGCCGACATTTCCGCCTGCATCTTGACCACGCCGCCGGTGGGCGCCGGATCAGGGCCGTTCAGGGCCGGCGCGGGCTTTACATCGGCGGTCTTGGCGTCCGCCGCCTTGGCGTCGGAGGTCTTGGCGTCGGCCGGCTCGGGGGTCTTGACGGAGAAGAGGTTGACGACGGTGGCCCCGTCCCCGTCGCTCAGCTTGGCGTCGGCGCCGTCCGCAAGCGTCAGGGTCAGTTGCAGCCCGCCGCCGACCTGGGCGGCGTCCGCCGTCTTCAGCCAACGCGGCGGATCGACCCGCAGCCTGCCCATGTCGGGCCTGGCGAAGCGGCTGAAGTGCAGGATCAGCTTCTGGCCGTCGCGCCGGCTGGTGACCTTGGCGCCGGGGAAGCGGAATTCGAGGTGGGAGAAGTCGGCGGCTTCGGCGACTCGTACGCTCATGAGGCCAGCGCCAGCGATCGGCGCCAGCGCGGTGGTCTCGGCGAAACCCGCGGGCGCGGCGACGCCGGCGATGCAGATCGCCGCGACACCCGACTTAAGGCTTCGCTTGAAACTCACCACCTATTAGCCTGATTTAGCGGAAGGCTTTGTGCTCGTGTCACCGGAAGCAGCGGTGTCGGCCGCCGCGACATCGGTGGGCTTCTTGGCCGACGCGAGCGCCTTGGCCTTGGCGCGGGACCCATGCTTCGCCGCAGCCGGCGGCGTGCTGGAGTCCGCGGGCGTGGCGTCAGCCGTCGCGTTCGGCGGCGGCGATGCGGGCGGGTTGAGCGCCGTCTTCGCATCCATCACCGACTTGGCGTTGTCGACGCGGTGGGCAAGTTTCTCTGTGAGGTTCTTGGCGTCCTCCGCCGACATCTTTGACAGGATCCCGGCCAGGGTGCCCGGCTTCATCTTCGCCGCCATGGGCAGGCGCACGCTGTCGTCCATCAAGGTCATGCGGGCCGCGGCGAACTCCGGCTTCATCTTCTCATAGACGTTGATCAGTCGCGCGGTCTCGGCCTGCTGCTGGGCGTCGGCCTGGCCGACCAGGTTGGTGATGTCGGCCTTCAGCCCGTTCATCTCCTGGATGCGGGCGTCGAGCTTGGCTTCGGCTGCGGCGATCAACTGGACCTGGGTGTCGAGGCCCTCCTCGCGTTGATCCAGCTGGCCCCGGCGCGCGCCGAGGCTTTGCAGGACCTGCAGCTCGGCGGGGGAAAGCCCGGCCTCCTTGGCCAACTCGGCGGCGGACGGCGCGCAGGCCGGCGCGGGCGTTGTCGCCTTGGCCTGGGCCGGATCGCCGCCGATCGTGGCGGTGGGCGACATGGCGGGCTTGGCGCCATCTTTCGACGGGGCGACGTCCTCGGCCATCGCCTTGGCGAAGCCGATCAGTTGTGGGGCGCCGCGCACGGCGTTGACGGCGATAACGCCGCCGATGGCGACGGCCACGAGGGGCAGCAGGCGAGGCATTCCGGCCATCAACGACCTCCAACCAGGATACGCGGCGCGGGACGGGCGGGCGTCTCGAACAGGTCGTCATCGATGATGGTCCGCGACTTGGCGGCCATCCTGGACGCCAATCGGGAAACCGGCTCGTCCGCCAGCACCTCGGCCTTCGACAGCTTCAGCACCAGGGATTCAGCGGCGGCCTCAGCCTCTTCCAGGGAGAGATCCGCGGCGGATTTGTGGGACGGAGCCACCCCCCAGACCTTCTGCAGCGCGGCGATGGCCGGCGGCAAGGTCGGCCTGACCGCCGCAAGGGTCGGCGGCGGCTGCACAGCCCGCTCCGTCGCGGCGCGATCCAGCGTGACGTGCGCCGCATCGTTCAGACGCTCAAGGCGGGCGGCCAGCTCCCGGCCCTTTTCAACCCGGCCGGAGAGCAGCTCCAGCGTCTCGTCACCGGCGGCGCGCAGTTGGGCGAGCCCACGCTCGGCCCGCGCCGCGGCGCGGTCGAGATCGGCGATCGCGGCGGCGAACTGCGACTGGCCGTCCCTCAATGCGGTGAGCCGCCGGTTCAGCCGCCAACCCAGCCACAGGGTCAGGCCCAGCAGCGTCGCGAGCAACAGGTTCAGGCCGATGGAGATGGGGCTCATTGGACCCTCTGTATGGCGGTCATGGCGGCGTTGGAGAGCGGCGCCTCGACGCGGATGGCGATGTTGTGGTTGCGGCGGCCGATCCGGCCGCGCGTCAGCGGGATCGACCCGGCGCGCAGTTCGATTAGACTGTCGGCGGTGGTGTTGAGCACCAGGGTGTCGCCGACCTTCAGGTCCAGCACCCTGCGCAGATCCACCTTCTGCTCATCGAGCACGGCCATGACGTCGAGCTGGGTGGTCCACAACTCGGTGGCCAGGTGGCCTTCCCAGATGTTATCGCGGCCGAACTTCTCGCCCATGTACTGCTGCAGCAGCATCTTGCGGATCGGCTCCAGGGTCGCGTAGGGCAGCAGCAGCTCGATCCGGCCGCCGCGATCTTCCATGTCGATGCGCAGCTTGATCAGGATGGCGGCGTTGGCCGGCCGGGCGATGGCGGCGAAGCGGGGGTTGGTCTCCAGCCGGTCCAGCTTGAAGTTCACCGGCGTCAGCGGCTCGAAGGCGGTCTTCACGTCGCCCAGCACCACCTCGACCATCCGCTGCACCAGCACCCGTTCGATGGTGGTGTAGGGCCGCCCTTCGATGCGCATGGCCGCGGTGCCGCGACGCCCGCCCAGCAGCACGTCGACGATGGAGTAGATCAGGTTGGAGTCGACTGTCAGCAGGCCGAAATTGTCCAACTCCTCGGCGCGAAACACCGACAGGATCGCCGGCAGCGGGATCGAGTTCAGATAGTCGCCGAACCGGATCGAGGAGATGTTGTCGAGGCTGACCTCGACGTTGTCGGAGGTGAAGTTGCGCAAGGACGTCGTCATCAACCGCACAAGGCGGTCGAAGACGATTTCCAGCATCGGCAGCCGCTCATAGGACACCAGCGCCGAATTGATGATCGCGCGGATGCCGGTGCGGTCGGCGGCGTCGTCGTCCGACAGGTCGAAGCCAAGCAGGCTGTCGATCTCATCCTGGTTGAGGATTCGCTCCGAGCTCGCCGGCGCGTCTCCGGCGGCCCAGTCGGCGATCTCCGGCTCGGCCGGCGGCGCCAGAGCCGGTCCCTCTTCCATCGTTGTCAGATCAGTTTCTGCCATGCGTTCAGCGGCAACCAGGGGCAAACGCCCTAGTTGATCAGCATCTCCTCAATCAGAACGGAGTTGATCTTGGCGGGAGCGATCACGAGGTTGACCCGTCTGGCGATCTCCGTCCGCAGCGCATAGCTGCCTTCGCTGCCCTGCAGGTCTTCCGGCCGAAGCTCGCGCAGGAAGGTTTGGAACATGTCCTGCAAGCGGGGCATGTTGGCGTCCAGGGTGTCGGCGGTGTCGTGATCCGGCAGCTCAAGGGTGAGCTTGAGCTTCAGGAAGGTCGGACGACCGTCGGCGGTCTGCATGTTCACGACGATGTCCGCCGGCGTGTAGAAGACCACCCCATCGGGACCGTCGGCGATCTGGGCGCCGTTCTTGTCGTCCTTCTTGTCGCCCTTCTTCTTGTCTTCCTTCTTCGGCTTGGCCTTCTGGGCGTCGGCTGCCGGGGCCTTGTGGCCAAGCAGCAGGAAGGCCGCGGTCCCGCCGCCGCCCAGCACCAGCACCGCCGCCACGGCGATGATGATGATCAGCTTGAGCGGCAGGCCCTTCTTGCCTTCACCTTCCTCGGCCTCGCCTTCGGCCGCCTCCGGATTGGGCTTATCAGCCACATCCTTCGCCATGGTTCTTTGCGCCCCTGCGCGCCCGCGTGCGGGCAGCAATTCCGTCGCCCCACAGATCGCCCGGCAATGGTTAAGGACCGGTGATTAACCTTCCTTAAGCACTGCAAATTCTGCCGGGCGAAGATCGCCGACGGGCAGAGAATTAACCTTATTGTTTGTTGTTTTTATTGACGTTTTCCGCTGGCGCCCGGTTTGCAGTGTGACCGTGGCGAATTGAAGCGCAGGAAAGCGGACCTTAACGCCCATGGACAATACCCTCTACGTCGGCCTGTCCAAGCAGATGATCCTGAATCGGGAGCTGGACGTGGCGGCCAATAACCTGGCCAACGTCGACACCACCGGTTTCAAGGTCGAATCGCTCATCACCCAGGACGATCCGGTGATGCCGGCGCATGCGCCGCCCGGCTCGACGCCGGTCCAGTTCGCCCTCGACCAGGGCGTCGCCCGCGATTTCACCCAGGGCGCCCTGCAGCAAACCGGCGCGCCGCTGGACCTGGCCATCGAAGGCAAGGGCTTTTTCCAGGTCCAGACGGCCTCGGGCATTCAATACACCCGGGACGGCCGCTTCGGCTCCGACGCCCAGGGCCAACTGGTCGACCAGCGGGGCAACCCGGTGCTGGACGCCGGCGGTTCGCCCATCTCCCTGAACGCTCAGGGCGGCGCCCCGCAGATCGGCCTCGATGGCACGGTGACCCAGACCGTTCCCGGCCAGGCTCAGCCGGCGGTCATCGGCAAGGTCGGCGTGGTCAGCTTCGACAGCCTCGGCGGCCTGACCAAGTCCGGCGACGGCCTTTACCAGAACACCACCAACGCCCAGCCGACCCCCGTGACCGCGTCGCGGGTCCACCAGGGCATGCTCGAAAGCTCCAATGTGCAGCCGATCGTCCAGATCACCGATCTGATCCGCATCAGCCGCGCCTACGAGTCCGTCAGCCAGATGATGAGCGACAGCTCCGACCTCTCCAAGACCGCGATCCAGCGCCTTGGCTCGGTTCAATAGGGGAGATTAGACCATGATGGCATTACGCACCGCCGCCACCGGCATGGCGGCCCAGCAGCTGAACGTGGAGGTGATCTCCAACAACATCGCGAACATGAACACCGTCGGCTACAAGAAGCAGCGGGCGGAGTTCGAGGACCTGCTCTACCAGGATGTACAGCGGGCCGGCTCCCAGTCGTCGGACACCGGGACCATTGTCCCCACCGGCATCCAGATCGGCGCCGGCGTGACCACCGGCTCGGTCTATCGTATCACCACCCAGGGCTCCCCGACCCAGACCGGCAACACACTGGACCTCGCCGTCAACGGCCTGGGCTATTTCCAGGTGCTGCTGCCCTCGGGCGAGACCGCCTACACCCGCGCCGGCAACCTCTCCATGAGCGCCACCGGCCAGATCGTCACCTCGGACGGCTATCCGATCCTGCCGCAGATCACCATTCCGGCGGGCTCGACCGGGATCACCATCTCCCCCGCCGGCCAGGTCCAGGTCTTGACGGGGACCTCCACCACGCCGACCACCGTCGGGCAGATCCAGCTGGCCACCTTCTTCAACGAACCCGGCATGGAGGCCACCGGCAACAACCTCTACATGGAGACCGCCGCATCGGGCCCCGCGACCGTCGGCCTGCCGAACGCCAACGGGGTCGGCTCGATCATGCAGGGCTACACCGAAGCCTCCAATGTCGATCCTGTGACCGAGATCAGCTCGCTGATCGTCGCCCAGCGCGCCTACGAGATGAACTCCAAGGTCATCTCCACGGCCGATCAGATGCTGCAGACCAACAACCAAATGAAGCAGTAGGCCGATGAAACGGATCGCCTCAGCTATCGCCGTCATCTGGCTGGCCGTTGCGACAACGGCTGCGGCAGGGACGCCCGTATCCCTGCGGCCGGATCCCGCGAGCGGTCCGTCCATCACCCTCGGCGACCTGTTCGACGGCGCGGGCGCCGCCGCCCGGATCGTGGTCGGCAACGGCGCGCCAGCCGGCCTGAACGCGGTGCTCGACGCCGGCGCGGTCCAGCAGATCGCCCACATCAACGGCCTTGACTGGGCCAACCCGAAGGGCATCCGGCGGATCATCGTTCACGGCGGCGCGGTGGCTGTGAGCACTGTCCCGGCGGCTGAGGCCGCCAAGATGGTCGAGGTGCTGACCTACGCCCGCAGCCTCGCCGCCGGCGAGGTGGTGCAGCCGGCCGACGTTGCCTACGCCAAGGTTCCCGTCTTCCAGGCGCCCCAGGATCCGCCCCGCGACGCCGCCGACATCATCGGCAAGGCCGCCCGTCGGCCCTTAAGGTCCGGGACCGCCGTCGCGAGCCTCGACGTGACCGCCGCCCAGGTGATCAAGCGGGACGACATGATCGACGTGGCCTTCCACGCCGAGGGCATGACCCTGACGCTGCAGGGCAAGGCGCTGGGCGGCGCGGCCATGGGCGAGACCCTGAACGTGATGAACCTGACGTCGAAGAAGGTGATCCAGGCGGTGGCGGTCGGTCCCGACCAGGCCGTCGTCGGCCCTGAAGCCGAACAGATCAAATCCGCCGGCCTGCCCGCCGGCGTCCAATACGCCGCCAACCGTTGAGAGATCGCATGCGCAAACTCCACCTGTTCGCCCTTGTCGCGCTGACCCCGATGGCCGCCTGTGCCGGCTTCAACGAGGCGGTCAAGGGACCGTCCATGTCGCCCATGGGCTATCCCGCCCAGCTGGTCGGCGAGGAACAGGTCATGAGCCTTGGCTCGTCCCGCGAAGGCGTACCCCAGCCCGCCTCCGCCAATTCGCTCTGGCGGTCCGGCGCTCGCGCCTTCTTCTTCGACCAGCGCGCCAGCAAGGTCGGCGACATCCTGACGGTGCTGATCACCATCAACGACAACGCCAACATCGAGAACGAGACGGCGGCCTCGCGCACCGGCGCCAACACCTCGGGCATCACCAACCTGTTCGGCCTGGAGTCGACCCTCGGCAAGATCCTGCCGCATACCTTCGGCCCCAGCACCCTCAACACCAACAGCAGCCTGGTCAACTCCGGCACCGGCACCATCACCCGTCAGGACCAGATCAACCTGACCATCGCCGCGGTGGTGACCAAGGTGCTGCCCAACGGCAATCTGGTGATCCAGGGCCGCCAGGAGGTGAA
>Ga0302314_10006668_pt1 | contig 20856 bp, 18 predicted proteins | sample III_Palsa_N2_3_FD_200533 | JGI IMG/M metagenome (GOLD analysis project Ga0302314, IMG submission 200533) | Peat permafrost microbial communities from Stordalen Mire near Abisko, Sweden - III_Palsa_N2_3 | ecosystem: Environmental > Terrestrial > Soil > Palsa > Peat permafrost | place: Sweden... | reverse complement strand
AGGGCGTGCACGTCGACATCCCGCTGCAGGCCTACTTCCGGATCAACACCGAGAACATGGGCCAGTTCGAGCGGACGCTGATCATCGTCGACGAGGACGCCTACGTGCACTACGTCGAGGGCTGTACAGCGCCGATCTACAAGTCGGACTCGCTGCACTCCGCGGTCGTCGAGATCATCGTGAAGCCGGGTGGCCGCTGCCGCTACACCACCATCCAGAACTGGTCCAACAACGTCTACAACCTGGTCACCAAGCGGGCGCGGGCCGAGGCGGGCGCCACCATGGAGTGGGTCGACGGCAACATCGGCTCCAAGGTCACCATGAAGTACCCGGCCGTCTGGATGACGGGCGAGCATGCCAAGGGTGAGGTGCTCTCCGTCGCGTTCGCCGGCGAAGGCCAGCATCAGGACACCGGCGCCAAGATGCTGCACCTCGCGCCCAACACGTCGAGCAACATCGTCTCGAAATCGGTCGCCCGTGGCGGTGGTCGCGCGTCGTACCGCGGCCTGGTCCAGATCAACAAGGGTTCACACGGTTCCAAGTCCAGCGTCAAGTGTGATGCGCTGCTTGTCGATTCGATCAGCCGCAGCGATACCTATCCGTACGTCGACATCCGCGAGGATGACGTCACGATGGGTCACGAGGCCACTGTCTCCAAGGTCAGCTCGGATCAGCTCTTCTATCTGATGAGTCGCGGCATGACCGAGGACGAGGCCATGGCGATGGTGGTACGCGGGTTCGTCGAGCCGATCGCCAAAGAGCTGCCGATGGAGTACGCGCTCGAACTCAACCGGCTCATCGAACTCCAGATGGAAGGTTCAGTCGGCTAGTGACGTCCAATCTGACTCAGGCTGTCGAAGGCACCAACAAGGGGGAGCTGTTCGCGTCGTTCGACGTCGACGCCTTCGAGGTGCCCGGCGGCCGTGACGAACTGTGGCGGTTCACCCCACTGAAGCGGCTGCGCGGCCTGCACGACGGGTCCGCCCCGGCGACCGGACAGGCGCTCATCGAGGTCACCGAGCGCCCGGGTGTGACCGTGGAAACCGTCCGGCGCGGCGACGACCGACTCGGGCAGGGCGGTGTGCCTGCCGATCGGGTTGCTGCGCAAGCTTTCTCGTCATTCAATCAGGCGACCATCGTCACCGTGGCGCGCGACACCGAGGTAGCCGAGCCCATCGAGATCGTCGTTACCGGTCCCGGCGTCGGTGCGACGGCTTACGGGCACCTGCAGATCCGCGTCGAGGAGCTCTCCCGGGCCATCATCGTGGTCGATCTGCGCGGCAGTGGGACCTGCGCCGACAACGTGGAGATCATCGTCGGCGATTCGGCAGGCGTACGCGTCATCTGGATCGCCGACTGGGCCGACGACACGGTGCATGTCAGCTCCCACCATGCGCGGCTGGGCAAGGACGCCGTCCTGGGACACGTCGCGGTCACGCTCGGCGGCGACGTTGTACGTACCTCGGCGACAGTGCGATTCACCGCGCCCGGCGGCGACGCGCAGATGTTGGGTACCTACTTCGCCGATGACGGCCAGCACTTCGAGTCGCGGCTGCTCATCGACCACTCGCATCCCAACTGCAAGTCCGACGTGCTCTACAAAGGTGCGCTGCAAGGCGATCCGGACTCGTCCAAGCCCGACGCGCACACCGTGTGGATCGGCGACGTGCTGATCCGCGCCGAAGCCACCGGTACCGACACCTTCGAGGTCAACCGCAACCTGGTGCTCACCGACGGCGCCCGCGCCGATTCGGTACCCAATCTGGAGATCGAGACGGGCGAGATCGCCGGCGCCGGACACGCCAGCGCCACGGGACGTTTCGACGACGAACAGTTGTTCTACCTACGTGCCCGCGGCATCCCAGAAGATCAGGCGCGGCGCCTCGTGGTGCGTGGCTTCTTCGGCGAGATCATCGCCAAGATCGCCGTCCCGGCGGTGCGTGAGCGTCTCACCGAAGCCATTGAAAGAGAACTAGCGATCACCGCTGGGCTCAACTAAAGACGAGAGAAGTAGCTGAAGATGACCACACTTGAAGTCAACGACCTGCACGTCGCGGTCGACAACGCCGACAGTGGGCCCGAAGCGCCTGCCATCGAAATCCTCAAGGGCGTCAACCTGACCGTGAAATCGGGGGAGACGCACGCGGTCATGGGGCCCAACGGCTCCGGAAAGTCGACGCTGTCCTACGCCATCGCCGGTCACCCCAAGTACACCGTCACCTCGGGCTCGATCACGCTCGACGGGCAAGACGTGCTCGCAATGACCGTCGACGAGCGCGCCCGCGCAGGATTGTTCCTGGCGATGCAGTACCCCATCGAGGTGCCCGGCGTGTCGATGTCGAACTTCCTGCGCACCGCCGCCACCGCGGTCCGCGGCGAGGCACCCAAGCTGCGGCACTGGGTCAAGGAAGTCAAAGCGGCGATGCAAGATCTCGACATCGACCCGGCGTTCGGCGAACGCAGCGTCAACGAAGGCTTTTCCGGCGGTGAGAAGAAGCGCCACGAGATCCTGCAGCTGGGACTGCTTAAGCCCAAGATCGCGATCCTCGACGAGACCGACTCCGGCCTGGACGTCGACGCGTTGCGGGTGGTCAGTGAGGGCGTCAACCGGTACGCCGAAGCCGGCTGGGACGATGGCACCGGCCAGCCGGTGCGGGGCGGCGTCGTACTCATCACGCACTACACCCGCATCCTGCGCTACATCAGTCCGCAATTCGTCCATGTCTTCATCGGTGGCCGCATCATCCAATCAGGCGGGCCGGAGCTGGCCGACGAGCTCGAAGAAAACGGATACGAGCGCTTCGCTCAGACCTCGGGGGTCTGACATGACCGTCTCGGTCACTCGTCCCACGGCTTTGGACCTCACTGCGATCCGGGCTGACTTCCCGATCCTGAGCCGTGTCATGCGGGGCGGAAATCAGTTGGCATACCTGGATTCCGGTGCGACGTCGCAGCGTCCGGTACAGGTTCTGGATGCTGAACGGGAATTCCTCATCACCTCCAACGGCGGGGTGCACCGCGGGGCGCATCAGCTGATGGAAGAGGCAACCGACGCGTACGAGGATGGCCGTGCCGCCATCGCCGAGTTCGTCGGTGCGGACGTGGACGAGCTGGTGTTCACCAAGAACGCCACCGAATCCCTCAACCTATTGTCGTATGTGCTGGGAGACAACCGTTTCGAACGGGCCGTCGGGCCCGGCGACGTCATCGTCGCCACCGAGCTCGAGCACCACGCCAATCTCGTCCCGTGGCAAGAGCTGGCCCGGCGTACCGGTGCCACATTGCGCTGGTACGGCGTGACCGACGACGGTCGCATCGACCTGGACTCGCTGCAGCTCGACAAGAATGTCAAAGTCGTTACCTTCAGCCATCATTCGAATGTGACCGGCGCGATCGCCCCCGTCGCGGAGCTCGTCGACCGGGCCAAGGCTGTCGGCGCGTTGACCGTGCTGGACGCCTGCCAGTCGGTGCCCCATCAGCCGGTCGACTTCCACGCGCTCGACGTCGATTTCGCTGCGTTCTCCGGGCATAAGATGCTGGGCCCCAACGGAATCGGTGTGCTCTATGGCCGCAGCGAGCTGCTCAACGCGATGCCGCCGTTCATCACCGGCGGCTCGATGATCGAGACGGTGACCATGGAAGCCACCACGTACGCCGCACCGCCCCAGCGTTTCGAAGCCGGCACCCCGATGACCTCCCAGGTCGTGGGATTGGCTGCAGCGGCCCGCTATCTGAGTGCCCTCGGCATGGACGCCGTCGACGCCCACGAGCGTGAGCTGGTGGCCGCCGCGATCGAGGGCTTGTCCGGCATCGACGGGGTTCGTATCGTCGGTCCCACCGGCATGGAAAACCGCGGCTCGCCAGTGTCTTTCGTGGTCGACGGCGTGCACGCGCACGATATCGGTCAGGTGCTCGATGACGACGGTGTCGCGGTCCGGGTCGGTCATCACTGCGCGCTGCCACTGCACCGCCGCTTCGATGTCGCTGCCACGGCGCGTGCGTCGTTCGCGGTCTACAACACCCAGGACGAGGTCGACCGGCTGGTCGCCGGCGTTCGTCATGCCATCGAGTTCTTCGGCGGGGAGTGACGCTGTCGTGCGCCTCGAGCAGATCTACCAGGATGTGATCCTCGATCACTACAAGCATCCGCAGCACCGCGGCCTGCGTGAGCCATTCGGCGCGGAAGTTTATCACAAGAACCCGGTATGCGGCGACGAGATCACGCTGCGGGTGGCGCTCTCGGATGACGGCGAGGAGATCGCCGACGTCTCCTACGACGGCCAAGGGTGTTCGATCAGCCAAGCGGCCACCTCGGTGCTCACCGAACAGGTGATCGGGCAGAGCGTCGGGCACGCGTTGAAGACGGTCACCGCGTTCACCGAGATGGTGTCTTCGCGCGGGAACATCGCCGGCGACGAGGACGTGATAGGTGACGGCATCGCGTTCGCCGGTGTCTCCAAGTACCCGGCGCGGGTCAAATGCGCACTGCTTGGCTGGATGGCTTTCAAGGATGCGCTGGCTCAAGCTTCACATGACGTCGAGGAGGTCACAGGATGAGTGAGATCGCAACGCCGGACAACGAACTGCTGGGCGACATCGAGGAGGCCATGCGCGATGTCGTCGACCCCGAACTGGGCATCAACGTCGTCGACCTCGGACTGGTCTACGGCGTGAACACTGAAGAAGCGGAGGAGGGCACCGTCGCGCTGATCGACATGACGCTGACGTCGCCGGCCTGCCCGCTGACCGATGTCATCGAAGACCAGTCGCGCAACGCCTTGATCGGCGCCGGTCTGGTCGACGAACTGCGGATCAACTGGGTGTGGAATCCGCCGTGGGGCCCGGACAAGATCACCGACGACGGCCGCGATCAGCTCCGCGCGCTGGGGTTCACCGTCTGAACTGCTGTAAACGTCCTGTTAAGGACGCGGTCTTTGTTGGCTAAAAGTCGCGCGAGCGCAGCATTGCCCGCAAAATTGTAAAGACCGGACTGAAAGGATTCGCCCTGTGACGAAGAAACTGATGATCGCTGCGGCCTGCGCGGCTATAGCGCTGTCGGGCAGCGGCATCGCTCAAGCAGACCCCGCACCCGCACCCGCACCCGGACCTCAACCGAATGGGCCGAAGTGCTGGGTAGACAACGACGACGGGCATCGGCAGTTGACGCCCTGCGGCTGGGCGTATTCGGACAAATCGGGCTGGTACCAGGTTCCCTGGGGCTTCCAGGGGATGTGATCGGTCGGCAGCCCGTCTGAACGCGAACGCAACCAAGGCTGTACGGAAAAATAGTGTTCATCTATGCAAGGTGTGAATCCGGCCAGCCTTGGTTACGATCGTGTCCGTGACGGATGCCACGAAGGCCCGAGGGTCGAAGAAACATAAAAACGGCGCGGCACCGCACGTCATCGTGATGTTCGGGGCCACGGGTGATTTAGCTCGGCGCAAACTGTTGCCCGGCCTGCTTCATCTGTCCTGCTCGCACCTCGCTCCCGAGATACGGATCATCGGGACGTCGCTCGACGAACTCGACAACGATTCTTTCCGCAAGCTGGCCGCCAAGGCCTTCGACGAGTTCTCCCACCACAAGGTCTCCAAAGACCTGGCGGACGAATTCATCGCGAATCTGACCTTCGTGCAACAGCAAGAGGGCCCGGAGGCGCTGGCAAAAGCAGTCGCAGAGCAGCGCGACGTCCTCGGTGGCGACGCCGGTCTCTTGCACTACCTGAGCGTGCCGCCGTCGGCGGTGATGCCCGTGATGGAGATGCTGCACAAAGCGGACTTGGTGGAGCACTCCCGGGTCATCATGGAGAAGCCGTTCGGCGTCGACTTCGCCAGTGCGCGGAAGCTGAACAAAGACATTCACGAGCGGTTCGAGGAAGAGCAGATCTTCCGGATCGACCATTTCCTGGGCAAGGAAGCGGCCCAGAACATTCTGGCTTTCCGATTCGCCAACGGGCTGTTCGAGCCGATCTGGAACCGGAATTTCATCGACCACATCCAGATCGACGTGCCGGAGCGGCTCACCTGTGAGAACCGCGCCCAGTTCTACGAATCCGTGGGCGCGTTCAAGGACATGGTGGTCACCCACCTGTTCCAGATTCTGGCGTTTGTCGCGATGGAACCCCCCACCGAGCTGGCATCCGACGCGATCAGCAGCGAGAAGAACAAGGTCTTCCGCTCGATGCGGCCGCTTGATCCAAGCCACGTCGTGCGTGGGCAATACCGCGGCTACCGCGAGGAGCCTGGGGTGTCCCCGGAATCCGACACCGAGACGTTCGTGGCGCTCAAATGCGAGATCGACAACTGGCGCTGGGCAGGTGTCCCGTTCTTCCTGCGCACGGGCAAAGGTCTGGCAGAGGGACAACGCATCATCTCGATCGCATTCCACGAGCCGCCGAGGAGCATGTTCCCGGCCGGATCCGGCGTGGGGCAAAAGGGTCCGGATCACCTGACGTTCGACCTTGCCGACATATCGAAAATGTCGCTGTCGTTTTACGGCAAGCGGCCGGGGCCGGGAATGAAGTTGGACAAGCTCAGTCTGCAGTTCACCATGGAAGAGTCCGGCCACGCCGACGACGTGCTCGAGGCCTACGAGCGTCTCATTCTCGACGCGATGCGTGGCGACCGCACGCTGTACAACACCGCGGAGGGAATCGAACGGCTCTGGGAGGTCTCGGCGCCGTTGCTCGAGGATCAGCCACCGGTACGCAGTTACGACATCGATTCATGGGGACCCAACGCGGTCCATCCGCTGATCGCCCCACGCTCATGGCGGTTGCCATTCGAACGAGCCTGGCGCGGCAAGAAGTAACTTCCTCACCGCGCCAGGGTCGCTCAGGACTGCCTCTGTCGTATTAGTGCCGGTGGTGGTGCTCGCCGCCCAGCTCCGGGCACTGGCCGTTGTCGGCCTGCTGGACGGTGATCGCCGTAGCCTGCAGTGCACCGCCGCCGTCCTTGCTGCCATGCGCCACAATGCATTTGCCTTGCGCGATCGCCTGGGCATCGGTGGCCGTTTTCTTCGTGTACTTGGTCGTGTCGGTGACCGTCACGGTGATTTGCGACGCGTTGCCGCTCAGGTCAGTGCTATCCACGGTGATCGTGTTGCCCGCGACGGAGGCCACCTGGCCACTCGTCTGATGATGCCGGGCCGGAGCCCCGGGCGGAGGGGTCTCGGCGCCGGCCGGCTGCTTGGGCTCGGAGCATTTGCCGTCGACGGCGCTGCTGATCCGTACCGATCGTGCGGTGATCGCATTGCCGCCGGGGGAGTCGCTGTGGCGGTCGGGGTGCACGCTGACGCAGCTGCCGGAGGTGACGTCGGTCAATTGAGCGGAGGCAAGCTCAGCAACTGTCGTCGACGGCGTGAAGTCGACCGTGGCGGACCCAGCTCGCTGGCTGACCTGGATCGTGCTGCCCGACACCGAGTCGATCAGCCCCTTGACCCAGTCCTTGCCCTCGCTCTTCGCCGACGGTGTCGACGAGGAGGTGGGAGCAGCAGCAGAGCTGGTCGGGCTCGCCGAATTCGGCTTGGCATCGTTCGAGCTGCCGCATGCGGCAAGGGACAGCGCCGTGGCCCCGGTGACCGCGAGAATGGCGAAGCGAGACAGTCGGGCTGTCGAGATGGTGGCGGGCATCGAAGTCCTTTCGATCGTCGGTCGCGGTGTGCAGACCGACTGGCAACGTTTTTCACGATGGGTGCCGCCGCTGAGTGCAGGCTTGTGGCCGATTAAGTGTGCGCTGTGTATAACCGCGACGAAGCGGGTTGTGCTGCGGCGCCACCGAATTAGTGTTGTGCCAAGTTCTGGTTGTGCAGGCCCTGCATTGCCAAGCACAGCTGCGCGTCGGGTGACGACGACCACTGACCCGATCGCCGGGGAACACGGCACCACCACACTGCGTTGAAAAATCCATGACTACCCAAGATCTCACCGCCGCGGAGTTCAACGAAACCGTCAACGGCAACGACGTCGTACTCGTCGACTTCTGGGCGTCCTGGTGCGGCCCGTGTCGGCAGTTCGCTCCGACCTTTGCCGCATCCGCGGACAAGCATCCCGACGTCGTGCACGCCAAGGTGGACACCGAAGCCGAGCAGGAGCTCGCCGCGGCCGCGCAGATCCGTTCCATCCCCACGCTGATGGCCTTCAAGCAGGGCAAATTGGTGTTCAACCAGGCCGGTGCGCTGCCGCCCGCCGCCCTGGAGGACCTGGTGCAGCAGATCAAGAGCTTCGACGTGGACGCGGCGATCACCGCACACGACGACGACCAGGCCTAAGCCTCCCGTCAGGGGGCGGGTTACCGTTCAACGGTGAGTCTGGTCCTCGTCGAACGCCCACGTCCCCAGGTCGCGCTGATCACCCTCAACCGGCCGGAGCGGATGAACTCCATGGCGTTCGACGTCATGGTGCCGCTCAAAGAGGCGCTGGAGAGCGTCACCTACGACAACTCGGTGCGCGTGGTGGTCTTGACCGGGGCCGGAGGGGGCTTCTCCTCAGGCGCCGACCACAAGTCGGCCGGTGACGTTCCGCACATCCAGGGCCTGACCCGGCCCAGCTACGCACTGCGTTCGATGCAGATCCTCGACGACGTCATCCTCGCGTTGCGACGGATGCACCAGCCCGTGATCGCCGCGGTCAACGGCGCCGCCATCGGCGGAGGGCTCTGCCTGGCGTTGGCCGCCGACATCCGCGTCGCCGCCAGTGGAGCGTATTTCCGGGCTGCGGGCATCAACAATGGGCTGACCGCCAGTGAACTGGGCTTGAGCTACCTGTTGCCGCGGGCCATCGGCTCGTCACGGGCATTCGAGATCATGTTGACCGGGCGTGATATCGATGCCGACGAAGCCGAGCGGATCGGGCTGGTGTCCCGGCAAGTCCCGGAAGACCAGCTGTTGGACACCTGCTATGCGATGGCCGAGCGGATCGCGGCGTTCTCGCGGCCGGGTGTCGAGTTGACCAAGCGCACACTGTGGAGTGGACTAGACGCCGCTAGCCTGGAAGGGCACATGCAGGCCGAGGGTCTAGGACAGCTCTTCGTCCGCCTGCTCACCACCAACTTCGAAGAGGCTGTCACCGCGCGCGCCGAACAGCGTCCGCCGGTGTTCACCGACGATAAGTAGCAATAAGGAGAGCGACCGTGATCACGGCTACGGACCTCGAGGTCCGCGCTGGCGCGCGCACGTTGCTCTTCGCCGACGGCCCGGCTCTGCGCGTCCAGCCCGGTGACCGCATCGGTCTGGTCGGGCGCAACGGTGCCGGCAAAACGACCACCATGCGCATCCTTGCCGGCGAGGCGGAGCCGTATGCGGGATCGGTGGTAAGCACCGGCGAGATCGGTTACCTGCCGCAGGATCCGAAAGAGGGCGACCTCGACATGCTCGCCCGCGACCGGGTGCTCTCCGCGCGGGGCTTGGACACCTTGCTCACCGACCTGGAAAAGCAGCAGGCCCTGATGGCCGAAGTCGCCGACGACGCCGCGCGCGATCGCGCGATCCGTCGCTACGGCCAACTCGAGGAACGCTTTTCCGCATTGGGCGGCTACGGCGCCGAGAGCGAAGCGGGCCGCATCTGCGCGAGTCTCGGGCTGCCCGACCGCGTCCTGACCCAGCAGCTGCACACCTTGTCCGGCGGTCAACGCCGTCGCGTCGAACTTGCACGAATTCTGTTCGCCGCCAGTGAAGGAGGAGCCGGTGCTTCTGGTTCTAACACCACGCTCTTACTCGACGAGCCGACCAACCACCTCGATGCCGATTCGCTGACCTGGCTCAGGGATTTCCTGCGCAGCCACACCGGGGGACTGGTCGTCATCAGCCACAACGTCGAGCTGCTGGCAGAGGTCGTCAACCGGGTCTGGTTCCTCGATGCCGTGCGCGGCGAAGTCGACGTCTACAACATGGGCTGGCAGAAATACCTCGACGCCCGAGCCACCGACGAGCAGCGCCGACGCCGGGAACGCAGCAACGCCGAACGCAAGGCCACCGCGCTGCGCGCCCAAGCCGCCAAGCTCGGTGCAAAGGCCACCAAAGCCGTTGCGGCACAGAATATGCTGCGTCGCGCCGACCGGATGATGGCCGCCCTCGACGAAGAACGGGTCGCCGACAAGGTGGCCAGAATCAAGTTCCCCAGCCCGGCGTCGTGCGGACGCACCCCGCTGATGGCTTCCAACCTGACGAAGACCTACGGTTCGTTGGAGATCTTCACTGGAGTGGATCTGGCCATCGACCGCGGCTCGCGAGTGGTGGTGCTCGGACTCAACGGTGCGGGCAAGACGACGCTGCTGCGGCTGCTGGCCGGCGTCGAGCAACCCGACGCCGGGGCGATGGAGCCCGGATACGGTTTGAAAATCGGTTATTTCGCCCAGGAGCACGACACCCTCGACGACGGAGCGACGGTGTGGGAAAACATCCGGCACGCCGCACCCGATACCGGTGAGCAGGATCTGCGCGGGCTGCTCGGAGCGTTCATGTTCAGCGGCCCTCAACTCGAGCAGCCGGCCGGCACCCTGTCCGGCGGCGAGAAGACCCGGCTGGCGCTTGCCGGCCTGGTGGCCTCCACCGCGAACGTGTTGCTGCTCGACGAGCCGACGAACAACCTCGACCCGGCGTCGCGCGAACAGGTGCTCGACGCATTGCGCAGTTATGCCGGAGCGGTGGTGCTGGTCACCCACGATCCGGGTGCCGCCGAGGCGCTCGACCCGCAACGCGTTGTGCTGCTGCCCGATGGAACCGAAGACCATTGGTCCGAGGAATACCGAGACCTCATCGAACTGGCCTGACCCCCAGACGCGCGTTCTTCCCGCTGTAACACAGGATTTCGTCAAAGCTGCCCGCCAACTGACCTGGCTTCTTACTCTTTGTGCTTGGGGAGTCAGTTCACCTGGGGAGGGGCCGATGAGGAAATCAAAAAAACCGCGCGACCAAGTGCTGCGCGAACTGCGTCACGCCTACGAGGGGGGCGCCAGCATTCGCACCTTGGTCGCCTCGACCGGCAGGTCGTACGGATCGATCCATAGCATGTTGCGCGAATCCGGCACGACGATGCGCAGCCGCGGCGGCCCGAATCACCGCACCCGAGTGGGCTAGCCTCGCGGTCGATTACCGCTGTCGAACCGAACCCTCGACCAGATCGAGGACCGCGGTAAGCAACTGCGGGTCTTCACCGGAGGCCACCTTGGCCACCAACCCGTCGAGCACCAGGTCCAGGTAGCACTGCAGCACATCACTGGGAATGTCGTCGCGCACCCGTCCGGCCTGTTTCTGTCGGCGCAAGCGGTCAATCGTCGCCGCCGTCAGCTCTTCTGACCGGTTCGTCCACTCCTTGTTGAATGCCGGGTCGTGGCGCAACTTCCGGGCGATCTCCAATCTCGTAGCCAGCCAGTCGAACTGGTCGGGCGCCGCCAGCATGTCTCGCATCACCTGGACCAGACCTTCGCGCGACGCGACGTCGGCCATCCGCTCGGCGTCTTCGTGCGCCAACTCGAAGAACAGCGTGTCCTTATCGCGGAAGTGGTGGAAAATCGCACCCCGCGACAAGCCGATCGCCTGCTCGAGGCGGCGCACTGTGGCTCCGTCGTAGCCGAACTCGGCGAAGCAGCCGCGGGCGCCGTCAAGAATCTGACGGCGCCGGGCCTCCAGATGGTCCTGGCTGACCTTGGGCAACTGTGCTGCGCTCCGCTAGGCCTTCAGCATGTTGCGCAACACGTACTGCAAGATGCCGCCGTTCCGGTAGTAGTCGGCTTCACCCGGGGTGTCGATGCGCACCACCGCGTCGAATTCGACTGCTTCATCGCCGCCGCCGCCGGCTTTACTGGCCTTGACATGCACCGTCTTCGGCGTCTTGCCGTTGTTGAGTTCCTCGATCCCGGTGATGTCGAAGACCTCGGTGCCGTCCAGTCCCAAGGACTCCGCCGACTCGCCCTCCGGGAACTGCAGCGGGATCACGCCCATGCCGATCAGGTTGGACCGGTGGATGCGCTCGAACGATTCAGTGATCACCGCGCGAACTCCCAGTAGCGACGTACCCTTGGCCGCCCAGTCTCGCGACGAGCCCGAGCCGTACTCTTTGCCTCCGAGCACCACCAGCGGAATATCCTGTGCCGCATAGTTTTGCGCCGCGTCGTAGATGAATGCCTGCGGGGCGTCATCCTGGGTGAAGTCGCGGGTGTAGCCGCCCGAGACATCGTCGAGCAGTTGGTTTTTGAGCCGGATGTTCGCGAACGTGCCCCGGATCATCACCTCGTGGTTACCGCGCCGCGAACCGAAGGAGTTGTAGTCCTTGCGGTCCACGCCGTGCTCGTCAAGGTATTGCGCGGCAGGCGTTCCCGGCTTGATGCTGCTGGCGGGGGAGATGTGGTCGGTGGTCACCGAGTCGCCGAGCAGAGCGAGCACCCGTGCGCCGGTGATGTCGCCGACCGCCTCCGGCTCGGCGGGCATGCCCTCGAAGTACGGAGGTTTGCGCACATAGGTCGAATCAGAGCCCCACTCAAAGGTGTTGCCGCTCGGGGTCGGCAGGTTGCGCCACCGCTCGTCGCCCTTGAACACGTCGGCGTAGTTGTCGACGAACATCTGCTGGTTGATCGACGAGGCGATGACGTCCGAGACGTCCTTCTGCGACGGCCAGATGTCCTTGAGGAAAACGTCATTGCCATCGTTGTCGGTGCCCAGGGGGTCGGAATCGAAGTCGAAGTCGAGCGAGCCGGCCAGTGCGTAGGCGACCACCAGTGGCGGCGAGGCCAGGTAGTTCATCTTCACGTCCGGACTGATCCGGCCCTCGAAGTTCCGGTTACCCGACAACACCGCGGTCACGGTGAGGTCGTTGTCGTTGATGGCCTTCGAGATTTCCTCGGGCAGCGGGCCCGAGTTGCCGATGCAGGTGGTGCAGCCGTAACCGACCAGGTAGAAGCCCAGCTTCTCCAGATACGGCCACAACCCGGCCTTGTCGTAGTAGGCGGTGACCACCTGCGAGCCCGGCGCCATCGAGGTTTTCACCCAGGGCTTCGACGTCAGGCCCTTCTCCACGGCGTTGCGGGCCAGCAGCGCCGCGCCAAGCATCACCTCTGGGTTGGAGGTGTTGGTGCAGGACGTGATCGCGGCGATGACGACCGCGCCGTGGTCGAGCACGAATTCGCCACGCTCGTCGGACTTGATCCGTACCGGGTTGGTCACCCGGCCGTTGGCGTTGTTGGCAGCCGAATGCACCGGGGTGTCGGCGTGGTCGTCTGCGTGGCCGTTCGTCGGCTGACCCGGGTCGCTGGCCGGGAACGTCTCGTCGATCGTCTCGTCGAGTTTGGAGTAGTCCTTCTCGCCGGAGCCGTCGCCGACGTAGTCGGGGATCTGCTTGCGGAAGGTGGATTTGGCTTCCGACAACATGATTCGGTCCTGAGGCCGCTTCGGTCCGGCGATGGACGGCACCACCTCGGACAAGTCGAGCTCGAGGTATTCGGAGAACGTCGGCTCGTGTTCGGGGTCGTGCCACAGACCCTGTTCTTTGGCGTAAGCCTCCACCAGGGCAACCTGCTCCGGCTTGCGGCCGGTGAACTTCAGGTAATCGATGGTTTCAGAATCGATCGGGAAAATGGCTGCGGTAGAACCGAATTCAGGGCTCATGTTGCCCAAGGTGGCGCGGTTTGCCAGCGGCACCTCGGCCACGCCCTCGCCATAGAACTCGACGAACTTGCCGACGACGCCGTGCTTGCGCAGCTTCTCGGTGACGGTGAGCACGACGTCGGTGGCGGTGACGCCGGGCTTGATCTCGCCGGTCAGCTTGAAGCCGACGACCCGGGGGATGAGCATCGACACCGGCTGGCCGAGCATGGCGGCTTCGGCCTCGATGCCGCCGACGCCCCAGCCCAGCACGCCGAGGCCGTTGACCATCGTGGTGTGCGAGTCGGTGCCGACGCACGTATCGGGGTAGGCCAGCCCGTTGCGGGCCATCACGACGCTGGCCAGGTACTCGATGTTGACCTGGTGCACGATGCCGGTGCCGGGCGGCACGACCTTGAAGTCGTCGAAGGCGCCCTGTCCCCAGCGCAGGAACTGGTAGCGCTCGCCGTTACGCTCGTATTCGATCTCGACGTTTCGCTCGAAAGCGTCTGGGGTGCCGAACAAGTCGATGATCACCGAGTGGTCGATCACCAGGTCGGCGGGTGCCAGCGGGTTCACCTTGTCGGGGTCGCCGCCCAATTCGGCGACGGCCTCGCGCATGGTGGCGAGGTCGACGATGCACGGCACGCCGGTGAAGTCCTGCATGACGACGCGAGCGGGCGTGTACTGGATTTCGATGCTGGGCTCAGCCTCGGGATCCCACTGGGCGATCGCCTCGATGTGGTCCTTGGTGATGTTGCTGCCGTCTTCGTTGCGCAGCAAGTTCTCGGCGAGCACCTTCAAGCTGTAAGGAAGCTTCTCTGTGCCCGGAACCGCGTCTAACCGATAAATCTGGTAACTGTCACCCCCAACCTCCAAGGTGTCGCGGGCTCCGAATGAATTCACCGAATCTTTGCTGCTCACATCATCTCCCGAGATCTCTTTGTCGGCGGCGACTCGCTGAGCCCGGCTTGGACACAATTGCCGCGTCCGCGACAGCGCCGCTCGTCCTGCGCGCCGACGGGCCGTGTCGACGCGCGCTGCCGAGTCTAACAGTACGCTTGTCCTGCATTCGGCAGGATCCCGAGAACTACGATTTCACCCAGGCGGCCACCTGCCGTAACGCGGTGGCCGCCGGGCGGATTAAAGTCGTCAACCGTGACCACCCCGCACCCGCCGCTCTATATACCTGGCGAGATCTGCGGCACTGTCGGTGCCGACCCGGCGAGCACGCCAGACCAGTGCCTGGCGATCGTGCAGCAACAGGTGACCGCGGGCAACATCAGCGCGCCGTCGGCGGTCACGCCGGCGCTGCTCCAGGTGATCAACCAGGCGCACAGCGACGGCATCGACCTCAAGATCGTCGTGCTGGACCACAATCCGTTGAACGACACCCCGCTGCGCGACATCGCGACGGTCGTCGGCGCCCAGCATCCCGACGCGACCGTGCTGGTCCTCAGCCCGAACTTCGTCGGCACCTACGGCACGCATTTTCCGCGCGCGACGCTGGAGATTGGCGAAGACAACGCCAAGAGTGGCAACACGGTCGTCTCGGCACAGAATTTTCTGCATCAGCTCGAGACGCCGCAGTTTCCCTGGCCCGCATTCACGATCGTGCTGTTGATCGGGGTATTGGGAGCGGTGATCGGAACGCGTTTACTGCAATTGCGCGCGAGGCGCTCAGCAATGCCGGACGACGAGGCGGCCGAGACCGCTGAGGGCGCTGAGCCGACCGTTTAACTCGCAGTATTCATCCCGTGTCGCATAGCGTCGACGCGGCGCCACTGACGTGGGCAAATACGTAATGTCACCGTTCGGTCACAGTTGTCGGACGAACAGACGCGTAATTCGTGACTAAAGTTTCCATTGGTTCAGATGTGACTTACGGTGCAAGAGATGTTTTTGGTCTAATCGTGATCCCAGTGATAGCTGGGGACATGAACTGCCAGCGCCCTCCGCCCCGCGTTGAGCCAAGGAGATCCGAGTCGAATGAGACGCAACTGCCGCGGCTCGTCTATCCGATTGGCGATTGAGTTCACCCGCCGGATGAGCCCAGCGATGCTCAGTGTCGCCGTACTGCTGTGCACCCCTGGTCTGGCCGAAGCGGGTCCGGCTGCCGGACCCGACACGATTGCCAAGCTGATCGCCGAGGTCGCGCAGGCCAATCAGCAACTGCAGGACCTCAACGCGCAGATCGAGTCGCAGCAAGAGGGTGTCAACAAGGCTGTCGTCGACGTCGAAACCGCGCGGGACAATGCTGCGACCGCACAACATGATGTCGAGGCGAGCCAGCGGTCGGTGAAAGACGCCGACGTCGCAATCGCCGCGGCGCAGAAGCGATTCGACCGTTTCGCGGTGGCCAGCTATGTCAACGGCCCGTCGGACGGCTACCTCACGGCGACCAACCCCGAGGAGATGATCGCGAACGCGGCCGCCGGCCAGACCTTGGCGTCCAGTTCGCGGGAAGTCATCGACAATCTGCAACGGGCTCGCACGGAGCAATTGAATAGGGACTCGGCGGTGCGGTTGGCCAAGCAGAAAGCCGACAAGACCGTTGTCGACGCCCAGTCCAGTCAGAACGCGGCGGTGGTGGCCTTGGCCGACGCCCACCGCAAGTTCGGCGAACAGCAGCAAGAGGTTGATCGACGGGCCGAGGAGCGAAACGCGGCCCAAGCCAGACTCGACGCCGCCCGCAACTGGTCGGCACCCGCGGGCGGACCGGGTGGCAGGGGCCAGGCGGCCTCAACATCAGGGTCCCCCGGCGACCGTTGGGATCCTGCGGCGCCGGGGTCTCCTAAGGCGCCGACGGATAACAACGGCCAATGGGACGGCGCATGGGACCCGACGCTGCCTCAGGTGCCCAGTGCCAACGTGCCCGGTGACCCCGTCGCGATTCTCAACAAGGTCCTCGGGACGATGTCGACCTCGTCGGAAGTCACGTCCAACATGGGGCGCGGCTTCCTGCAGCAGCTGGGCCTGGCGCCCACGCCGAACGGATTCACCAACGGCAAGATCCCCCGGGTCTACGGCCGGCAGGCCTCTGAATACGTCATTCGCCGCGGTATGTCGCAGATCGGCGTGCCCTATTCCTGGGGTGGCGGTACCGCCGCCGGGCCGGGCAAGGGCATCGACTCAGGTTCAGGCACAACCGGCTTCGACTGTTCCGGCCTGGTGCTGTATTCCTTCGCGGGGGTCGGTATCAAGCTGCCGCACTACTCGGGCGCGCAGTACGGCTTGGGCCGAAAGATCCCGGCCTCCCAGATGCGCCGTGGCGACGTGATCTTCTACGGCCCTGGCGGCAGTCAGCACGTGACGATCTATCTGGGCCAGGGGCAGATGCTCGAGGCTCCCGACGTCGGTCTGAAGGTTCGCGTCGCGCCAGTCCGCACCAGCGGTATGACGCCTTACGTGATCCGTTACATCGAATACTGACGTGTGAAAGGTGTTATGGGCCAGCGATTTACAGATGGCACACGCTTGGGCTGGACCAGACTGGTCTGGCCGGTGCTTGCTGTCCTCAGTCTGCTGATCGGCCTCGCTGTTCCGGCAGCGGCCGAGGACGGTGCTTGGGACCCGACCTTGCCGCCGGTGATCAGCGCCGGCGCCCCGGGTGACCCGCTTTCGGTCGCCAACCAGTCGCTGCAGGCCACCGCGAGCGCCACCCAGACGACGCTGGATCTGGGCCGGCAGTTCCTCGGCGGACTGGGCATCAACCTGGGCGGCAGTGACGGCGGCGGTGTCAGTCCCAGCAAGATCCCCAGGGCGAACGGACGCCAGGCGATCGAATACGTGATCCGTCGGGCGGCCTCCCAGATGGGAGTGCCGTACTCGTGGGGTGGCGGGACTCTCGACGGCCCAAGCAAGGGCATCGACTCCGGTGCCAACACCGTCGGCTTCGACTGCTCGGGTCTGGTCCGGTACGCCTTCGCCGGGGTCGGTGTGTTGATCCCGAGGTTCTCCGGCGACCAGTGGAAGTCCGGCCGACACATTCAGCCTTCGCAGGCCAGGCGGGGCGACCTGCTCTTCTACGGCCCGGGCGGCGGTCAGCACGTCACCATCTACCTGGGCAACGGTCAGATGCTGGAGGCCTCCGGCAGCGCGGCCAAGGTCACGGTCAGCGCGGTCCGGAAGTCGGGTATGACGCCGACGTTGACCCGGATCATCGAGTACTGATGCCGCTGTCCGGTGTCCACCGGACGTCGTCTGATGGTCCGGTTCCACCGCGCGCCGCTCCGCGGCCTGCATCGTCGCCGGACGGGCCACATCGACGGATCCCCGGTGGCCTGGAATAGTTGAACGAAGGGCACGCCGCTGCCCCGCGACTTTCGTCGTGCGAGCATTCGTGTGTGAGTGATCTTTGGAAGGTATAGCCGTGGAGGGTGAGCAATGACATCAGCAGGCGGGCAGCCCCCGGGCGCCGGCAGTTACTCAGGTCCGGGTGGCGCCCCGACGGCCGCCGCGCACGCGGCGCCGACCGGTGGCGCCAACGGACTGGCTGCCGAGGTGCACACCCTGGAACGCGCGATCTTCGAGGTCAAGCGCATCATCGTCGGCCAGGACCAGCTCGTCGAGCGGATGCTTGTCGGCCTGCTGTCCAAGGGCCACGTACTGCTCGAAGGTGTGCCCGGCGTTGCCAAGACGCTGGCCGTCGAAACCTTCGCGAAGGTGGTCGGCGGGACGTTCGCACGTATCCAGTTCACGCCCGACCTGGTGCCCACCGACATCATCGGTACCCGGATCTACCGGCAGGGCAAGGAAGAGTTCGACACCGAACTGGGTCCCGTCGTGGCCAACTTCCTGCTCGCCGACGAGATCAACCGTGCACCGGCGAAGGTTCAGTCGGCCCTGCTGGAGGTCATGCAGGAGCGGCAGGTGTCGATCGGCGGCAAGAGATACCCGTTGCCCAACCCGTTCCTGGTGATGGCCACGCAGAACCCCATCGAGCACGAGGGCGTCTACCCACTGCCCGAGGCGCAGCGGGACCGCTTCCTGTTCAAGATCAACGTCAGCTACCCCTCGCCGGAGGAAGAGCGCGAGATCATCTACCGGATGGGTGTCAAGCCCCCGGAGCCCAAGCAGATCCTGGACACCGGTGACCTGCTGCGGCTGCAGGAACTGGCGGCGAACAACTTCGTGCACCATGCGCTGGTCGACTACGTGGTGCGGGTCGTCACTGCCACCCGTCACCCCGAGCAACTCGGGATGAACGATGTCAAGAGCTGGATCTCGTTCGGCGCCTCGCCGCGTGCCTCGCTGGGCATCATTGCCGCTTCGCGGTCGCTGGCGCTGGTGCGTGGACGCGACTACGTGATCCCGCAAGATATCGTCGAGGTGATCCCCGATGTGCTGCGGCACCGCTTGGTGCTTACTTACGACGCGCTTGCCGACGAGATCTCGGCGGAGGTCGTGATCAACCGGATTCTGCAGACCGTTGGTATGCCGCAGGTGAATGCCGTTCCGCAACAAGGACACTCGGTGCCACCGGCGATGCAGGCCGCGGGTGCGGCTAGCGGTCGGTGACCGAACCGAACTCCGCCGCGGACCGGTCTGCGGCCATCCGTCCGCCCTCGATGCAGCGCGGGCAGATCGACGACCCCAAGCTTGCGGCGGCGCTGCGCACCCTTGAGCTCACCGTCAAACGCAAGCTCGACGGCATGCTGCACGGCGACCACCTCGGCCTGATTCCTGGCCCGGGCTCGGAGCCGGGGGAGTCGCGGGAGTATCAGCCGGGCGACGACGTGCGCCGGATGGACTGGGCGGTTACCGCGCGTACCTCCCACCCACACGTCCGGCAGATGATCGCTGACCGCGAATTGGAAACCTGGCTGGTGGTCGATCTGTCGGCCAGTCTGGACTTCGGCACCGCGGTCTGCGAGAAGCGTGACCTGGCAGTGGCTGCTGCAGCTGCCGTCACTTTCCTCAACAGCGGCGGAGGAAACCGGCTCGGTGCGCTGATTGCCAACGGCGAGAAGATAACGCGGGTGCCCGCCCGTTCTGGACGTCAGCACGAGCAGACGCTGCTGCGCACCATCGCCACGATGCCCAAGGCTCCGGTCGGAGTTCGTGGGGATCTGGCGGAGGCGATCGACGCGTTGCGCCGCCCGGAGCGCCGTCGCGGGATGGCAGTGGTCATCAGCGACTTCCTCGGCCCGATCAACTGGATGCGGCCGTTGCGTGCGATCGGCGCCCGCCACGAGCTCCTCGGCATCGAGGTGCTCGACCCTCGCGATGTCGAGCTTCCTGACATCGGCGACGTCATCTTGCAGGACGCCGAATCGGGGCGCACGCGCGAATTCACCATCGACGAGCAGTTGCGCGACGACTTCGCGAAGGCGGCTGCGGCGCATCGTGCCGATGTGGCGCGCACACTGCGCTCTTGTGGGGCGCCGCTGCTATCGCTGCGCACCGACCGCGATTGGATCGCCGACATCGTCCGTTTCGTCGAATCCCGCCGACGCGGGGCACTGGCGGGGCGCCAGTGAATCGCGCTTTCCACGCGGCGGGCCTTGACACCAGAAGACGGTGCCGCTCCTCCCGCCCTTCCCGGATTGCACTGCCCTGTTTATCGTCGCCAGCACAGACGGGTCTGCTATGACACTGCCGTTGCTCGGGCCGATGACGTTGTCCGGTTTCGCCCACGCATGGTTCTTCTTGTTCTTACTGCTCATCCTCGGACTGGTTGCGCTGTACATCATCGCCCAGGTCGCCCGGCAGCGCCGGATGCTGCGCTTCGCCAACATGGAGTTGCTGGAAAGCGTTGCGCCCAAACAACCCACCCGCTGGCGGCACCTGTCCGCCATCCTGCTGGTGGCGGCGCTACTGCTGTTCACGATCGCGATGGCCGGGCCGACGCACGACGTGCGCATTCCGCGTAACCGTGCGGTCGTCATGCTCGTCATCGACGTCTCGCAGTCCATGCGCGCGACCGACGTCGAGCCCAACCGGATGGCCGCCGCGGAAGTGGCCGCCAAAGAGTTCGCCGGCGAACTGACCCCGGGCATCAACCTCGGCCTGATCGCCTACGCGGGAACGTCGACCGTTCTGGTGCAACCGACGACCAATCGGGACTCGACCAAAGCCGCACTGGACAAGCTTCAGTTCGCTGACCGCACAGCGACCGGGGAGGGTATTTTCACCGCGTTGCAGGCCATCGCCACCGTCGGTGCCGTGATCGGTGGAGGGGACACCCCGCCGCCCGCGCGCATCGTGTTGTTCTCCGACGGTAAAGAGACGATGCCGACCAACCCGGACAACCCCAAAGGCGCGTTCACCGCGGCCCGCAC
>Ga0302314_10006666_pt1 | contig 20858 bp, 16 predicted proteins | sample III_Palsa_N2_3_FD_200533 | JGI IMG/M metagenome (GOLD analysis project Ga0302314, IMG submission 200533) | Peat permafrost microbial communities from Stordalen Mire near Abisko, Sweden - III_Palsa_N2_3 | ecosystem: Environmental > Terrestrial > Soil > Palsa > Peat permafrost | place: Sweden... | reverse complement strand
CGCTTCACGAAGCCCAACCTTTAAGATGACCAACGGCCTGCCGGAATCCCCCACGACGCTGGCCGGCCGCAACGCGCCTCACACACAGAAATTCTGACGCGCCCCCGAGCAGCTGTCCGTCGCCGAGCCTCCGTCAGCGATGCGACTTGCTCAAGCAATGCCGGGCTGCACATGGCGGCGCCTGCGGTCATTCGCGAGCAGCGCAGCTTTCGAATTGCCTCAACGAGGCCCGTCCATCCGCGGGCCCGGCAAAGGCCGGCGCTCACCGGAATTCCGCAATAGCCACAGGCGACCGCGTCGGGTCAGGCGTGCGAAATGGATCCCGACATTCGGGTGGAACATGCCGTCGTTCTCGAGCAAGCGCTCGACCAGCATGGCGCGAAGCTGTGCCTCGACAACCGAATGGTCGTAGCCGGCGAGACCGACCGAGTTGGTCATGAGCATTCCGTCGACCGAAGGCTCCACGACGATCGCGCTGCCGGATCGGATCGTCCTCTCGAGTTGCGAGAGCTGCCTCAGAAGCTCGACTCCGAGGCGTACGTCAGCGGCAATTCGCATACGCGTTCGCAGCGTGATCGGCTCCGAAATCGAGCCATTGCCCGCACGCGCGGCGTCGAGTCACACGTCCGCGGGACCCATGCATGTGCGAGCGATGGCGAAGCCATTCGCCGGCCTCGGGACACGCGAGCATGTTCGGCGAACGCCGAAGCCCGAAGGTGTCGCCGGGGCGTCGATGACGAGAGCCGCTCGCCCGGTTGCCATGCGGTCGGCAGCCAGCCCGAGACGACTCCCGGCGTCATCTCGGAGCGGGGATCAAGCCTCCTGCTTCCCGCGCGCACGGCGGCGATAGGCCGCGAACAGCGGCAGCAAGCCCGCCAGCGACAACGCCAGGGTGCCGGGCTCCGGCACGGCCGCCGTCGGTGCGAAGGACACGCCGCGGATCAGCGTGTTGCCCGTCGGATCGGAGTAGAGCGTCGTGAAGCTCTCGCCCGCGGTCTGGCTGATGGACGTGAAGCTGAGGTTGTCGGTGATCTCGTACAGCGAGCTTTGCGACAGCTCGTTCAGGCCGTAGCTGGTGGCGAACAGTTCGACTTGTCCGCCCACGACTTCGCCCGTCAGGCCGAACAGGCCGGTGACGCCGGGCGCAGACGGCGTGTTCGCGTTCGCGTTCGCGTTGTTGACCAGGTTCAGGCCGGCGACCAAGTCGTAGTCGAGGGTCCAGGTGCCATCGGTGTAGACCCATTTCTGCAGGCCGCCCTCGCCCAGCGCTGCCTTGTTGGCATTGCCGTTCTTGGGCTGGCCGCTGTCGGCCACGTACAGCACGTCGGGGCTGGCGAAGAAATAGCTCTCGGGGCTCAGGTAGACGAAGCTGCCGATACGGGCGTTGTTGACGCCGTTCGCGAGCCCGGCGGTCAGGTTGATGGAACCGTTGTTGCCGCCCGAGGAGAACGGGCTGGCCGGCGGCGTCAGATGGGTCGTCACCAGGCCCGCGGACGACGTCGGCAGGCCGCCCGCGGCATTCTTCAGCGAGCTGACGTTGGTGTTGTTCTGCGCGCCGGAGCCGGGCGGATTCTGGTCGCGCGAAACGTACAGCGTGTTGCCGCTGCCGGTGTTGAAGATCGAGACGACGCGGGTGTCCGTGCTGGTGTCGATGGCCGTCGCCGTCGTCGAACCGCGGGTCGCGTAGTAGACGCCCTGGCTGCTGTCCGTCTTGCTGGCGCCCTGGCCCGAGATATAGAAGGAAGAGCCGTCGACCGTGGCCGCGCTGCGCGGATTGTTCTGGTTGTAGACGCCGGTGAGCGCGGTGCTCGTATCGACGCTGCCGTTGGCCGCGATGAGCGCGACGACACGGGGCACGGTGGTCACGACGGTGCCCGTTTGCTGAGCGCTCGTCAGGCTCACGGTTTGTCCCAACGCCGCGGTGCCATAGGTGGACGGCGCAGCGGTGTTGAAGGTGTTGGCGTTGACGCCGTAGCCGACCATCGTCAGGAACTGGCCGTCAGCCGAGAGTTGAAGAATGCCTTCCGACGCCGAGCCGAACTCGCCCGAGATCGCGCTGTCGGCACCGATCGTCGTCTGCGGCAGCGTGAGGCTGCCCGCCTGTGTCGCCGTGCGGCCGTTGGCTCCGAGCTGGAGTTGCTGCAGCACGATCGGCGCGGCGGAATCGAGCTGGTGGTTGGTGGTGTTGACCACCGTGCTGACCACCAGGTCGCCGGTCTTGAACGACGTCAGGTCCGTGGCGCACGCAAGCTGAGGAGCGACCAGGGAAGCAATCAGCGCCGCGCTGATGACGCTCGGGGGGTGAGGAACAAACGACTTGCGGACAGACATGAGATCTCCAACAGGTTTAGAAAGGGCGAGTCGATTGATCCCGCACGGCCTGCCACCACTCCAGTTCACGCGCACGAGTCCGTGGAAAAGTCGGGGGCGCCCTCTTCCGAGACGGTGCAAACGGTTGCAATGAAATGTGACCAGACCGACACGGTAGAAATCGCAGATGACGAAGCCGTGACACGCGCGCGGTGCCGCAGCCAGCCTTGCATCACGCCTTCCGTCAGATGACGGGCGTCTTGCGATCGCACGATCGGAGGCGTCGCTAACACTCAGCTAAGAATCGCGCGTCATGCACGCCAATGCGCCGGAGTCTCGACCGGCGATCTCGGGCTCGTCGGTCGGCGGCCGGGCGCACCGCTTCCGCCCCCCCCCCGCTCGCTCGACTCACGCGAGTCTCTGGCGATAGACGAAGCGCAGCCCCGGCTTTCCGTCCAGACGCTCGGTCAACGCCACGCTGCCCCCCAACGCCTCCGCGGCACTCCGCACGATCGCGAGGCCCAATCCGTTGCCGCTCTGTTGAGTGCCGAGGATGCGGAAGAACGGCTCGAACACGCGCTCGCGCAAGTCGGGCGGAATGCCCGGCCCCGTGTCTTCGATCGCGAGCACGGCGAATCCCTCATCGGTCACCAGGCTGACATCCACCCAGCCGCCCGCTGGCGTATAGCGAACCGCGTTGTCGATGGCGTTGCGGACCAATGCGAAGGCGTGCATCGAGTCGCCGCGAACCTTCGCGCGATCCAGGCGGAGGCAACCCAGATCGATCCGGTGCGTCTCCGCCAACGCGAGCGTCTGCTCGATGGCGGATCGGGTCAGCACGTCGAGCTCGATCGACTGCTCCGTGAGCGGCGCCATCCCTTGCACTCGCGCGAGCTTCAGCAACTGGTCGACCAGCTCGGAATTGCGTGCCAAGCCGCGCTGCAGGGCTTCCAGCCGTGCGCGCGCGTCGGGCGACAGGTCGGCGTTGGAGAGGTTGTCGGCCTGCACGCGCGCAGCGGCCACGGGCGTGCGCAGTTCGTGGGCAGCGTCGGCTACCAGGCGGCGTTGTTGTTCCAGCAGTCCGCTCACGCGCGTCAGCAGTCGATTGACGGCATGGACCAGCGGCAGCACCTCGCCAGGAATGCCTTCGCCGCTCAACGGCTTGAGCTGGCGTGCATCGCCTTGGTCCACTTCGCCTGACAGCGCGACGAGCGGAGCGAGCCCCTGGCGCAGCAAGAGATGGACGATCAGCAGGAGAAGCGGGACGAGCACGAGCATCGGCACCAGCGCCGTCACCGCGCTGTCGCGCGCCACCTCGTCCCGAACCCGCTGTCGCTGCGCCACGCCGAACGCATGTCCGTCGGCATCGTTCCTCACGAAGACGCGCCAGTGCACCTCGGACGCTTCGATGTCCTGCAAGCCCGGCGGCAGGCTCGCCGGCAGCATCACGTCGATGAGCGGATTGGCATCGACGCCGGTGCTGCCCAGCGGGCGGATCACGAGGTGCGTCTCGGCGTCCTCGCCGTCGCGCGGCTGGAAGTGCTCGTGGGGCGCGACGACCGGCTGCGCCGCGAGGGCGGCAGCGATCTGCTGGAGGAGCGTGTCCTGGAGGGCATTCGCGTCCTGGAAGTTCATCCAGAAAGTCATCCCCGCCGTCGCCGCGCTCATGCCGATGATGGCCACCGACAGCCAGAGCGACAGTCGTTGTCGCAGGGACCGGCTCAAGAGGCCTCTCCCGCCGCGCCGGCTTGCTCGACGCGCCAGCCCAGCCCGCGCACGTTGCGGATGCGATCCGCGCCGAGCTTGCGGCGCAGGCCATGGATGATGACATCCACCGCGTTGCTCTCCACTTCCTCGCCCCAACCGTAGATCGACTGTTCCAGCTGGGCCCTTGACAACACGGCACCCGGACGCAGCATCAGCGCCTGCAACAGCGCGAACTCGCGGTGCGACAGACTGTGGGCGATGCCATTCGAGATCGCCCGCTTGGCCGCCAGTTCCAGCGAGAGCGCACCGTTGGTGAGTGTCGACGTCGTCGCGCCGGCAGTCCGTCGCACCAGAGCGCGCAGGCGGGCAAGCAGCTCGCCCACGGCGAACGGCTTGCCAAGGTAGTCGTCCGCGCCGACGTCGAGACCTTCGATGCGCTCATCGACGGAGTCCCGGGCCGTGATCACGAGCACGGGTGTCTTGTCACCACGCGCTCGCATCCGGCGAAGGACCTCGATGCCGTCTCGGCGAGGCAGGCCGAGATCGAGCAGCACCAGTTCGTAGTCGTGCCCATCGAGCGCCGTGGAGGCCATCGCGCCGTCCTGCACCCAGTCGACGGCGTAGGCCGCGTCGTGCAGCGCCTGCTGCACCGCGCTGCCCAGCATCTGGTCGTCCTCGACAAGCAGCACCCGCACGTTCAGTCCTCGGCGCACGTCGCCGTCAAGGCGGATCCTATCGAATTCCGGAGCGGACGAAGCGCCGCGTCCGCAACGCGGCCGGCGTGTGGTGAGGGGACGGATGACATCCGCGTACTCTAGCCGCAGACGCTCGGCTCCGAATGGGCCAATCGAGCTTTCGGAACTCGTCGCATCGCTTCTTTCCTGCCCGTCGACTCTTAGCTCAGAGTTAGCCGCGGCGACTTTCGCGTGTTGGCCACGCGACTGTCATGCGATGGAAGGCCTGCCGCAAGACTGCGCGGTCCGGGCTAACGCTCAGCTAACGAATCGATCGCAGACTGACGGCTCGCTTCCATTGCCCGGCGCTTCGATTCCATCGCTGAAGCGCATGATGGACTGCGTTGGTCGAGTCGTCTGCGCGAGCCTGGCGCGCCATCCCTGCAGTACCGGGATGGTTGTTGAAGTCGCCCATCGCCGTCCACGAACCCGGACGGCCACAATCCGGGCCACTCGACCACTGAACCCAAGACATGACCGACGCGCCCCGCCACGCCATCACCGCCGTACCCGCCAAGGTGGCCGCGGTGACGCTGGGCTTCTGGATCGCCAAGATCCTTGCCACCACGCTCGGCGAGACGGGCGGCGACTGGGTGACGATGTCGCTCAACCTCGGCTATCTCGTGGGCACGGGCATCTTCGCGGCGATCTTCGTCGCGCTCGTCTGGCTGCAGGTGCGGGCCTCGCGCTTCCATCCCGCGCTGTACTGGGCCACGATCGTCGCGACGACCACGCTCGGCACGACGATGGCCGACTTCTTCGACCGCTCGGTGGGCGTCGAGTATCCGGGCGGCACGGCGATCATCGCGGCCTTGCTCGCGGCGAGCCTCTTCGTCTGGCACCGCGTCGAGGGCACCGTCTCGATCCGCAGCATCACCACGCCGCGCGCCGAATGGTTCTACTGGGTCACGATCCTGTTCTCGCAGACGCTGGGCACTGCACTCGGCGACTGGACGGCCGACGACGATCGCGGCGGCCTGGCGCTCGGCTACGAGCATTCCGCGTTGATCTTCGGCGGCACGCTGCTCGTGATCGCGGCGTTCTGTTTCTGGACGCGCCTGTCGCGCACGGCGCTGTTCTGGGCCGCCTTCGTGCTGACGCGTCCGCTCGGCGCGACGCTCGGCGATTTCCTCGACAAGCCGCGCGCGCAAGGCGGCCTCGAGCTCAGCCGTCTCTACGCTTCGCTGACGCTGCTCGTCGTGCTCATGCTGTGCGTCGTGATATTCCCGCAGCGGGCGGCGCGCGCGGACGATCCGGCCTGACCGTGGCATGCGAGTTCTCGTGACGATCGTGCTCGGCGTCTCGTGCGCGGCCGCCCTTGCCGGGCCCCCGTTCCTGACTGACGATCCCGAGCCCGTCGAGCTGCACCATGCCGAGATCAACCTGATCGCGCAGCAGACCCGCGCCGACGGCGGCCGCAGCGGCAGCGGGTCGGCCGAGGCCAATCTCGGCTGTGCGGCCGAGACGCAATGCCACGTCGCCGTGCCCATCGCGTTCGACCATCCGGCCGACGGTGCGCCGCAAGCGGGTCTCGGCGACATCGAACTCGGGGTGAAGTACCGCTTCCTCGACCGGCCCGACGACGGCTGGTCGGCCGCAATCTATCCGACGCTCGACCTGCCCACCGGCGATGATCGTCGCGGCCTCGGCAATGGCCGCGCGCAGTTGCTGTTGCCGCTATGGGTGCAACGATCGTCCGGGGCGTGGAGCTGGGATGCCGGCATCGCGCGGCTCATCGACCGCGCGCCCGACGCGCGCGACAGCTGGTTCGCCGGCCTGCTCGCGCAGCGTGCGTTCGGCGAGCGGCTGACGCTCGGCGCCGAAGTCTTCCGCCGCACATCGACCGCGATCGGCGAATCGCCGGCCGCGGGATTCAACGTCGGCGCGATCGTCAACATCGCGCCGCAGCAGAACCTGCTGGTCTCGGCCGGCCGCGGGTTGACCCATGTCGAGACCAACCGGTGCTCGATGTTCCTGGCCTATCAACTGGAGCTTTGATGAGAATCCCGACACTGTCCCGCCACCCAAGCCGTGCCGTCCTGGCCGCCATCGCGGGACTGATCGCGGTGTTCGGCGCGCCGGCCCATGCCGCGCCGCAGGTCGTCGCAACGATTGCGCTGCCCGATCCGCTGCGCTGGGACTACGTCAGCGTCGATGCCGCCGCGCACCGGCTCTACGTCGCGCATCGCGAGCGCGTCGACGTGATCGACACGCGGGACAACAAGCCCGTGATGCAACTCGCGCCGACGCCAGGCGTGCACGGTGCGGCGGCGGCGTCTGACCTCAACCGCGTCTTCACGAGCAACGGCGCGGACGGCACGGTGGGTGTCTTCGATGCGACCAGCGGCAAGCTGCTGCAGACGGTGAAGGCCGGCAAGAAGCCGGACTCGATCGTCTACGAACCCGTGACGCACCGCGTCTTCGCGTTCAACGGCGATTCGTCCGACGTCACGGCGATCGATGCGCGAACGCTGAAGGTGCTCGCCGCGTCGATCCCCGCGCCGGGCGCACCCGAATTCGCAGCGGTCGACGGCCGCGGCCGCGTCTACTTCAACGTCGAGGACAAGGGCGAGCTCGCCGTGCTCGATGCGCAGACGCTGAAGATCGAACGGCACTACAGCCTCGCGCCCTGCGAGGAGCCGAGCGGCCTGGCGATCGACCCGAAGGGCCGGCTCTACTCGGTATGCCGCAACGGGGTGATGGTGGTGAGCGATCCGGCGCAAGGTCGCGTGATCGGCCAGGCCCCGATCGGCCAGGGGCCCGACGGCGTCGCATGGCTGGACGGCAAGGCCTACAGCGCGAACGGGCGCGACGGGACGATCAGCGTGGTGGCCGAGACGAGCGAAGGAAAATTCGAGACGATCGCGACGCTGCCGACGGCGTTGGGCGCCCGCACGATCGCCGCGGAGCCGAACGAACACGTGCTGTTCTCGCCGACGGCGGACTTCAAGCCGCAGCCGGCATCCGGCGCGGCGAAGTCGAGTCGTCCCGAGGCCATCGCGGGGACGTTCCGCATTCTGGTGCTGAAGGATCCGGAGACTCGTTGATCTGACGGCCGCTCGGAAGCGTTCACAGCGTTGGCACCAGGCAGTTTCCGGACAGAGTCGGCGGGTCGGTCCGGGAACCTCCCTGATCAGCGCTGTCCGAGGTGGCGGTTCACCGAGTCCGTGGAGGGCTTGGGAAGCCTGGCGAAGATGCGCTGGTAACGGCGCAGTCGGCCAGGTCCGGTCGGTCGCCAATGGCTGCTCTCGGGAAGGCTAGCCTCATGCTCCAACGGTTCAGGCGCCCACGCCGCAGGCGAGGCAACCGGCCAGGAGGAGCCGGCACTTGGCGACGGATGTGCGGCGCTCAGGTGCAGGTCACCCACCCGTAGTCGCGCGCCGGGATGTGGGGTCCGAGCCAGACCAAGAGCCACAGTCCGATCACGAGCAGTACAACCTGAACTCGCGCACTTCATCACGGATCTGGTCACGGGTTTCCTAAAGTGCGCTCGTGTTTGGACGAACATGCGCCCGCCATTGAATACAATTTCATACAGCCAGAACCGGCGTGCCAGACGCCGGGCAGTTTGGCTCTCAGAACCATCACGTCCGCGCTGTTGCCCAGTGCGGACTCACTCGAAAAGATTCGACAATGAAGAAGTTGCTGATTGCCCTCGCGATCGTCGCGTCCACCCAAGCCTTCGCGGCCTCTGGACTGGACGGCACCTACTACAACCCCCCGGCGGACACCACGGGCTGGTGGGATGGTTTCTCGGCCGCGTCCAACTATCTCGCGAACGACCCGACGCCGAGCGGCACTTTCACGGCAACCTCCGTCAACTACAGCGGCAACGACTTGACGTCGATCGTGACGTTTCTAGGCAATGATGGAGCATCGTTCGTCGGAACGAATGGCAACATGGCCGACGGCGTGCTCGTGCTCAAGGGCTGGATCGACATCGCAGCCGGCAGCCAGACGCTCAGCGTGAATCACGATGATGGCTTCCGGATGATTCTGGATGGCACGAACGTCGCGCAGACAGGCTGCTGCGGCGCCACGGACATCAGCGTCGATTTCGCCACTGCGGGCTGGCATTCGATCGAACTTGACTACAACAACGCGATGTACGGCAACTACACCGGCGGCGCGACGCTTGGACTGAGCGAGAACGGCCAACTGGTCACGGCCTCGGACCTGTCGACCATGTCGCCTGTGCCGGAGTCGCAGAATGCCGCCCTGCTGGTGGCCGGTCTCGGACTGATCGGCATCGCCGCGCGCCGCCGCTCGAAGATCTAGCGACCTCACGGAAACGTCCGTGACCCCGACAAGAACCCCGCTTCAGCGGGGTTCTTCGCTTTCGCTCGAGTAGAGTTGCCTGGATCGACGGCACGGTCCAACCTCGATCGAAAAAGCCGGAAGATGCGGCGTGATCGGCCACAACCCGCGGTTCACCAACGATCCTCTGGCTGGAGCTGTTTGTACTTCGTCTGTTCTTGCATGCGAACACCTTACGCCATGAGGTGTTGCACTTCAGATTTGAGGCCGCCGTACTAAATATTCCTGCCTGCCGCAGGTGCTTCGGCGCAGCCAGATCGCCGATCACGAGACCGAGCACGCGGAGGCATGGAGCCTCGCAGGCAAGAAGGGCTTCGCTGTCGTGATTGCGGTGGTCGCTTGTTGGTGAAGGTTGCCGTTCGGCCACAAGCCGTCGGTCGCGAGAGTCCGCTTCGGAGCATCGTGATCGCGAAGCACAATCGCTTGCTCCCTCCTCCCGCGGTGGCGACTCTATGAGCCATCGCGGCAGGCGACGCCGTGCTGCGTGCCGCGGGCGGCCGCACGCGACCCTCGCCGTGGCGCCGATGCGCTACGGCAAGCCGGGCTTCGGGAACACCGAGTTCGCGGTCTGGGGCAAGGCGAGCCCGTGCGCCTGATCGACGCGCCAATGAAAAGGCCCCGCTCGCGGAACATTGATGTGCAGCGCGCAGCGGTTGCCGCGGCGTCGGCGCTCAACGCGCGCGGCGGCGGCTCGCGATGCCGATAGCGCCGAGGCCTGCCAGCAGCAGCGCCATCGAACCGGGTTCCGGCACCGCCGTGACGTTGAACGACGACACCGGCGAGTAGACGTAGCCGCCGTTGCGGTCCGTGAGGCTGGTCAGGCCCAGGCCCGGGTCGGTGTAGAGATTGATTTCCTGCGTACCGGCGTCGAACAGCAGGCCGTCGATGTCCAGGCTCGGCGTGCCACCGAACATGTTGTCGTAAAGGTAGAGGCCGTCGGAGCTGGTCGCGACAGCGCCCGGCGTCGGATTCGCGACCAGACTGATCGCGCCGCTGCTAGCGCCGTCCGAATAGGTGCCGGTCATGGACGTCACTTCGGTCGGCGTCGAGCCGTTGCCGACGGTCTCGAACGAACCGGAAGCGCTGACGCCGCTGCCTGAATACGAGAACTCCCACAGCGTGTCGGCGTGTGCGACCGTGCCGGCGAATGCGAGCGATGCGACCGCAACGGCTCCGAATCCTTGGAACTTCTTCATGGGAAACCCTCCGCCGAATGCTCGGCACTCTTGTCGGACACCCTGCACATCGCGCGGGTTGCAAACCACCCCGGTGACAGAGTGTTGCCGCGATGGCGCAGCAGTTCCAGAGGGTCGGCACCCGCGTGGCGACGGGCGCCGTGAAGGGCATCACGCTTGTATCGTCGGGATTTTCCAAAGTGCCCGGCGCGCCGGCCGAAGGGTCGCGATGGCCCGTGAAAAAGTCACGCGGCGTGCGTGGAGGTCAGCTGACGAGCAAATGCCGGTCGTTGGCGAACGACAGCTTCAAGGCCAGCCTGTGAGCCCTCTCGTAACTACTGCAGCGTAGCCGGCAGCGTGTTGCCGGTGGAGACGAACAGGATCTGCGTGTCGGCCGCACCGCCCATCACGTAAACGCAGAAGGCGGTCCAGTGCGAGGACTCGAAGCTCATGCACAGCTTGTCGCCCTCAACGGTGTAGTGGCCTGTCGTGCGGCTCTTGTTGTTGCTCGCGTCGACGCGGTCGCCGGAGAAGCGCAGGTGGACGTCGCCATAGGCCTCGGGATCACGCACATGCTGGTAGGTGAGCGTCTTGCCGTCGAGAGTGGCCACATCGAGGTGGCGCGTGTTGACCGGACGCTTGCTGCCGTCGATCCGCGCTGCGCTCGTCGATGGCGTGGCCAGCGCGCCGGGCGTGGCCGGGACGGTGGGGGGCGCCGGTGCAACGGCAGCGACGACCGGCGGCGCGGCGGTCAACTGCTTGAGGGCTTCCTGTATCGTCGCTTCGGTGGCCAGCAAGAAGCTGTTCTGGTCGCCTTCCGCCTTCACAGGAGAGACGACGCGCACGAAGGCCCGCTTGTCGTCCACCTCAAGATCGAGATAGGTCACGAACACCGCTGCCTTGCCGGGATTTTCCGCGGGCGAGTAGAGCGCGCGCTTCCATTCGTTGTCGCCGGTCAGGCCGTCGAACTCATTGCGGTTGACGAGCGTGGCGGACAGCGCGATCGTGTCGTTGTATTGCGAACTGGCGATGAGCGACCCGATGGGGCCGAAGAACGTGCCTGCCAGGACACTCGAACGCAGCTGCGACTGCAGGTTGCGGTAGCTCACGAAATGGTGCACCGTCACGTGCGCCTGGGGGCCGACACGCTCGGAGACCCGATGCTGGACTAGGCGCAGCATCGATGGCTCGGTGTGGATGTCGCCGTCGCGGATCACGCCGTAGGCATCGGCCGTGATCAGCAGGCTCATGATCTGCGACTTGCTCTCGTCGGGGGGACGCACGTCGCGCAGCTGGACGCCGTCGGAGCGCGACATGTCCGTCACGTCGACATGCACCGTCGGCGGGGTCGCGCAGGCCGCGAGACTCAAGGCAAGCAGGAAGATGAGAAATCGATTCACGAAGTGCGTGCCTTGTTCGACGAAGGAACGCGCATTGTCCGTGATGCCGTGGCGACCGAAGAAAGCTCGCGTTCAACGTTTCGTAGTTCAGACCGGCGCGGTCATGATCGTGCCGCTGACTGAGGACGGTCCAAGTGTTTGGCGCCGATGGCCGCCGGCGCGCCACCCGACCAGGCTGCCGACCCAGGGACGCATGCCGGCCAGAAGCGGTCTGCCGTGGGTGTCAGCTTTCCGGTATCGTTGGACCATGAATCCCGACTCACCGACCAGGATTGCAATCGAACAAGACGACGACCGCGCAGCGCACATCGGAACGACTGCGGACGGGCGGCAGTTTTTTCTGACTTACCCGTTTGAACCGGCGAGCCAGGGGAACCCAGGAGGCGAGTTCAATGCGCTCTACCTCTTCGACGCCGCTGGTGAATTTGTCAGTGCCCAAATCGAGTCGTTCGGCCCGCGCGGCACCTTTGACCTGGCGGCAAAGGAAGCAGCATATCGCCAGCTTCTCGAAGGGCTGGGAGCCGTTACGTTCCGACGGATCGAGGTGGCTCCGTTCGAGGTCGAGAGGTTCGGCAAAAAGTTTGGGTTGATCGGCCGAGACTGCGAGGATGAGGACGACGTACTTGCCGTCGAGGTTCAGCCGGGCAACTACATGGCGTTCTTTGAGCCTTGGGACAGCGGCGAGTATGCCACCTGACCGCCCGGCTTCGGCCAGGAGCGGGCAGTCGCGACCGGCAACTTCCGGGGAGGCTAGCCGCTATCGTCGGTGGGCACCGAGTTGATCTCGTCGGTGTCGAAGCAAGACCTCCATGCGAGCAGGAGGCGTGCAACCTCCAGTTCCGTGCCAGGGTCAGATGCAAGGCCCATGCGGTCATCTACGATTTTCCGGAGGTGGTCGGCAATGTCACGCTCGTCGCGGCGCGCGCAGACCATCCTGAAAACTTGCGGCAAGTAGCTCTGATACTCGTCACGCGCTAGAGGCGCGCGCAACTCGTGGGATCCCACACATGGTGAACGCAGGTGAATGGGCGTTGCCGGCCAGTGACGCTTCTTGCAAGTCGCGAGCACAGCTCCGTTGAGCAAATCCAGCGCTGCAAAGAGCTTGGTGGTGCCATGGCGCTCCCCAGGCGGAATGTCGCCCACATTGAAGGCGCCTCCGCCATCAAGTGCTTGGCTGGCGTCAACGCCGCCGAGCGCGATCGGCGTGCTTTCGTTGGCGTACGCGCTGCCACTGTCGATGGCCACCAGGCCGGCCGCGGCGTCGCATCCGGCGCCGCGCCGAGGACGACGTCGAATGACGCACGGTCAGGGTAGCACCGGGCTATCGGCGGGCCTGTTGTCCTCGGGGCACAAGGTTCCTGCGCCCGAATCAGTGGGTGACTGGATTGGACGACATCACGTCGCCGCTTCTATCGCATCGCGAAAGAACAGTCGTCGAGGGTCTCCGACACTCGTCGACTGCTCACCGTGGCGCTTACGCGCCCTTGCGTGCGCGCTTGACGAAGGTCACGAGGCCCAGGCCCGCCAACAGCAGGGCATACGACTCGGGTTCCGGCACGGCAGCGGTGGGCAGCCCCGCTTGTGCGTAGACCAGGACGTCGTTGCCATTGCCACCGGTGCCCGTGACGTCGCCGTTGGTGCTCAAGTCCGAAAAGAACGGATCGCCGCTTCCCTTGACGTCGAACGAAATCTGATAGGTGTTACCCGCCGTCGTGCCGATGAATTGATCGACCGCGTCGTAGGCCTGAATGGCGCCGTCGTACCAATAGCCGTTTTCGGCGACACCGGCCGCGCCAGCACCGTAGACGTTCGCGTAGGTCCATCCGGCGATGCTTTCGCCGCTGCCCAGGAACGTGCCGTTGACGATCAGGTTGGTCGACGACCCCGTCGTGGTATCGACGACCGACACGTTGGTCAGCGACGTGTAAGACGGGTCATTGCGCAACGCGAACGTGATGTCGGTGCTGGACAGCGCAGCCGTGAAATCCACCGTGTAAGTGTGATACGCGCCGTCGATGGCCACGCCGTTGAGGTCGAAAATCGCACCGACAGGGGGGCCGATGTTGGAAGGGCTCGCGAAGACGGGCTGCGCGCCGATGAGCGCCGCGCAGGTGAGCAGGCCAAGCGCCGGGAACTTGAGCAGGTGGGAATACTTCATGGTGTCCTATTTGGAATGGAACTTTTTCGAATAGCGGTTGCTGATCCCTGCCGTACGGCCGAGTTCAGGTGCGGCCGGATGTTACGACGCAAAAGACGACGGTTGAGCGGGTTCGATACGCTCCCCCTAACCTGAGGGGACATGGAATCCCGGCGACCGGGCCGGACGGTGGATCGCTGAGCGTTTCCTTTGACGATGATTCAGGCGTGGATTGCACCCTGATGTTTCCGGTGGACTAGGTAGCCACGGGTCAACGAGCCTTCATGAGGCTGGGCTACGAGCCCCGTCGCGAAGGGCAGCTTCCCTGAAGCTCATTCATATCGCTACGATGACTGGAACCAGGGAGCCAACGTAGATGCCCGGCCGGCGCGCTCCCGCGCGCCAGTACGACCTTATCTGAGCCCCCGCGCAAACAGTTGCGCCGTCTCGATGAACAGCAACCCGTTGGGCACGCCGTAGCCGGTCGCGTTATCCCAGCCTGGCGCCGCCGCGAGCGATGAGTCGAGTCCGAAGCCTACGTCGTTCCAGCCTGTGAACGGCGTCATGCCAACGAAGATCAGCGCACCCAGGAACCCGGTCTGCTGAGACGCGGGCAGGCCGAACATCTGGGCCGGGTCGTAGGTGGTCGGCGTCCCAGCCCGGAAGGTGATGGAGGCGCTCGTGTTGTGCTTGGTCGCCGTGATCGGCAGCACGTCGCGGATCGCGAACGGTGGCAGCGCGGCAACGACCGGTGCCGCCTGGCCCAGCGATTCGCCGGCCGCTTCGTCGGCCAGAGCCCAGATCGCCGAGAAAATGGGCGTGGCGAGGCTGGTGCCGCCGACGGTGAACCAGGTCGGCGCGCCGGTGTCGGGATCGGTCTCGACCATGATTGCACCGGTCTGCGGATCGCCGAGTGCCGAGATGTCGGGCAGTTGACGGCCCTTGCCGGGCAACTTGCGCTGCCAGTCCGGCTTTTTCAGGAACACGCTCTCGCCGCCGCCGCTTCCTTGCAGAAAGCCCACTTCGATCGGCGCCACTGCCGGTCGGATGCGGTTGCCGAGCTGCGTCAGCGAGATGCCCCAAGCCGCCTCGACGGGGCCGTTGTCGCCGGGGATGCCGATGCTGGTGCCGCCGACGGCCGTGGCGAAACGGGAGTCAGACGGTATGTTGGGAGCCCCCACTGGTGAACCGACGCCGTTGTCTCCCAGGTCACCGGTCGCGACGTTCACCGCCACGCCGCGCGCCGCGGCGTGCTTGATGACGTGGTCGAACATCCGCGCCGTCGAGATATCGGCGTCGACCTCCGCCAGGCCCCAGCTGTTGGAAACCACGTTGCCCAGGTGATGGTCCGCGGCGTACTCGATGCCATACGCCAGTTCGGCGTTGTCCTCGCTCGGTGCGACCACCAGTACGATCTTCGCTTCGGGAGCAAAGGCGTGCGCCCACTCGATGTCGAGCGTGGTCTCGAGCGCCCAGTCGGGGTCGGTGCCCGAGGGCGCGCCATCGGAGTACACGACCTGAAAGCTCTTGTCCGTCATCGCGGGGAGGCCCATCGCCGCGGAAAAGGTGTTCAGGTCGGCGAGCGCGGTCGACGAACCATAGGCATCCACGATGACGATCGTCTGGCCCTTGCCCTTCAGGCCGAATGCCTGGGCCTCGTCGACGCCATAGTGCGTGACGAGCTGCCGGACGGTATAGCCGCAAGCAGGGCGGTTGACGGTCGTCGTCGGATCGAGGTAGCTCGGGCCGGTGGCCGTGGAGACCACGTGGCCCGCCAGGCCGCCGAGGGAGCCACTGAGGCCCGACATCGTCTCCGTCACGTCGGAGCCGAAGCACTTAGACGTGAACGCGGCGAGCGGGTCGGTACCGACCTGGGGCACGACGCCAGGGGCCACCAAGCCGGTGGCGAGGTCCATCTGGCGCACCGCGAACGGATGGGTGATCGCGCCGGCGAGACCGGACACGCCGCCGACCAGCTCCGCGTGCGCGCCCTGGTACGTCGGCGGCGTTGTGGCCTTGAACAGCGTGTGGCCGGCGGCCGTCTGCAGCGCGTGGATCGTCGTGCCGAACGCGGCCTGCATCTGCGCGGCGCTGCCCGAGACGTGGACGAAGGAGCCGCCGTCGAACACCTTGTCGACGCTCAGCCCGAACGCAGTCAGGGATGCGCGCGCCGTCGCGATGTCTTGCGCCGACGGCACGTAGGCGGCGATGTCGGCGTCCTGCATCCACTGGTGGTACGACGCGGACGACGGGTCGCCCAGCGTGGCCATGGCGGCATCGAACGCGGCGTCGTTGCTGCCCTTGAGCCACACCACGACTGACACGGCTGTCGACGGCGCGACGACCCCGAGATCGCGCGGCGCGGCCCCCACGGCATGCGCGGGCAGCATGGCCAATGCCATCGCCACAGCCGTCAACGGCGCCGTCAGCTGCGACAGCGGGCGCGCGAACGCACGCCGCGAGGAATTCATTTCTTTCATGGCTCTCTCCGGGTCTTGATGGGTGACGACGACGTCCGACGAACGTGTTTCGGATCGATGTCAGTCTAGGCACCTCATGCCCGCGGACAAACTGGTATTCCGGGTGAACCTCGGGTTCCTCTTTCGGGTAACCCGAGGCCGCGAAAGCCGCTTTCTTCGCGGTGCGCGGGCACAATCGCGCGACGGATGCCGAAGACGCCGCGCCGCGGCCGTTTCGCGCGCCTGATTGCCTTGTCGATGCCTGTCGCCCCTGCGCATTGCCGTCCCCGCTCGCTGTTGACGTGGCTGCCGTGCGCCTGGGCACTTGCAAGCTCGCCGGCGCAGGCGCTGGATCGTTCGCTGACGCTGGAGCAGCTGCACCACACCGCGTGGTTGACACGCGACGGCGCGCCTGCACAGGTCGAATCGCTCGCGCAGACCGACGACGGCACGCTGTGGCTGGGCAGTCCGACGGGCCTGTTCCGCTTCGATGGCCTGCAGTTCGAGCGCTTCCAGCCGCCGACGGGCCAGAGCGGGCCGACCGGCAGCGTCTCGACGCTGTTCGCGCAGCCGGGCAGCGGCCTGTGGATCGGCTATCGCTTCGGCGGCGTCGGCTGGTGGAACCACGGGCAGCTGCGCCATTTCGGGCGCGGCGACGGGCTGCCGTCCGGCACGGTCACCGCGGTCACCATCGACCCGCAAGGCCGCCCATGGGTCGGCACGACCACCGGCATCTCGCGTTTCGACGGCCAGCGGTGGAGCACGCCGCAGGAGGCTACCGGCTATCCCGCTGGCGCCACCTACGCGCTGCATACCGATCGCGCGGGCACCGTGTGGGCGGTGGCCGAGGCCGGCACATGGCGACTGGCGCGCGGCGCCGCGCACTTCGAGCGTTCGACGCGGTCAATCAGCTTCGCGTGGCTGGCCGAGCGGCAGGACGGTCGCGTCTGGGAATCCAACGGCACGCAAGGCCTCTGGCCGCTGCCCGATGCCGACGGGCCGCCGCCTCTGCAGGCGCCCGTGCCGGGCCCTGGCCACGTTGGCGCGCTGCTGTTCGATCGCGACGGTGCGCTGTGGGTCGCGAACCTGGGCGGGATCGCGCGGCTCGTCGACCCCGACCACCTGCCCGCGCTCGGCCCCGGCGGCGATCCGCAGGTGCTGCCCTCGCAGCGGTTCACGCGCGCCGAGGGCCTGAGCGGCGACGACGTGCTGGCCGTCCTCGAGGACCGCGAAGGCGACATCTGGATGAGCACGAGCGGCGGCCTGGACCGCTTCCGCGCCAACAAGCTCACGCGCGCAGCGTTGCCCGCCGACCTGGTGTCGCCGTCGCTGGCCGCCGCGCCCGGAGAAGGCGTCTGGGTGGGCAGCACCGATGTCGAGCCGGCGCGCCTGGGCCGCGACGAGCGCCGCCTGCCCGGCGTCGGCCCGCGCATCACCAGCGTGCTGCGCGACAGCCGCGGCGCGGTCTGGATGGCCGGTGCACGCGGCGTCTGGCGCATCGCCGGCGACGCGGCCGAACGAGTCGCGCTACCGCAGGAGCTGTCGGGCACGCCGGTGCAGGCGATCGTCGATCTCGGCGGTGGACGCGTGCGGATGGCGATCCTGCGTCACGGTCAATGGGAGCAGGACGCGCCGCCGGCAAAAGGCTGGCACCCGATCGCCGAGCCGCCCGGCGGCCCCGACGCCAACCCTCTCGCGATGGCGCGCGACCCGCAAGGCCGGCTCTGGCTCGGCTACGCGTTCGACCGCCTGGTGATGCTGGACGAGAACGGCGCGCAGAGCTCGTGGGGGCCGTCCCAGGGCCTGCTCGTTGGCAGCCTGCTGAGCCTGTGTGCGCAGGGCGCGCGGATGTGGCTCGGCGGCGAACTCGGCCTCGCGCTTGTGCAGGACGGCCGTATCCACGCGATCCGCATCGACGGCGGCGAGGCGCTCGCAGGCGTCTCGGGCATCGTCGTCGACGCGCTGGGGGACATCTGGGTGAATACAGCATTGGGTATCTTCCGGTTGCCGTCCGGCGAGGTCGAGCATGCCCTGCAGGATCCGTCACACCTCGTCGCCGCCGAGCGGCTGGACTATCACGACGGCCTGGACGGCGCACCGGCGCAACTGCGACCGGTGCCGACCGCGGTGGTCGCCGACGACGGCGTGGTCTGGTTCTCCACCAACAACAGCGTCGTCTGGATCGACCCGCGCCACATCCGTCGCAACCTCGTGCCGCCGCCTGCGCGCATCCTTGCGCTGGAGGTCGGCGGCCAGGCCTGGTCGCTGCAGGCGCCGACGCTGCCGGTCGGAACGCGCAGCGTCGACTTGCGCTACACCGCCGTCGCGCTGGCGCAGCCCGAGCGTGTGAAGTTCCGCGTCCGCCTCGACGGCGTGGATGCGAACTGGCAGGAGGTCGACACCCGCCGCAGCGTGCACTACACGAATCTATCGCCGGGCCGTTACGCGTTCCGCGTGCTGGCGCGCAACGAGGATGGCGTCTGGAGCACGCAGCCCGCGGTGCTCGAGTTCTCGGTGCCGCCCGCATTCCAGCAGACGTGGTGGTTCCGGCTGATGTGGGTACCGATCGCGGGGCTGGTCGCGTGGACCCTGCTGCGCTGGCGCCTGCGCCGGCTCGCCGCGCGCTACGCCGACCGCCACGAGGCGATGCTGATCGAGCGGGAGCGCATCGCGCGCGAACTCCACGACACGCTGCTGCAAAGCGTGCAGGGCCTGATCCTTCGCTTCCAGTCCGGAGTCGACCGCATGCCGCCGGACGATCCGACGCGGGTCGCACTGGAGCGCTCCCTCGATCGCGCCGAAGAGGTGCTGACGGAAGGCCGCGATCGAGTCAACGAGCTACGTGCGCCGACCGGTGGCAGCGCCACGCTCGGCGAGGCGCTCGCGCGCTTCGGCGAGGAACTGGCCGCCGAGCATGGCCACTCGTTCTCCGCCGCGCTGCGCGGCGAAGGCGATCCGCTGCCGGGCCGCGTGCGCCACGAGGCCGAGCACATCGGTCGCGAGGCGCTGCTGAACGCGGCGCAGCACGCGCACGCCGCGGCGGTGCAACTGGTCGTGCAACAGATGCCCGCGCGCCTGGTGCTCGAGGTGCGCGACGACGGCCGCGGCATGCCGGCGCTGCGCGAATACGCCGCCGGCCGCGCCGGCCACTGGGGCCTCGCGGGCATGCGCGAGCGAGCACGTGCTATCGGCGGCCGCTTCACGCTGACGAGCGCGGAAGGCGACGGCACGCGAATCCGCCTGGAGCTGCGCCTGCGCGGTCGTGTCCACCGCAGCTGGCTCGGTCAGATGCTCCGCGGTGCGTCGACGTACCACGAACGAACATGACAAACTTTGATACCCCCCACCGTACGATACGCATCCTCGCCGTCGACGACCACCCGTTGCTGCGCGACGGGATCGCCAGCGTCATCGAAGGCCAGGCCGACATGGAGCTTGTCGCAGAAGCCGCCAACGGCATCGAGGCGGTCGACCTGTGCCTATCGCTGCGCCCCGACATCACGCTGATGGACATCCAGATGCCGCTGATGAACGGCATCGACGCGACGATCGCGATCCGCCAGGCCTGGCCTGAGGCGCGCATCGTCGTGCTCACCACCTACAAGGGCGACGTGCAAGCGCGCCGCGCGCTGGAGGCCGGCGCCGCGGGCTATCTGCTCAAGAGCATGCTACGGCGCGAACTGGTCGACACGATCCGCAGCGTGCGATCGGGCAAGCGCTCGGTGCCAGTGGAGATCGCGCTCGACCTGGCCGAGCGCATGAACGACAACAACCTGTCGGCGCGCGAAGTCGAGGTGTTGCGGCTGGTCGCGCTCGGCAGCTCGAACAAGCGCGTCGGGCTGACGCTCGACGTGACCGAGGACACCGTCAAGGCGCACATGAAGGCCATACTTCACAAGCTTGGCGCGAGCGACCGGACCCACGCAGTGACGTTGGCACTGCGGCGGGGAATCATAGACCTGCATGGCTGAGTCGAGCTTCCGTGCCCCACTGCACCTGGTTGGCCAGCCCGCTGCTGACTGCGGTTGGACGGCGGCTACGAATCGCCGTGTGATCTGGGCTCCGGCGCCGGGGGCGCCTGGCGGCCATTTGCTGCCGGTTGGGCTGCTGCCGGTTCCGTGGACACCGACCTAAGCTTTTCCAGTCGCTTCTAAAACCCTGCGGCGGGCTTCGAGTTTCGTTCGCGGATCGCTTCTTCGGTTCGCGGAACCAGGGTTTCGAGGCCGACGCGAACCGCGACGGCTTGCACTTCGTCGACGAACGATCGAAAGCCTTCCTCGTAGCTTCGGAAGCCAAGGCGATAGTCGCCGTCCGCGGATCGCATGGCGTCGCCCAGGGCTGCGGCACCGTCGATGGCTACCGATCCGCCACGCCCTGCCGCGGGCGATGGGCAGTACGCAGCGTCGCCTACGAGCGCGACCCGGCCTTTGGACCACGATGCCATTCGGATCTGGCATAGCTTGTCGAAGTAGAAGCTTTTCGACTCTTCGATCTCCCGCAGGAGTTCCGGAGTTCGCCAGCCCACTCCGGCGAACTTCGCAGCGACCATCCTTCGCTGCTGCGCCTCGTCGCGGTAGTCATACGGCATCTGCTCGTCGGAAGCGAAGCAGAAGACGATG
>Ga0302314_10006665_pt1 | contig 20862 bp, 17 predicted proteins | sample III_Palsa_N2_3_FD_200533 | JGI IMG/M metagenome (GOLD analysis project Ga0302314, IMG submission 200533) | Peat permafrost microbial communities from Stordalen Mire near Abisko, Sweden - III_Palsa_N2_3 | ecosystem: Environmental > Terrestrial > Soil > Palsa > Peat permafrost | place: Sweden... | reverse complement strand
ATGGGCCTGGCTGAAGTCGAGCGCGCCGGAGCTATGCGCTACGACGATCTGCTGACCGATATCGTCGATGCGCTGCTCGACCAGCGAGGTGTCATTGACCACCGGCCTGCTCGCGGCGGCGTGACCGACGACGACGCCCGCGCCCGCGGCGCCGAGCACCGTTCCAAGCGCGATCATGGCGAGCAACGGCCTCATGGTCTTACGTCTCCTGAACAGTCCCGAAGTCCTCAATGTGTTGAACGAACCAAAGCGGTGAACGGATGCGGCCGGCTGAAATCAGGCCGCTCACTGTGGCGGCCGGCCCACACCAGGGCCCTGGCTCGCTTGAAAGCTGAGCCCTAGCAGGCGCCGATTCCCCTGACGAGGGAAGCGAAAGGGCGCCGAAGCAGGTATCCAGGGATAAGTTCAATCGACGCGAGATTTCTGTGTGAACCAGTTTACAAACTAAACTAGTTATGAAATGTCTCTTGGCGTGTGAAACGGCAGGAGACCGCGATGACCAATGTAACCCAGGCGCCCAAGGCGCCCGAACGACTGCATGCTCTGGACGCTGTGCGCGGGTTCGCGCTCTTGCTGGGCGTGGTGTTCCACGCCACCCTGTCCTTCGTTCCCAGCCCCCATCCGATCTGGCCGATCCACGACAGCCGCCCCAGCGTGGCCCTGGCGGTGGTCTTCTTCTCCAGCCACGTCTTCCGGATGACGACCTTCTTCCTGATCGCCGGCTTCTTCGCCCACATGACCTTCCATCGGCGTGGAGCCCAAGCCTTCATCAAGGATCGGCTGAAGCGGATCGCCCTGCCTATGGTGGTCGCCTGGCCCTTCCTGTTCGCCTCTCTTACCGCCGCGACGCTCTGGGGCGTGGTCGCGGCCAACGGCGGCAGCCTGCCCAAGGGTCCGGCGCCCCATTGGCCGGTCTTCCCGGCGTTCCCCCTGACCCACCTGTGGTTCCTCTATGTGCTGCTGCAGCTCTATGTCGTAATCCTGATCCTTCGGGGTCTGGTTGCGCTGATCGACCGGCGCGGCGGAATGCGCGCGGCCGTCGACCGTGTCGTGGCGGTGATCATGAGCAGCGGGCTCGCGCCCTTCGTCCTGGCCGCCCCTTTGGCCGTCGTGTTCGCCCTCGATGCCCAATGGCGGATGTGGTTCGGGATCGCCACGCCGGACAGCTCCTTCGTCACCAACGTCCAGTCCTGGGCTGGTTACGGCGTGGCGTTCGGCTTTGGCTGGCTGCTGAACCGCCAGGTCGATCTGCTGGAGATCCTGCGCCGGCGCTGGGCGCTCAACTTGGCGCTCGCCGTCGCCCTGACGACCGCAGCCTGGTTCATCGCCACGCCCACCATGCTCGGCTCGCCGACGGGCCCTTTGCATGAGGCCGGCGCGCTCCTCTATCCGCTGGCCAGCTGGACCGCGACCTTCGCCGCCATCGGCCTGGCGCTTCAATTCCTGTCGGGATATAGCCCCGCCCGCCGCTATATCGCCGACGCCTCCTACTGGATCTATCTGATCCATATGCCCATCGTGATGGCGCTGCAGGTGGTGCTCGCGCCGCTGGACTGGCCCTGGCCCGCCAAGTTCGCGGTGTTGCTGGGCGCGGGTTTCGCGGTCATGTTCGCCAGCTACCAGTTGATGGTGCGCCACAGCTTCATCGGCGCCACCCTCAACGGCGCGCGGCCGCGCCGGGAGAAACGCGCCCGCTTGCAGACTCGTCTCGCCTCGTCCACGCCGATGACGAGCCTTTCGGAGCCGCCGCGATGACTGACGCGCCTGCAAAACCCTCACCGCAGTCCGCGCAGGACGACCTCGCCTTTCTGCGCGCCCTGGTCCAGCCCGGCGACGGGATGCAAAAGACCCTCGGCCAGACCTACCTGGCTGGGGGACTCTGCTACGGCGCCCAGCTTCTGTTGTCTGGGCTGGACGGCCTCAATCTGTGGCCGCAGACGCCGGCGGTCTCGATCACCATCGCCATCGGCCCGACGGTGGTTTTCTGCGCGCTAATGGCCTGGATTGTTTGGCGTAGGCGGGCGGAGACGCCGCCAGCGGGCGCTCAGCGCGCCATCGGCAAGGTGTTCGGGACCCTGGGCCTGTCCAATCTGGGCCTGATCGTGGTCATCGGCGCCGTGGCGTGGCGCGAACGCAGCCTGACCACCTGGCTAATCTATCCCTGCTGCGTGTTCGTGCTGCAGGGCGCGGCTTGGCTGATCGCTTACAACCTGCGCCGGCGGGCCTGGATGGGTCTGATCGGCGCCGGCTGGATGGCGACCGCGGCCATCATGGCCATCTTCATCGAGACCATGCCGGTGTTCATCGTCGCGGCGGGCGCTGGACTGATGCTGTTCATGGCGCTGCCCGGCTGGCTGATCGCGCGCGGCTCCAAGATGGTCGCCGGCTAGGATCGGGATCTGTGGCTGCGTTTGACATCGGCAAGATCGACGACGTCATCCACGGGCGCCTGCGCCTGGGGATCATGGCCTATCTGGCCGACGCCGAGGTCGCCTCGTTCAACGAATTGAAAGCCGTGCTCGAGACCACCCAGGGCAATCTGTCGATCCAGCTGCGTAAACTTGAGGACGCCGGTTATGTCGCCATCGACAAGAGCTTCCTGAACCGTAAGCCCCTGACCCGGGCGCGAATTACACCCGAGGGTCGAACGGCGTTCGCCGCCTATCTGGAAGCGATCGGCAAGCTGATCGGGTAGCGGCCGCACCGTCGCCCCTCTCATCGTCACCCTCGGATCAAGCCCGAGGACGACGAAGGGAATGCGCGGGGTAGGGGCCGTTCCGCTAGTGGTTCAGCGTGCCGGAAAGGCGCTCGGAGATCGATTGCATGCCTAGCGCGCGTTCCGGCAAATCGGCGGCCAGGCGCGAAGCCATCTCCCGCACGCCCGCCGGATAGGCGTCGCCGCCATCGGCGATTTCCTGCGCCCGCTGGGCCATCATGACCAGTTCGTCGCAAAGCGTTTCGATCTGTTCGCGAGCCAGGGTCTTGGCTTCCACTTGCAGGCGGCGGATGCGTTGGGTCGCGGTTTCGGGGGTTTCCATGCGGCCGCCGGCGGCGGTGCGGGCCTTCAGGTTCAGCTGGGTGACGGTCATGCGTCGACGCTCCAAAAGGTTTGGGTCAAATCCGGTGATCCGGGGCTGTCCCTCGCCATACCAATGCGCGATCCCCGGCCGGCGTTCCGGCCTTGTTCGCGCATAAGCGTCGTTGTTGCAGCGGCGCCACGGCTCAGATGGGAGAGCCCCAGCGCTGCTGCAAGGGTTGTTGCATAATAGCCAGCCAGCGAGGATTTTAGGTCTCGATCTTCCTCGTCCCCGGAACCTTCTCGAAATGGCTAACGTGCGTCCTGGCCGCTTGGCGCGGGAAGGGTCTGGCGGTCAAACACCTTCTGTTGCTCGGGCGTAAGGGTTGCGTAGAAGGCCTTGGTCGCCTCGCCCTGGTGATGCATCACCTCGAGGTCAGCTTGCATGTTGGCGTCGAGCAGGTCGATCCGGCGCGGGGTCGGCAGACTGGCCATCATCATCTGCGCCGACTGGTGGCGTGCTTGGGTGACCCGGTCCTGCTCCAGCGCCTGCTGGTAGGTCCGCCAGTTCACCTCCTCGCTTTCGGTCAGATGGAGGGCCGCATGCAGCTCCCCGGCGTCCCGGGCCTGGGCAAAGACCGCGCCCGCCGGTGCGAGCATCAGGGCCGCGGCGAAACCAACGGTTGCGAGAAAGCCGAGCTTAGCGGTCATAGGGGCGCCTCAACCTTGAAAAAGAGAACATCGACAGTCTTTTAGCAGGTCGACACTCTTGTGAACGCGCCGATCCGAACTAAGTTTTGACGTAGAAAAGCCGGGGGGCAAGGTGGAGATGACGATGATCAGATTTACGGCGGCCCTCCTGGCCTCGGCGGCGGTTCTCGCCGCCCCGATCGCGGCTTCGGCCCAGACCCACGGCGGCGGCCACGGCGGCGGCGGCGGCGGATATCATGGCGGCGGTGGAGGCCGTGGCGGCGGCGGCTATCGCGGCGGCGGTTATGGCTACCGCGGCGGCTGGGGCGGCGGTTACTGGGGCGGCGGCTTCGGCCTGGGCCTGGCGCTCGGCTGGGCGGCGGACCCCTGGTACTACGGCTACGCGCCGGCCTACTATGCGCCCTATCCCTACTATTACGGCTACGCCGCGCCCTACGGCGGTGATGGCTACGACGATGGGTACGCTCCGCCCCCGCCTTCAGCGGCGCCAGGCTCCGCGCCGCCGATGGCCAACACCGCTCCGGCGACGTCAGGCCAAGCCTGCGGGCAGTGGGCATGGCATGCCGACCAAGGCAAGTATGTCTGGAACAACGCCGGCTGCTAACAGCCGGTGGCGGCCGGCGGCCCGCACGGTGACGTGCGGGGCGTCGCGGCGCCTATTGCGTTTCCCGAGCCTGCTCCGGGTCGCCTCGCGCCGGTGAGCCTCGGCCTGCACCTGAAAGCATTCGCCGCAAACGGTCGGTATTGTGTTCGAACAGGGCGGAGAAGGCGGCGCTGACCGCGAAAGCCGCGGCGGCCATGCCGGCAAGCATGCCAAGACTGTCCAGGCCCAATGGCTCGCCCCCGGCGCGCAACCAGCCAAGCCGGATAAACACCAGACACATAAAAGCCACCACGGGCAGGTGCGTCACGTAGAGGCTGTAGGACGCCGACGCGAGCGTTTCGTCCAATGGCCGCCAGAGGCCTCGTTCGTCCCGTGGATAGCGGGCGAGGAAGGATATCAGGCCAAAGCCGATCAGGGCGTCGGCGAAGCGGTAGCCGATTCTGGGCAGAAGCACGAAGCCCACGACGCCTATGACGAGGCCGATCCACCGCGCGAACGTCGGCCAACGCCCGGTGCGAGCCAGGATGTGGGCGGCCCCTCCGCCGACCCATATCAGCCAGAGCAGGGCGGCGTAGGGCATGTGTCGCCAGGCAAGCAGGACGGCCGACGCCGCCAGGACAAGGCTTCGCGCCAGCCACAGCCGTCCGCCAGTCCGCCGCCCCATCGCGTCCGCTGCGAGCAGCAGCACAGGGAAGCAGATGTAGAAGATCCATTCGAAGCCCAGCGACCATAGCGGCCCGTTGCTGCCCATCGCCGCCGACCCGACAAACGGCTCAAGCGACAAGACGCTGCCGGCGATATGGGGCAGGTCGTAGTTGGCGAAGGGCGGCGTTCCTCCGAACAGTTGATCGGCCCACAGGCCCGCGTGGACGGGGCTCATCGGGTCCATCCGAAAGGCCAGGCCGTCGAGCGCCGCGGTGAGGATCAGGGCAGGGATCAGCACGATGTAGATGCGGGTGATCCGGGCCAGGGCATAGGTTCGCAGATTGAAGCCGTCCGCCCGAACCAGCGCCTTGCCCGCCACCAGATATCCCGACAGAACGAAGAATATCACGACCCATTCGTGCCGGGTGTCGGCCAGCATCCAGAGCAGCCGGCTGATCAGGGTCGGCTCGTGGGCGAACAGGGCCGCCCAGGCGTGACCCCAGAACACCATCAAGGCGCTGATCCAGCGGATCGCGTCCAGCAGGTCACGTTCGTCGGTGCGAGACATCGGGCCGATTCAATATCGGCCAGGATTTAAGATTTAGACGCATTCGCCGTACGCTAAGCGTTGCGCGCCATCGCGAATGCGCGCGGCCTGAGGCGGACCCGATGGATTTCAAAACTCTGCGAATATGGCGGCTGTGGAGCCGGGGGCTGATCGCCATGTGCGCAGTTGCGCTGCTGTCCGGAAACGCGGGCGCCGCCGCGTCGCGCACGATGGCCATCACCTTCGATGACCTGCCCACGCACGGGGCGCTTCCGCCCGGTGAAACCCGTCTGGCGATCGTCACGCGCATTATCGGGGCGCTGCAGTCGAGGGGAACGCCACCTGTCTACGGCTTTACCAATGGCTCGCCGTTGGAGCGAGAGCCGGAATTGCAATCTGTCCTGGCGGCTTGGCGATCGGCTGGATTCCCACTGGGAAATCACACCTGGTCGCATTCCAACCTGAATCAAGAAACCTCGGACGCGTTCGAAACCGACATCCTGCGCAACGAGCCGATCTTGAAGCAGCAGATGGCCGGCGCCGATTGGCGCTGGCTGCGCTTTCCCTATCTCGCGGAAGGCGAAACGCCACAGAAGGCGACCGCCATCCGCCGCTTTCTTGGCGCGCGCGGCTATCGCATTGCGGCGGTCACGATGGATTTCCAGGACTACGCCTTCAACGATCCGTACGCGCGATGCCTCGACAAGGGCGACCTGGCGGGCGTGGCGCGACTTGAGCGGGGCTACCTGAACGCCGCCGGCGCCGAGATGTCCTATGCCCGGACCTTGTCGTTGGCGGCGACCGCACGAGAGATACCCTATGTGCTGCTGCTGCACGCCGGCGCCTTTGACGCCCGTATGCTGCCCCGCCTGCTTTCGCTCTATTCTCAGAACGGCTTCCGCTTCATCAGCCTGGCCGAGGCGGAGAGGGATCCCTTTTATCGGACGGACGTCCGCCTGGACCTGCCAGCCGCGCCGACGGGCCTGGAAGCGGCCGTGGCCGCGCGCGGCCTGCCCGTCCCGCCCAAGCCGTTCAAATTGGACTGGCTCGAAAGCCTCTGCCGATAGGCTCGCCTTAAGGCGGCGAGAACCAATCTGAACGAAATTAAGGATTCGGCGCCGCAGCGAGGGAGCCATCGATATGAGCGTTGCCCGCCAGATGCGGCTTCACCAAGATCCGCGTCCGGTAACGGAGGCGAGCTGGACAGCCGACCGCATGGGCGACCTGCTCATGATGGCGACGATTCTCTTTCTGTTGATCGGCGCCAGCCCCTATGACCACCAGGGCACGATCAACCCGGACACCGGGGTCGCGGTGCTGTCTCCCGTCAATCGTTACGCCTGGTTCGCCCTGACCGGATTGGCCCTCCCGCTGCTGTGGGGGAAACGCGACGAAGCCCTGGCCCTGCTGGGGCGCAGCTGGCCCTATCTGTTGCTGCTCGGCTGGTTCAGCGTGACCACCCTCTGGGCGCTTGATCCGGATACATCCCGCCGGCGCCTGATCCTGCTGATTTGCCAGTCCATCATCTGCATGGCCGCCTGCCTGCAGTTGCGCGGCGCCGGCTCCATGCATCGTGCGATCGCGGTGAGCTGCGCCATCGTCGTGCTGATCGATCTGGCGTCGTGGATATTCCTGCCGGGCCTGTCGCAGACCGATGTCGGACTGGCCGCCATCCACAACCACAAAAACTCGCTGGGTCTGGCGATGATGTTCTCGATCTTCAGCTGCTCGACCTACGTCTTTACCCAGAAGACCTTCCTGACGAAGCTGTTCTGGATATCCATCATCGTCGCTGCGTCCGCCCTGCTGTTGGCCAGCCTGTCGAAAACCAGCGCGGCGATCACGGTCTCCGCCCTGGCCGCGACGCCCTTCATTCTGCTGCTGCTCAGGCAGCGGATGGTCGCCATTGCCGGCGTTCTCGTCATGGCTCTGACCTTGGTCGCGGTCGCCGCGCAAGCCTGGTTCAGCCTGAGCTATCTCCAGGCTCGCGACCCGCTCTGGCCTATCCGTGGCCTGACCTTCACCCAGCGCACCGACGTGTGGCAGTTCGTCATTCAGCAAATTTCCCTCCGCCCCTGGGGCGGCGCTGGTTTCGGGTCTTTCTGGGATATCAACCCTATGGTCCAGCCGAGTCTTCACGGCGACTATTGGTTCGCTCAGGCGGATGTTCCGGCCAATGAGGCGCACAACGGCTATCTGGATATGTTCGTCACCACGGGGATCATCGGTCTCGCGGGGTCCGTCGTGGTGATTTTCAGGTGGATCGGCCGCGGGTTCATGCTGTTGCATAACGCCCTGCGCTCGAACAGCGCGTCTGTTCGGGAGCAACTTCCCTATCTGGTTTTTCTGACCTTGTTCCCGGTGCTCATCTGCCTGCACAACGCCTTGGAGAGCAGCTATTTCAACACGGTGGGGTTGTTTAGTTTCATCGTGGTCTTGAATGGCCTTGACGTGGACCTGCGCTATCCGAGCAAGACTCCGGCGCCGACGCCTCGGTTATCCATGACGCGGCTGGCTGTCTCGGCGCGCTAAACGCGCATCGCAGAACCGTTTGTTATTCCGGCCTCTGTAGGCTGACCACGTCGCGGCGGCTACCTCGGCCATAGCAAACGGCAGGCATGGCGTTTTCGTCCTACATCTACATTCTGGCCTTCCTGCCGGCCGCCTGCGTCATCTTCTGGGTTTTGCAGAGACGCAGCCTGAACCTTGCCCTGGGCTGGCTGATTGTTGCGTCCGTCCTGTTCTACGCCGCCTGGAATCCACGGGACGTTCTGATTGCAGGCATATCGTTCGCCGGCAATTTTATCGCGGCGCGCGCAATCTTGAATGGCCGACGCCCGTCGCTCACCCTGGGTCTGGCGGTCGCCGCCAACCTGCTGGCGCTGGGATATTTCAAATATTCCAGCGCGGTCCTGGGACTGGTCGATCCTGCATTGGCGAAGGCTGTGCATACCGACCTTCCGCTGGGCATCTCCTTCTTCACCTTCACCCAGATCGCCTATCTGGCCGACTGCCACGCCCGCAAGATCCGGCCGCAGCAGCACAGCTGGCGGGACTATCTGACCTTCGTGTCCTTCTTCCCGCATCTGATCGCCGGACCGATCCTGCACCATGCCAACATCATCCCCCAGTTTCACGGCGCGTTCCGCCAGGACCGGGCGAGAAAGGCCGGCGCGGGCGTGGTGCTGTTCGCTATCGGCTTGTCCAAAAAGGTGCTGGTCGCCGACGCCCTCGGGCGGATCGCCAATCCGATATTCAATGGCGCGGATCACGGCGTTCTCGCCGGTCTGCAGCACAGCTGGCTCGGCGCGGTCGCCTATATGCTGCAGATCTATTTCGATTTCAGCGGCTACTCTGACATGGCCGTTGCCAGCGCCCTGTTCCTGGGCGTGAGCATGCCGTTCAATTTCAACTCGCCCTACAAGTCCGTCAGCATCATCGACTTCTGGCGGCGCTGGCACATCACCCTGTCCAACTTCCTGCGCGACTACCTCTATTTTCCCCTTGGCGGAAACCGGTTGGGGGAGGCGCGGCGCTACCTCAACGTCTTCATCGTCATGCTGCTGGGCGGGATATGGCATGGCGCCGGGCTGACGTTTGTCATCTGGGGCGCGTTGCACGGCCTGTTCATCGTGATCAACCACCTCTGGCGCGACTTGGCGCGACCGAAGATGGAGGCGGTGTCCCGCCACTGGCTTTGGCGACCCGCGGCCTACGTCCTGACCATGGCCTGCGTCCTGGTCGGCTGGGTCTTCTTCCGAGCACAAACGGTTCACGGCGCCGTTTCGATCTTGGGGCAGATGGCGGGTGCTCATCCACTCTCCGAAGGCTCGCTAGGGCCGCGCGACCTGATCCTGGTGGGCGTGGCGGGGGTGATCGCTGGCTTGGCTCCCAATACCTGGCGCATTCATGACCGGCTGCTTTCGGAAGGCTCCCTGCGGTGGGGCCTGATTGGCGCCGCGTCCGGCGCGGCCTTCACCGTCGCTCTGGTCTGCATATCGGCAGACTCGCCGTTTCTGTATTTCCAGTTCTAGGCCGCGATGGAGAAGCCGCTCATCAGACTGCTGGCCGGCGCGGCGCTAGGGATGCTCCTTGTGTCCACGCTTCTTGCCCTGGCCCCACGCTCCGAAGAACGGCGGCTGGCGACGCTGAAGGGAGACGGCCTTAGACTGGCCGTGCTCTACAACCGCACCAAGACGGACCCGCGTCCGGTGGACATCGCCTTTCTCGGCAGTTCCCACACCGTGAATGGAATCGACGATCAGGGCCTGGAAGCCGACCTGGCCGCCCGTCATCTGCCGGTGAAGGTCGCCAACCTGGGCATGTTCGTCATGGGGCGCGACCTGCAGTACCGGCTGATCCGGCAGCTGTTCACCTACAAGCGACCGCGGCTGGTCGTGCTTGAGATCAACGAGCATGTTGCGCCGCTCAACCATCCCTACATGCCTTACGTGGGCGAAGCGTCGGACCTGCTCACCTGCGGCCCGACCTGGAACTTGCCGAGCATGGGGCTGCTGTTCCTGAAGCAGCAGTGGCTCGGCTTGACAGATGCGGTCTTGCCTGGCCGCCCGCCGCTCCCAGCGCCGCGTCAGGCGCCCTATGGCTGGCAGCCCCTTTCTGAGATTTGGTCAGGACAGGCCAATTCACCTTCGTTCGGTGACAAGCTCGAGCACCTCGCGGGCTCGCGGGCGCGGATGAGCCTCTACCGCGCCACGGACTATTACGAAGACTGCCAGGTCGCCCGTATAGCGACCCTGGTCCACGCCCGGAACGCCAAGCTGATGTTCCTTTATCTGCCCGAGTACAAATACGCGGCCGATCCGGATCCAGGCCTGATCACCCGTTATTCTCGATTAGGGCCGGTCTTCGTCATTCCGCGGAACATCGCCGAAGATCGCGGCGATTGGGCGGATCATGCCCACTTGAACAACAAGGGGTCAGAAGCGCTGCGCTCCGCGCTGGTGGGGCCACTGGCAAACACACTGACGCCGCCCCAGGACTAGGGGCGGAGCTCTGTCGTGGGCCCAACAGCCTAAACCTTGCCGCCCTAGCTGGCGCGCTTAAGCAGCCGTCCCAGCCTGGCCACGCCTTCCTCGGCGATGGCCGCCTCGTTGTAGGAGAAGTTCAGGCGGATGGAGTTGCGCACCGGGTCCTTGGCGAAGAAGGCCGCGCCGGGGACGAAGGCGACATTCTCTTCCGCCAGAGCCCGCTCCAGCAGCTTGGCGCCGTCCAGGCCCTCGGGCAGGTCGACCCAGGTGAACATGCCGCCCTTGGGCTTGGTCCAGGACACGCCCGCCGGCATATGCTCGTCCAGCGCCGCCATGAAGGCGTCGCGGCGCGCGCCATAGACCTTGCGCAGGCGCTCGATATGGGCGGTCCCCAGCCGGGTGACGATGTCGCTCAGCACCATCTGCGCCAGGGTGCTGGCGTGCAGGTCGCTGGCCTGTTTCAGCAGCACCAGCTTGCGGATCACCGGCTGCGCGGCCACCACCCAACCGACGCGCAAGCCTGGCACGATGGTCTTGGAGAAGGTGCCGCAATGGATCACGCGGCTTGCCTCGATCGAGCCCTTGGCCTTGGCGTCGAGGGCCAGCAGGGAGGGTGGCGGCTCGCCGTCGTAGCTCAGCGACACGTAAGCGGCGTCCTCCACCAGCACCACGCCCTTGGCGTCGGCGTTGGCCAGCACCGCCTGGCGCTCGTTCATGCCCATGGTCTCGCCAGTGGGGTTGGCATAGTCGGGCATGACGTAAGCGAGCTTGGCGGCCGTGCCGCCGTTGGTCAGCTCGGCGAGGTCGCCATGGGCCGGCTTGGGGCCATTGAAGGCCTGCAAAGCGCCAAGGTAGGTTGGCCGGGCCGCCAGCAGCCGGTCGCCGGCGTCCAGGAACAGCCGGCTGATCAGGTCCAGCGCCTGCTGGGAGCCGTTGACGATCAGGATATTGTCGGCGGTGCAGGCCACACCCTGGTCGCGCCAGGTCTGGGCGATCTGCTCGCGCAAGGGCGCATAGCCTTCGCTGACCGAATACTGCAGCGCCGCCGCCGCGCGGGCCGGATCGGCGAACACGCGCGCATGGGCGTCGGCGATGATGTCCATGGGAAAGAGAGCTGGGTCTGGGATTCCGCCTGCGAAGGAGATGATCCCAGGACGGTCGAGCAGCTTCAGCAGCTCGCGGATTTCAGAGGCCGTCGCCCGCTGGCCCAGGTCTGAAAAGGAAGCATCCCAGTCGATTGCTTCGGGTCGGGTTTCCGCGTCTGAGTACGCCATCACGTCATGCCTTGTTTCCGTAGAGGGCCGGTTATCCACCCGAGCAGGGCGCGGCTCAATGGAAAAAGGTTGAGTCAGACAACTATCGGCTTGAACATCCCGTGACCCAGGCCTTGTGCCAGAGGTCCGTTGGGCGCGAACGGTTAGGGCTTATCGCGGCGGCGCGATCCAACCATGACGTCGAACACCCGCGCTCAATGGGTCCTAAGCACAAGGCCTAGCAGATGTGGGTGACGCCGACAGAGCGATAGCCCATCCCTACGCCACCTCGCGCAGTTCCCGCAGCTTCTTCTGCGGGTTGCGGAACGCCTCATAGGCCGGGATCGGCTTGCGCAGCAGGGCGGCAATTCGGCGGCGGGCTTCGGACTCGGCGGCATAGCCGGCGCGCAGGGCGACGGAGCGCTGCAGCACCGGCGGCGGCTCGTGCTCCTCAGGGATGCTCAGCAGGCCCCGGCGACGCAGAGCGCGGCCAAGCCGAGGTTTGGCGGTGTGGAAGGACAGGATGGCCGACAAGGCCAGGCTCAGGAACACCGGGCTGGCCCAGAGCAGGAAATAGCGGCTGACCAGGAAGGCGCCGACGCCGCCGGCCAGGCCCAGCAGCACATGGGCGCCGTGCGCGCGCCAGACATCGCGCACGCCCAGCTCGACGCCCTCACGCCGTTGCGGCGACCAGCCGCTGTCGCGGCCGAGCAGGACATCGACCACGGCCACGCTCTGCATCACCATCATGACGGGTGCGGTCAGCAGCGAGGCCAGGCTCTCCACCAGGAAGCCGAGGATCAGGGTCGAGGCGCCGCCGAAGCCCCGGCGTAGATCGGAGGATCGCAGCGCCAGGACCAAGGCCATCACCTTGGGAATGATCAGCAGGGCCAGGGTCAGCCAGAACAGGCCCTGGACCTCGTCGTAGCGCGCCGAGCCGCGCGTAACGTGCAGCGGCGGCCAGACCACCGCCCCGAGGATCAGGGTCGCCAGCCATAGCCCCGGCGCCAGATAAGCGAATATGCCGAGCGCCAGGTGCATGCGGCTGATCCAGTGCAGGCCGGCGGCGCCCAGCACCCTGACATGCTGCAGATTGCCCTGGCACCAGCGACGGTCGCGGACAGCCATATCGAGCAGGGTCGGCGGCGCTTCCTCATAGCTGCCCGTCAAGGTCGCCAGGCTCCGCACCGTCCAGCCGCGCCGGCGCAGCAGGGCCGCCTCGACGAAATCGTGGCTGAGGATGTGGCCGCCGAAGGGGCGCGGGCCGGTCAGGTGCGGCAGGCCCGCGCTCTCGGCGAAGGCGCGGGTGCGGATCAGGGCGTTGTGGCCGTAGTAGTTCCCCTCCGACGCCGCCCACCACTGTTGGCCCAGGGCGAAGACGGGCCCGTAGAGACGCGAGGCGAACTGCTGCAGCCGCGCGAACGGCGTCTCTGCGTTGACAATGGTAGGGACCGTTTGCAGCAGGCCGACCCGAGTATCGGCGTCCATCTCATCCTTCAGCGCGTGGATGGTCTCGGCCGTCATCAAGCTGTCAGCATCGAGCACCAGCATGTAGTCGAACCCGCCGCCGCAGCTCTCGACCCATTCGGCGATGTTGCCGGACTTGCGATCGATGTTGGCCGCACGCCGGCGGTAATGGACTTCAGGACCGTCGCCGAGGCGCAGGCGTGTGCGCAGCAGGCTGGCGACCTCCTCGCCGGCGACGGTCTGGTCACGCGTGTCGCTCAAGACGAAGATTTCGTAGCCGTCGGCCGGACCCAGCCGCCGAAGGTCCTCCGCGATCGCTTGCACCGCCGAGAAGATCAGGCCTGGATCCTCGTTGTAGGTCGGCAACAGGATTGCGGTGCGGGTGTCGACATCCTGTCGAGTCGCCGGTGGCGCCGCGCCGCGCTGGCCGAACGAGAGCGCGAACCCCGCGCTGGCGGTCATGAAGCCCAACCCGACCCAGGCCGCGAGCAGGGCGGATAGGGCCACCATCAGCCCTTCGAGCCAGTTCAGGCCATCCATGCTGAGCACCAGCAGCATTAGGCCGCCGACCAGGGCGGCGATGGCCAGGGCGCCGAGGATGATGGTCATCCGACGCCGCATCATTGGCGCCGTATCCTGCCCAGGCGTACTCGGCGCTTCGCTCAGATCCTGACGCGGTATTGGAAGGCGCGCCGTGGCCGGCGTCGAGCGGAATACCGGCGCATCGGGCGCGGGCGCATTCACGGGGGACACGCCAGCGCCGAAGTGGGATTTGGCCGGCCGGCCCACGAGCCAACGCGACCGTCTTGACCTGCCGAGCGCGCGCGAAGCGGCTGCGGTGGTGCAAAGAGCGGTGATGCTCAACACAGGCATGACGACCGCGCCTGCGGTCGGCGCCCACGAAACATCAAACATTCCGCGTCCTTGGACTCGAGGTTGGCGTTCTTGCCCACCCCGTCCTCTGATCACTGAACAAAACTAGAGGCAAAATCTGGGCGCGGGATTTCAAAACTGCAAACGCGCCTTTGCCGGATTGGCTGCCAAGGTTCGGTGGATTCTGCCGTTATAACAGGATAGGCAGCCGCGCCAGAGTGAGACCGCAAAATGCCCGCCGCGACCAACCGACGCTTCCTCCTGACCGCCCTTATGCTCGGTGGCGCTGCGGCGGCGCTGCCATTTGAGGCGCTGGCCCAGGCCGGCCTGAGGTTCGGTCCCGCCACGCCCTTCAGTTTCGATCGCTTGCGCGCCCTGGCCAAGCAGAAGGCCGCCGCGCCCTATGTCGCGCCGCGCATCGTCGGGGAGGCCGGCGCCATCGACTATGAGGCCTGGGGCAAGATCCGGTTCGACACCGATAACGCCCTGTTCGCCTCGGGGCCGCTGCCGGTGACCTTTTTCCACCTCGACAAATATTTTCAGCGGCCGATGGCGATCCACGCGGTGCAGGGCGGCGCGGCGCGCGAGGTTATCTACGACCCCGCCTATTTCCACATGCCGCCGGATTCTCCCGCGCACCGGCTGCCGCTTGGCGCGGGGTTTGCCGGCTTCAGGGTGCAGGAGCCGCGCGCGGGCTCGCTCGATTGGCATAAGAACGACTGGGTCGCCTTCCTCGGCGCCAGCTATTTTCGGGCTATCGGCGCCCTCCGCCAATACGGACTTTCGGCGCGAGGGATCGCCATCGACACCGCGGTCTATGGCCAGGCCGAGGAGTTTCCGGACTTCACTCAAATCTATATCGAGCAACCCGCCGCGGGATCGAACACCATCGTCGTCAACGCGCTGTTGGAAGGGCCATCCATCGTCGGCGCCTGCCGGTTTGCGATGACGCGCGGCAAGGGCGTGGTCATGGATGTCGACCAGACCCTCTATGTGCGCCGGCGCGTGACGCGGTTCGGCATCGCGCCCCTGACCTCGATGTACTGGTTCTCAGAGACGCAAAAGCCGACGGCGGTGGATTGGCGGCCGGAGGTGCATGACTCCGATGGCCTGGCGATCTGGAACGGGGCGGGCGAGCGGCTATGGCGGCCGCTGAACAATCCGTCCGCGACGACGGTCTCGGCGTTTCGCGATGAGAACCCCAAGGGGTTTGGCCTGATGCAGCGGGATCGCAACTTCGACCACTACCAGGATGGGGTCTACTACGACCGCCGGCCGAGCCTGTGGGTCGAGCCGAAAGGCGCGTGGGGCCGCGGCGCGGTGCAGCTGATAGAGCTGCCTACGGATGATGAGGTCAATGACAACATCGTCGCCGCCTGGATTCCGGAGACGCCGCCGGCGCCTGGGTCAGTGCTGAACATCGGCTATCGGCTGTCCTGGCTGGCGGACGAGCCGCAGCCCAGCGGCCTCGCGCGCTGTGTCGCGACGCGTCTGGGGCGCGGCGGCCAGCCTGGCCAACCTCGTCCGCCCGGCGTGCGCAAGTTCGTGGTGGAGTTCCTGGGCGGCCCGCTCGCGAGCCTGCCATTCGGCGTGGCGCCGCAAATGGACCTTTGGACGTCACGCGGGACGCCGACGCCCTATCGCATCGTTGAAGCCGTGCCCGATGGTGTTGCTGGCCATTGGCGCGTGGAGTTCGATCTGGCGGGCTTGCAAGGGCCGGAGCCCGTAGAGATGCGGCTCACCTTGCGCGTCGGCGGCAAGGTGGCCAGCGAGACCTGGACCTATCAATATCGGCCGCTATAGAGCGCGCGCCGCGCTAGACCCTCAAGGCCTGATCCAGGTCGGCGATCAGGTCGCCGGCGTCCTCAATGCCTACCGACAGACGCAGGAAGCTGTCGACGATACCCATGGCCTGGCGCTGGGCCGGCGGGATCGAGGCGTGGGTCATGATGGCGGGGTGTTCGATCAGGCTTTCGACGCCGCCCAGACTCTCGGCGAGCGTGAACAGCTGCGTCCGCTCCAGCACCCGGCGCGAACCTTCCAGGTCCCGCTTCAGCACCACGGAAATGATGCCGCCGAAACCGCCGGTCATCTGCCGCTTGGCCAGGGCGTGTTGGGGATGGCTTTCCAGGCCGGGATAGATCACCTGCTCCACATCCGGCCGCGCCTCCAACCATTGGGCGATGCGCAGGGCGCTGGTGCAATGCCGCTCCATGCGTAGCGCCAGCGTCTTGAGGCCTCGCAGCGCCAGGAAGCTGTCGAACGGTCCGGAAATCGCCCCGATGGCATTCTGCAGGAACCGCAACTGATCCTGCAGGGCCGTGTCCTCGCCGACGATCGCCACCCCGCCGATCATATCCGAATGGCCGTTGAGATATTTGGTGGTGGAATGCAGCGCGATGCTGAACCCATGCTCCAACGGCCGTTGGACGAAGGGCGTGGCGAAGGTGTTGTCGGCGACGCTGATCAGCTTGTGGCGCTTGGCCAGGGCGGCGATGGCGTCCAGGTCGACCAGCTTAAGGGTCGGATTGGTGGGGGTTTCGACCCAGATCATCCGCGTGGCCGGGGTGATGGCGGCCTCGACAGCCGCCAGGTCGGACAGGTCGACGAAGCTGGTCTTCAGGCCCGCCGTCCGTTTGCGGACCTTGTCCAGCAGCCGGAAGGTGCCGCCGTAGAGGTCGTCGCTGGCGATAAGATGGTCGCCGGCGTCCAGCAGTTCCAGCACCGTCGACGCCGCCGCCAGCCCCGAGGCGAAGGCGAAGGCGGCGGCGCCGCTTTCCAGGTCGGCCGCGCAACGCTCGAACGCGAACCGGGTCGGGTTCTGGCTGCGGGCATATTCGAAGCCCTTATTCACGCCGGGGCTCTGCTGGGCGTAGGTCGAGGTGGCGTAGATCGGCGTCATCACCGCGCCGGTGGTCGGATCGTGCTGCTGGCCGCCGTGAACCGTGCGGGTCGAGAAGGCCAGGCGATTGGCCAGGTGTTCGCTCATCCAAACTCTCCCGGAGCGCGGCGCTCCAAACGACGATCCGCCTCAGGCGGTCAGCCGAAGGTGGTTGATCAGGTCGACCCGGGTGATCAGGCCGACGAATTCCTCCCCGTCCAGCACCACCGCCACCTCGTCGCGGTCGAACACGCGCAGAAGGGTGTCGATGGGCTGGCCGAGCTGCAAGGTCTTCACGTCGCGGGTCATGGCGGCGGACACCGGGGCGGCGAAGGATTTGGCGCGGTCCGCGTCGGCGCCCTCGACGGCGGCCAGGAGATCGCTTTCGTCCAGCAATCCGACCAGGCGCCCGTCCTCGACCACCGGCAATTGGCTGATGTCGCCCGAACGCATCCGATTATAGGCGGTCAGCAGGGTGTCCTCGGGCCCGATGGCGATTACGCCGCCCTCGGAATAGCGTTTGGTGATCAGGTCGCGCAGGTCGCCGTGCACCTTGCGTTCGCTCAAGCCTTGGGCCGCGACCCAGAAGTCGTTGAACGCCTTGGACAGGTATTTCGAGCCGGTGTCGCAGGCCAGGGTCACCACACGCTTGGGCGTGGTCTGCTCGCGGCAGTAGCGCAGGGCGGCCGCCAGCAGCGTGCCGGACGATGAGCCGGCCAGCACGCCCTCTGCGCGCAAAAGCGCCCGGGCGGTCTCGATGCTCTCTCGATCACTGATGGAATAGGCCTGACTCACCAGATCCATCTGGGCGTTGACCGGGATGAAGTCCTCGCCGATGCCCTCCACCATCCAGGACCCGGCCTCGCCGATCTTGCCGGTCTCGACATAGTCCTTGAGGATCGACCCCACCGGATCGGCCAGCACCATCACCGTCTTCGGCGAGTGGGCGCGCATGTAGCGGCCGATCCCGGTCAGGGTGCCGCCGGAGCCGACGCCCACGACGACCGCGTCGATGTCGCCGTCCATCTGGGCGAAGATTTCCGGCGCCGTGGTGGTCTCGTGCGCGGCCGGGTTGGCGGGGTTCTCGAACTGGTTGACGAAGAAACCCTGTGTCTCGCGGGCGAAGGCCTGGGCCATGTCCTGATAGTATTCCGGATGGCCCTTGCCGATATCGGAGCGGGTCAGCCGCACGTCGGCGCCCATGGCGCGCAGATGCAGCGTCTTCTCCCGCGCCATCTTGTCCGGCACGAACAGGACCAGGCGATAGCCCTTCAGGGCCGCGACCTGGGCGAGCCCCAGACCGGTGTTGCCGGCGGTGGCCTCGACGATCGTCCCGCCAGGCTTAAGCCGCCCGTCGTTTTCGGCTGCCTGGATCATCGACAAGGCGACGCGGTCCTTGATCGATCCGCCCGGATTTTGGTTCTCCAGCTTCAGGAACAGCCGACAGGGACCGGTGTCCAGGCGGGTTAGCTCCAGCATGGGGGTATTGCCGATCAGCTCCAGCGACGATGCCGCCACGGGCGGCGGCGCTGGCCTTTGCTCGGACATCAGCGATTCTCCAAGGCCGCGCGGGGCGACCATCCTGTCATGGCGGGACAGCCGGACGATTCGCCCTGACAATGCCATTTGCCGGCGGTCGTTCCTACCGCGGCCCCGCCGCGGGAAGATTTGACCAAGACAGGCGCCGGGCCGCTCGCTTTAGATATCCAGTCCGATATCGAGGATCGGTGCGGAATGCGTCAGGGCGCCGACGGAGATGGCGTCGACCCCGGTCTCGGCGATGGCGCGGACGGTGGTCAGGTTCACGCCGCCGGAGGCTTCCAGCACCACCTCGCCGGCGACCCGCTCAACCGCGGCCCGCAGGTCGGCCAACGTAAAATTGTCCAGCATGATCACGTCGGGCTTGAAGGGTAGGGCCTCTTCGAGCTGGTCCAGCCGGTCGACCTCGATCTCGATCTTCATCAGGTGGCCGGCCGCCGCGCGGGCGCGTTCCAGCGCCTTGGCGACGCCGCCACAGGCCGCGATATGGTTGTCCTTGATCAGGATGGCGTCATCCAGACCGAAGCGATGGTTGATTGTCCCGCCGCAGCGCACCGCGTACTTCTCCAGCGCCCGCAGGCCAGGTGTGGTCTTGCGGGTGCAGACGATGCGGGCCTTGGTTCCCTCGACCGCGCGGACATAGGTGCGGGTCAGGGTCGCGACGCCGGTCAGGCGCGAGAGCAGGTTCAGCGCGGTGCGCTCCGCAGACAGGATGGCGCGGGCGTCGCCGGTGACCCGGGCCAGGGTCTGGCCCGAGTCGAAATCGGCGCCATCGGCGACCAACGCCTCGAACCTGGCCGTGGGGTCCATCAGGCCGATGGCTAGGCGCGCGCAGTCGATCCCGGCCAGACGGCCCTCGGCGCGGGCGGCGAAGACGGCCGTGAGGGTCTCGCCCCGAGGTAGGCAGGCGGCGGCGGTAACGTCGCCGGCGCGGCCGAGGTCTTCCAGCAGGGTGGCGCGAACGACCGGCTCGACCAGGATGTCCGGCAGGGGAGAGATCGTCATTCGGCGGGGATCGCGGCGACAGGGATCGCGGCGATGGGCGCGGCGCCCAGGACGGTGAAGGTGCGGCGCGGGGAGGCGGCGGTTTGCGGGAAGTCGGCGCGGAAGTGGGCGCCCCGGCTTTCGCGCCGCTCCAGGGCGGCAGCGGCGACCAGGCGCGCGGCGACCAGCGGCAGGGCGCGGCCATGCCGCTCGAGCAGGCGGTCGATCACGGTCAAGGCGCGGGCCAGGCCTTGCGCGCGGCGCACGACACCGACCTCGCGGGTCATGGTCTGGCGCAACTCGGCCAGGGATTCGTCCGGGAGTTCCGGCGCGGCTTCGGCGGTCAGGGGCGCGGTCCCCGGATCGCGGACAGCGGCGGCGGCCTGTCCGGCCCGTGTTCCGAACACCGCCGCTTCAAGCAGCGAGTTGGACGCCAGGCGGTTGGCGCCATGGACGCCGGTGGAGGCGCACTCACCAGCGGCGTAGAGGCCGGGCAGAGAGGTGGCGCCCGTCGCGTCGGTGACGATCCCGCCCATATGATAATGCACCGCTGGGGCGATCGGGATCGGCTGGACGCGCGGATCGACCCCGCCGGCCATGCAGGCGGCGAAGACGGCGGGGAATTCCTCCGGGAAGGCCGCGCCGATGGCTTTGCGGGCGTCGAGATAGGCGCCGCCGCGCTGAACCTGTTCGAAGATGGCGCGGGCGACGATGTCCCTCGGGGCAAGATCGCCAAGCGGATGTTTGCCGGCCATCAGCGAGACGCCGGCCTCGTCGACCAGCATCGCGCCCTCGCCGCGCAGGGCTTCGCTGGCCAGAGGCGCCGGGTCGGCGTCCACGGCGATGGCGGTGGGGTGGAATTGCACGAACTCAGGGTCGGCGATCTTGGCGCCCGCCAGCGCGGCCAGCGCCAGCCCTTCGCCCCGGACTTCGCGGGGGTTGGTGGTGACGGCGTAGAGGCCGCCGAGGCCGCCGGTGGCCAGGATAGTCGCCGGGGCGATGATTTCGGTCAGGCGCCCATCTTCCTCGACGAGGGCGCCGCGCACACGGCCTTGCGCGTCCTGAATCAGTGCGCGGACGCGGGCGCCCTGGCGGATTTCGATATGGGGCGCGGCCATGGCGGCGGCGGCCACCGAACGCATGATCTCGCGGCCCGCCTGGTCCCCCTTCACCCGCGCGACGCGGGGGCGGCTGTGGGCGGCTTCCAGGCTCTGGGCGAAATCGCCTGAGGCGTCACGGTCGAAGGGCGCGCCCAGGTCAGCCAGGCGGCGAACGGCGCCGGGGCCTTCGCGGGTTAGCAGCCGCGCCACGGCCGGATCGACCAGACCGGCGCCGGCGGCGATGGTGTCGTCGG
>Ga0302314_10006664_pt1 | contig 20866 bp, 19 predicted proteins | sample III_Palsa_N2_3_FD_200533 | JGI IMG/M metagenome (GOLD analysis project Ga0302314, IMG submission 200533) | Peat permafrost microbial communities from Stordalen Mire near Abisko, Sweden - III_Palsa_N2_3 | ecosystem: Environmental > Terrestrial > Soil > Palsa > Peat permafrost | place: Sweden... | reverse complement strand
TGCCCACAACCCCGCGAGCGCCTCCAGGCTCAGGTAGTTCAACAGTCCCTCGGTGATCACAGCCGTCCCACGCGCTGGATCAAGACCGCCAAACACCGCCGCAAAACTCTTGTCGTTGAGGGCGTCGACGTCGAGCACCTGGTGGTCCGCAGACAGCGCACCGATCCGCTGCAACCGCCCACGCTTACGTGCCGCCATCGCCGGCAGGTCAGCTTCGACGTAAGTAACCGCGGAGCCGTACCGCGACGCGAAGCGCCAGCCGCGTGGCGACATCCCTGCTGCGATCTCGACGACCTGTGAGACCGCCCCGGACTCGATCTGCTCGGCCAACCGCAGGTCAAGCGCCTGATGCCGCGTCAGCAGATAGCGGTTCAGCGACGGCCCGCCGAGTAGTGCGCTGAGCTGGTCGGTCAAGCGCAGAGAGTTGAACATCAGCCGCCCTTCAAACGTCTCAAGCGCGGGGTGTGAGAGCCCGTTGTGCGCCCACACGTAGCCGGTGTAGTGCGCGGTCGGGCTGATCCGGTCGCTAGCCACCCAGGAACCCGAGCAATCGCTCGACCAGCTCGACCTGCGCCGGGTTCAGCGCGACCGCCGCCGTCGCCACCGTGAACCAAGCGGCGCGATCAACTTCGGGAACGGTGATCCGCCGACCCGAGCGCGGCGGCCACTCCATCTCAGTGGTGTTCGAGACGACCCTCGTCACGTCCATATCGCCGGCGACCGCAAACGCGCGGATCCGCTTGCCCGAGCGCAGCCGCACCTCCCCCAGGTCAAGCGGCTCCGGCGCGTCGTCAGGTAGCGGCGAGCCGAGTTCCTCAGAGAACTCGCGACGTGCCGCGGTCAACGGATCCTCGCCGGCCTCAATCCCACCCTTCGGGATCGACCAGGCGCCGGCGTCCTTACGCGCCCACATCGGGCCGCCGGGGTGAATCAGCAACACCTCGAGTTCGCCGCCTGATTGGCGGTAAAGAAGGATCCCGGCGCTGGACTTTGCCACGCGCAGAGGCTACGAACTTTGCGCCGGAACAGGTTCCGCCGCTAACGCGCTGCCGCCCCCGGTCCAGTCAGACCGGGGGGCGGGCAAAGCGATCAGGCAGCGACCCGCTCGGCCTCACGGACCGGTCGCGTCGCCAATGTGACGACCGGCACGACCGTCCGTCCACCGAACTTGGCAGCGGCAACACCGGCCCCGATCAGCGACAGCGCGGCGCCCAGCAGCAGTGCAAGGTTGTAGCCGTCGGTCGTCGCAACCGCGTGCCCGAGCGCCACGTCACCACGCGTCACCGAAGCCGCGATCGTCGACAGCACCGCCAAACCGAGCGCACCGCCGACCATCCGCGAAGTGTTCAACAGACCCGAGGCAAGCCCCGCCTCATTCGAAGGCACCCCCTGGGTCGCGGCGACCGTGCCGGACACCAAAGTCGTCCCCATCCCGAGCCCTGAGAGCACGAGACCAGGCAGGACACCGGTGAAGTAGTCACTGCCGGGGCCAACCGTCGAGAGGTACACCAGACCGGCGGCTGAGAGCAACAGGCCGGCAACCGCGGTGGTCCGCAGGCCGAAGCGCGCGATCACCCGTGACGCCCGGTTTGAGGAGAAGAACACGCCAAGCGTCGTCGGCAAGAACGAGACCCCGGCGATGATCGCATCGTGGCCCTGGATCTGTTGCAGGAACAGGGTGATGAAGTAGAACATCGAGAACAGGCCTGCATAGGCGAGCACGATGATCGTGTTCGCCCAACGGACCCGCTGGACCTTGAAGATCGACAGCGGCATCAACGGCCAGTGCGAAACGGACCGCTCGACGTAGATGAAGCCAGCGAGCATCACCACTGCCGCGGCCAGTGGCACGAGCACGCCCGTGGAGATCCAGCCGAGCGTGGCGGTGCGCACGATCGCAAACGCGAAGGTCGCAAGTCCCGCGGTCACAAGCGTCGCGCCGAGCGCGTCGAAGTGACGCTCGGACTCGATGTCACGCGGCTCGTGGTCGGGAATCGCCCGCCGCGCGGCCAGCACCACTGCCAGCCCGACCGGGACGTTGACCGCGAAGATCGCCGGCCAGCCGATCCCCTGCGTTAGCAACCCGCCCAGCAGCGCGCCGGAGGAGGCGCCGAGCCCGGCAACCGAAGCCCAGACGCCGAGGGCGCGGGTGCGCTCCGGCCCCTCGGCAGTGTGCGTGGTGATGATCGAGAGGCTGGCGGGGGACATCAGCGCCGCGGCGACGCCCTGCAGGCCACGCGCGATCAGCAGTGTCATCTGCGAGTCCGACACCGCCGCCATCAGCGAGAACACCGAGAACATCGCGGTGCCGACAATGAAGATCGACTTGCGGCCGAGCAGGTCGGTCGCGCGGCCGCCGAGCAGCAGCAGCCCGGCAAAGGTGATCGTGTAAGCGTTGATCACCCATGAGAGACCGGTAGTCGAGAAGTGCAGTCCGTGCCCGATTGAGGGCAGCGCGACGTTGACGATCGAGACGTCAAGGATCACCATGAACTGCGCCAAGCAGACGACGAGCACGAGGATCTTGGTCGACACTGGCCGGGCTGAAGTCTTGAAATATTTGCTCATGGTTGAGTAGTGTGGTTCAATGCTTATCCAGGTACAAGAGAGGAAGTTATCCTGGTAGTAGATACACCCCCCATAGAAGTGCCGACGGTCACAGAGGCGGGTCCGGACACGACCCCAAAGACAACCGCGATCCGTCGCCGCGACGAGCTGGCCGACTTCCTGACCAAGCGCCGCGCAGCCCTCACGCCGGAAGAGGTGGGCCTGCCAAACGGCACCCGCCGGCGTACGCCGGGGCTCAGGCGCGAGGAGGTTGCACTACTCGCGGGCGTCGGCACCACTTGGTACACGTGGCTTGAGCAGGGACGTGACGTCCGCGCCTCGCTTGACGTGCTTGAGGCGATCGCGTCCGCGCTACGGATGACGCCGGCAGAACGCGGCCACCTGATCGCGCTCGGGCGCCACGAGGATCCGCCGCCCTGCCCGCGCCGCGCCGAGTTCGCATCCTCGGCGATGCGGAACCTGATCGAGAACCTTGGCAACAACCCCGCATACCTGCTGGGGCGCCGCTGGGACTACCTCGCCTGGAACCGTGCAGCGTCGCTGATGCTCGGCGGCCTTGACGAGCTTGAGGAGAACGAGCGCAACCACCTCTGGCAGACCTTCACGGATCCACGCCGGCGCGAGCTGTTCAGCGACTGGAACGAAAGCTCACGTCTGATGGCCGCCAAGTTCCGCGCCGACTTCGCCCACAACATCGGCGATCCAGCGTGGGACGAGCTGAAGACATCGCTGCGGAAATCGAGCAAGGAGTTCTGCGAGGCTTGGAAGCGCCATGAGGTCGCCGACCTCGGCGAGGGCCGCAAGGTGCTGAACCACCCTGTCGTTGGCCGGCTCGTGTTCGAACATGCGGTGCTCCGCCCCCAGTCCAATCCCGAGCAGCGGCTGATCCTCTTCTCGCCGCTGCCGGAGGACGACACGCCGGCGAAGCTCGCCGAGCTGCTTCGGTAACGACGCTGACATTTTTATCTGCCTCTTAGTGGAACTTGAGCTTGATGCTCGGTCGCGGTGGTCCAATACGTAGATGATCGAAACAGCCCCACTCCCCCACGCCGCACCTGCACCCGGCATGGCACCGGGCTCCCAACCGACGGCACCGATGCCGACGACCGACACGCCCCGTGAAGATGTCATCGGCGTTCTCGATCACCGGCTGCACGACCGTCTGCTGGAGCCAACGACGGTGTTTCCCGGCCACTACCTGAAGCTGAGCGATGGCGAGCACAGCTATCTGCTCGAACTCAAACGAGCGAACAACCACGTCGGCCGCTCAATCCACGCCGATGTCGTGTTTGACGACGCACGCGTCTCCCGCCGCCACGCGATCATCCTGATCAACGACAGCGAGGCGCGCGTGTTGGACGACCGCAGTGCATCAGGCACCTACGTCAACGACGAGCGCACGATGGCCAGTGACCTGGCCGACGGCGACGTGATCACCTTCGGGCCGATCAACGTCACCTACACACAGATCAGGTAACCGGATCGGCGATGTCACGGGCAACGAGCGCGGCATATAGCCCGCCGCGCTCGAGTAGTTCCTCGTGCGTCCCGCGCTCAGCGATCCGTCCCTGGTCGAGCACCACGATCTGATCTGCGTCACGCACAGTCGAGAGGCGGTGCGCGATCGTGATCGTCGTGCGGCCCTTCGCGAGCGCCTCCAGCTCGGCCTGCACAGCCGCCTCGGTCTGGGTGTCAAGTGAGCTGGTCGCCTCGTCCAGCACCAATACCGGCGGGTTGCGCAGAATCGTCCGCGCGATCGCCATCCGCTGCTTCTCGCCGCCGGAGAAGCGGTACCCACGCTCGCCGACAACGGTGTGGTAGCCCTCGGGCAACGACGCGATCAGCTCGTGGATCCGCGCACTCTTCGCCGCGTCCTCAACCTCGGCGTCGGTCGCCTCGGGCCGCGCGAAGCGCAGGTTCTCCATCACGCTGGCGTGGAACAGATAGGTCTCCTGCGAGACAACGCCAACAGTCGCAGCGAGCGACGCGAGCGACGCCTGCCGGATATCGACGCCGTCGATCGTGATCGAGCCCTGTTGGGGCTCATACAGCCGCGCGACGAGGTAGCCGAGCGTCGTCTTGCCGGCGCCAGTCTCGCCGACGACCGCCGTCCGCGTGCCCGCGGGCACCACCAGATCGACGTCTCTGACTGTCCATGGGAGCTCGCTGTCGGTAGTACTGGCTGACTGGCCAGTACTCCCGCTGTACCGAAATGAGACTCCCTTGAACTCCACCTCGCCGACGACTGATGAGGCGTCCAGCTCGATCGGGTTCTCAGCCTCGACGATGTCGATCGGCAAATCGAGGTACTCAAAGATCCGGTCAAACAGTGCCATCGAGGCCTCGACGTCGGCCTGTGCGCCGAGCAGCGACTGGATCGGGAACAGCAGCCGGGTCTGCAGCGTGGTGAAGGCGACGACGGTGCCGACCTGGATCGAGCTGACCAGCGAGTGCTGCCCCGCCAGCCAGTAGATCACCGCCGGCGTTGAGGCGAACACGAACTGGATCGAGCCCATCATCCAGCGCCCGGCCATTCGTGACCTGACCTCAAGATCTGCGATGTGCTGCGACTCGCCGGTGAAACGATCAGCGAGGTCATCGCCACGGCCCATCGTCTTGCCGAGCATGATCCCGGAGACCGACAACGATTCGGCGATCAGCGCCGACATGTCCGCCAGCCGCCGCTGTTGCTCAGTCGTGATCTTTCGGCGCATCTTGCCGACCCGCCGCGTCATCAGCACCGACGGCGGCACGAACAGCAGCGAGATCGCGGCCAACGCCGGGTTGAGGATGAACATCGCCACGACCGCCGCGAGCACCGTCGTGACGTTTGACGCGATCGTCGTCGCCGTCGTCGTGATCACCGAGTCAAGAGAGCCAATGTCGTTGGCGATCCGCGACTGGACCTCGCCCGTGCGGGTGCGCGTGAAGAACGCCAGCGACATCTGCTGCAGACGGTGGTAGACGCCGGCGCGCAGGTCATGCATGACCTGCTGGCCGACGACGTTTGAGCGGTAGGTCTGCCAGACACCGGCGGCCTGGCTGAAGATCGCCACGCCGATCATCCCCAGCACGCTCCAGGTCAGCTCACTGTGGTTGTGGCGGAGGATCCCGCCGTCCAGCGCATCCCGGATCAGGAATGGGTTGGCCATGCTGACCAGCGCCGAGACGCAGATCATCACCAGTACGAAGCCGAGTGACCAGCGGTAGGGACGGAACAGCTTGAGGATCCGGCGGCGATCACGCTGACGCGTCGGATCCATCAGCTCAGGCGGCTTCTTGTCGCGGCCGCGCAGCGCACGCATCGCGCCGCTGCCGGCGCCACCGTGCATCGCGCCCATACCGCCTGAGCCACCACCTGATCCACCGCCGAAACTCATGCCCTCATGATGGCAGGCCTGCGCTATTTGAAACTGAACTCAACTTCAATTAGGGATGGTCGTTGGATGCTGGCCTGCAGCGTTGTGGCCCGGAGCGCCGATCTGCGAGCATCCCCCGCTCGATGGAGCCAATCGATCCCGGTCCCCACACCCACTCGCTGAATCCGACCACGCCGCCGACCGACCTGGGCAGTTCGCCACTGCTCGCCGGCAGCCCCTTCCCGCCGATCGCCGAGTACGGCTTCCTGTCGGACTGCGAGACGGTGGCGCTGGTCGCGCCGAGCGGAAACATCGAGTGGCTGTGCCTGCCGCGAGTTGACTCGCCAAGTGTGTTCGGCGCACTGCTTGACCGCGATGCAGGCTCGTTCCGGATCGGCCCTACCGGCGTCACTGTGCCCGCCGCCCGCCGCTATCTGCCGGGCACGATGGTGATTGAGACGAGCTGGGGCACGGGCTCGGGATGGCTGATCGTCCGTGACGTACTGCTAATCGGCAAGTGGCACCACGAGGATGACCGCAGCGGCACCCATCGCCGCGCGCCGACCGACTATGACGCCGACCACGTGCTGCTGCGGATGGTCCGTTGCGTTAACGGCGAGGTCGAGCTACAGATGGATTGTGAGCCAGTGTTTGACTACGGCAAGAAGCCGGCCACCTGGGAATACACCGGGCCCAGCTACAGCGAAGGCGTCGCTACAGCTGGTGACTGCGAGGTGCGACTGCACTTGAAGACCGATCTACGGCTTGGCTTCGAGGGCGGCCGCGCGACAGCCCGCCACCGAATGAAGGAGGGCGAGACCGCCTTCTGTGCGCTCTACTGGTCGACCCATCCGCCACCACAGGATTACGACGACGCCTACTCGCGACTGGTCTGGACCGCCCACCATTGGCAGCACTGGCTTGACCGCGGGACCTTCCCCGATCATCCGTGGCGTGCCCATCTGCAGCGCTCCGCCCTGACGCTGAAGGGCTTGACCTACGCGCCGACGGGAGCTTTGTTGGCGGCGGCCACCACCTCACTGCCGGAGTCCCCGCACGGCGAGCGCAACTGGGACTACCGCTACAGCTGGATCCGTGACTCGACCTTCATGCTGTGGGCGTTGTTCACGCTCGGCTTCGACTGGGAGGCCAACGACTTCTTCTACTTCATCGCCGATGTCGCCGGCGGAGATGAGGAACTCCAGGTGATGTATGGGGTGGGCGGCGAGCGCAAACTCGAGGAGTTCGAGCTTGACCACCTGTCCGGCTACGAGGGTGCCCGTCCGGTCCGCGTCGGCAACGCGGCCTACCGCCAGAACCAGCACGACGTCTGGGGCGCACTACTTGACTCGGTCTACTTGCACACGCGGACCCGCGACGCGCTTGACGAACGCGTTTGGCCGATCCTGTCAAAGCAGGTCGAGCGCGCGATCGAGCACTGGAAGAGCCCCGATCGCGGCATCTGGGAAGTCCGCGGTGAACCCAAGCACTTCACCTCATCGAAGATCTTCTGCTGGGTCGCCTGCGACCGCGGTGCACGCCTAGCGGAGCTGCGTGAGGACTGGGACCTTGCCAAACGTTGGCAGGGCGTCGCCGATGAGATCCACGCCGACATCTGCGAGAAGGGAGTTGACAAGCGCGGCGTGTTCAAGCAGCACTATGAAACCGATGCGCTTGATGCGAGCTTGTTGCTACTGCCGCTGTTGCGCTTCCTGCCACCGGACGACGAGCGCGTCCGCGCGACCGTGATCGCGATCGCCGATGAGCTGACCGAGAACGGGCTGGTCCTGCGCTACCGCGTGGATGAGACCGACGATGGCCTCGCCGGCGAGGAAGGCACCTTCCTGATCTGCTCGTTCTGGCTGGTCTCGGCACTCGCCGAGATCGGCGAGCTGGTCCGCGCCCGCGACTTGTGCGAGCGACTGCTCGGTTACGCCTCTCCTCTCGGCCTGTACGCCGAGGAGATCGACTACCGCACCGGCCGTCACCTCGGCAACTTCCCGCAAGCGTTCACCCACCTGGCGCTGATCAATGCGGTGATGCACGTGATCCGTGCCGACGAGGCGGCGCAGCCCAACCGGATGCCGACGAGCACGGACTGGCGCAGCGGGCTTGACGGGTAAGGTCATGCCGCTAATCGTCATTACCGGAGCGACACGCGGAATCGGGCAAGCAGCGGCAGTAGAGCTCGCCAAAGGCGGGGCCGACCTCGCGATCGTCGGTAGGGAGCCCGAGCGGGTCGCCGCCGTCGAGGCCGCAGCCAACGCGTCAGGTGGCGGCGGGGCGGTCTACACCTATGTCGCAGACCTGGCCCTGATGAGCGAGGTTCGCCGACTGGCAGCTGAGCTGAGTGCCGCCCATGGCACGATCGACGTCCTTGCGAACAACGCCGGGGCGCTGTTCGCAACGCGTAAGGTCACCTCCGAGGGCCTCGAGCAGACGTTTGCGCTCAACCACCTGGCGCCGTTCCTGCTGACCAACCTGCTGCTCGACAAGCTCGCTGGCGGACGTGTGGTGACGACCTCCTCCGACGCCCACGCCAGCGGCAAGCTCGATCTTGACGACCTGCAGTCGGAGAAGTCGTATGCGGCGATGCGCGTCTATGGCACCTCGAAGCTGGACAACATCCTCTTCACCCGCGAGCTTGCGCGCCGCGTCCCGACGATCCACGCGAACTGCTTTCACCCGGGCGTCGTTCGTACCGGCTTCGGCAAGAACGAAAGCGGCTTCTGGAAGGTCGCGACAACAGCCGTTGGGCCGTTCCTGCGTACGCCGGACAAAGGCGCCCGCTCGCTGGTGTGGCTAGCCACTTCTGAGGCGGGCGGACAGCTGACCGGCGAGTACGTCGTCGATGAAAAGGTCCGCCAGCCCAACAGCGCCGCGCGAGACGACGGTCTCGCTCAGCAGTTGTGGGAGCGCAGCGCGGCGCTCGTCGGGCTGTAGATACCCCGCGCAGCATCAGCATGCGCCAACTCGTCTATCTCTCCGCCATCGAGGCACTCACCGATGGGCAGTGGACGAAGCTGGTGTTCAGCCGGGATTGAGGGCGCCTGCAGGCTCGACCAGCCCGACAGCCTCGAGCGTCTGTGGCTTGGCGATGTAGAACCCCTGTGCATAGTCGACTCCGTAATGCTTCAGAAGGTCGATTGTTTCTTGATCGCCGACGAACTCCGCGATCGTCCGCTTGCCGAGACCGCGAGCGAGGTCGACGACTGATCGCACGACCAGCTGGTTGATGTGACTGGTCGGGAGGTCGCGGATGAACTCGCCGTCGATCTTCACGTAGTCGAACGCCATGTGCTTGAGGTAATAGAACGAAGCAAACCCGGCGCCGAAGTCGTCGAGTGCAAACTCGCACCCGAGCTCGCCGAGCCGGTGAGCGAAGTCCCTGGCGCGGTCGACGTTGACGATCGCCGCCGTCTCGGTGACTTCAACGCACAGACCGCTGCCGTCGATCCCGGCCGAGCGGAGCTCGGATGCGAAGAATTCGGGCAGTTCAGGGTCGGTGACCGACTTGGCCGAGAGGTTGAGTGACAAGTGGCTCTGACGTCCGTCGCGCTTGGCAGCAGCGAGCAAGACGATCGCCCGATGCACCACCCAGCGGTCGATCGCCTGGATCAGGTCAAACCGTTCGGCGATGTAGAGGAACGTGCCTGGCGGAATCAGGTCATCGCCCTCCCCGACCATGCGGATCAGCAGTTCTAGGCGCTGCACGGAGTCCGGGACGAGCGACAGGATCGGCTGGGCGTGAAGCACAAAGTGGTCGTGCTCGATCGCGTCCCGAATCCGGTCGACCCAGGTCAAGCGGGCGCGCATCCGGTTCTGGCGGTTGTTGGTCGCGTCGTAGATCTTGAATCGATCACGGCCCGCCTCCTTCGCGTCATACATCGCGATGTCGGCCTCCACGAGGAGTTCCTCGCTGGTCAGTGGCGTGGTACCGAACAGCCCGATCCCGATCGTCGCGGTCATCCGCATCGGATGGCCAGTCGCGGGTTCGATGCGCGCGCCAGCACGCACAGCCTGCAGCAGCTTCTCAGCCACCAGCGCCGCTGCGGCCTCATCGGCCCCGGGCAAAATCACGGCGAACTCGTCCCCGCCGAGACGAGCGACGATGTCGGTGTTGCGCAGGGTCGCGCGGAAGAGCCCACCGACGCGGGTGATCAGCTCGTCGCCGACCGAGTGGCCGAGTGAATCGTTGACGTTCTTGAAATGGTCGAGGTCGATCGCCAGCAGCGCGCCCCCGTCCTTGTAGCGCGCCGACCGCGCTAACTCGCGCTCGAGTTCCTGCTCGAACCGGCGCCGGTTAAACATCCCAGTCAGCGCGTCGTGGTCAGCCAGATACTGAAGCTGCCCCTCGAAACGCTTGCGCTCGGTCATGTCATGGACCTGAACCAGGAAGTGGATCGCCTGACCGTCGGCATTGCGGATCACCGCCGCACTGAGATCGACCGACACCGGATGGCCGGCGGCGTGGAGATAGCGGCGCTCGGCCCGGTAGCGGGTGCTCTCGTTCGCGATCAGACGCCCCATCTCGTGGACGTCGCGTTCCAAGTCGTCGGGGTGAGTGATCGATGCCAGCGTGGTTGCTTCCAGCTGCTCGCGTGAGTGCCCGGTGATCTCGCACAACGCACGATTGACCTGGATCAGCCGACCGTCCAATCCCGTGACTGCGATACCGACCGGCGCTTCTTCAAACGCAGTCCGGAAGCGCTCCTCGGCATCTCGCAGCGCAGTCTCAGCTCGCTTGCGCGCCGTGATGTCCCGGATCGCGGCAGACACGAGCAGCCCCTCGTCGGTATTAAGCGGTCCAAGGCTGATCTCGACCGGGAACACGCTGCCGTCCTTGCGCACACCCTGCAGTTCCTTGTCCTGACCCATCGGCCGAGGCGCGGCAGTCGGCAGGTATGCCCGCATGTGCTCCCGGTGACGCGCACGGGCTGCGTCGGGGACGAGCACGGCGATGTTGCGACCGATCAATTCAGCTCGGGGCCATCCGAACAGCGCTTCGGCCTGCGCATTCACGAGCGTGACATGTCCGTGCCAGTTGACAATCACCATCGCATCCGGTGCCGACTCAAGCAGCGCCCGGAATTTGCGCTCCGATCCGGCGACGAGCTCGTCGCGGCGAAGCAGGCGCGCGAGCAAACGCATATATGTCCGGCTCACGAACTTGTGCAGCTCGCCGAACGTGATGCCGATCGCACGGAATATCTCGCCAAGCGTGGCCACATTGTGAGGGCCACTGCCCGCAGATTTGCGGCCAGAACCCATCCTGCGGACTTATCGGCAGCTGGGCCGGAAGACCTAAGCGCCGTAACGCTCGGCGTAACCGGTCGTCAGCTCGGGCCGCGGGTGGCGCCACTCCGGCTCGCGCTCGTACCGCCGCTCAAGGTTCCGCTTCCGCAGGTACCGGAAGACCGGACCGTAGCTGAACCGCTGGAAGTTGGCTGCAGCCGAACCCCAGGGATCGGCATCCATGAACGGCATGAACTTGTCGGGGAACCCCGGCATCGTGCAACCGATACAGATGCCGCCGACGTTCGGGCAGCCGCCAACGCCGTTGATCCAGCCACGTGTGGGAACGTTGCACTTGGCTACCGGCCCCTTGCAACCGAGCTTGACCAAGCACCTGGAGTCGTCGCCGTAGGTGTCTGCGAACTTGCCCTGCTCGGTGTAGCCGGCGCGACTGCAGCTTTCTCGTGTTGTGCGCCCGAACAGCCACTCCGGGCGCAGCTGCGCATCCAACTTCGGGGCAGGGGCGTTCCCGCCGAGGTGGAGCGCCACGTAGAGCAGCACCTCGGTCATGTTGTCGGGCTGGGCCGGACAACCCGGAATGCACACGATCGGGAGCCCGGAGCGCGACCTCCAGTTCCAGCCGAGGTAATCAGGTAAGCCCATCGCCCCGGTCGGGTTGTTGCGCATCGCGGGGATACCACCGTACGTCGCGCAAGTGCCGACGGCAATCACCACCGCCGCCTCGGGCGCCAGGCGATCGACCCATTCGTTGGTGGTGATCGGCTGTCCGGTTAAAGGGTTGGTGCCCATCCCGGACCAATGGCCCTCGCCACTGATGAACTCGTTGGCGATCGCTCCCTCGACGACCAGTACGAACGGATCCAGCTTCCCCGCCTCCGCGTCGTACCAGGCCTGCATGAACTCGTCACCGTTCTCATACGCCAGCACCGGGTTATGCATCACGACCCGCGGTACGCCCGGGATCGTCTGGGAAACAAGATCCTCGACACTCGGGTTCGTCGCCGAAGTCATCGCCAGCGAGTCTCCGTCGCAGCCCAGTCCCGAGGTCATCCACAGCACGTGTACAGCGAGGGCCTCCGTCCGCCTGTGCTCCGCATATGCATCGCCCGCCATCGTCCCTCTATTCGTCGTTACTGCAGAACACCCCAGGCTACTGGTCAGGTTAGGTGCGATAGGCGACGCCGGACAGATGTCCTGCCGCAGGCTGGGGTAGCGTACGGCCGGAGTACGTGCGTATCGCTTCACCAGTTCGGGAGTCTTAATGCCCTACACCGTGGATTTCACCAGCGTCTCGACCGTTGGTTTTGAGACCTCGCCGGTTGCGGCAGCCCTCGCTGGCCTGCGCGCAAACGAGGCCCGTTACTTCAAGAACAAATACGACCACGTGTTCACGGTCGATACCGCCAGCGACGCCCAGACGACCATCGACTGGGTGCAGCGGATTCTCAAGGAAGAACGCGACCTCGTGATCTCCTCTCGCCCGCTCGAGGCGACGGCCTTTCAGGTCGAGAACATCCGCATGGCCTACGTCTTCTACGAGAACGGGCTGTCGATCAACGTGATGTACACCGTCGATGACGGCGGCAAACGGGCGGTCGGGTTCAAGCTCTCCGACGGGATGGAAGTTCCTGTGGAGCTCGCTTCACGATTCAAGTTCGCGAGGCAGAAGTCCAAGCTCGCCGGGACTATTCGAGGGTCGTTCTTCGTGATCAAGAACGAGTACTGAGCCCGGGCCGGCGCTGCTATGCGCTCAAGCTGAGCGCGTGGATCAGCACGTCGATCAGGCGGCGAGTGCTGTCTAGATCGCCTGTGGGACCTGCAACGTCAACGCCACGCGTTGAAGGATGCCGGCGAGCCGGAAAGTTGGGCGTCAGAGCGCGACGCCGATACCGTCGAAGGGTACGAGCAGTAGCTGCCGCGGGATCAGGCGCGAACCTGGCAGCGCATTACCCAGCGCCACTTCGCGATCCTACGGTCCCTGGTAAAGCCAAGTTCCTCGAACAGGCTTTCCGGGCCGGTGTGGAAGTACGCGCCTCGTTGCGGCTTGCGGTCCTCAACCTGTTCAGGGTAAGCCTCTACGAGGCCGCCACCGGCCGTCTTGATCGCCGCAAGCGCGCCATTCACAGCTGTTCTGGCGACCCCGTTACCACGGTGACCCTTCCCCGTGAAGATGCAACCGATCCGCCAGTCCGGTAGCTCGATCAGCTCCTTGTCGTAGGCCTTGGCGTTATTGATCCGCGGAAGCTCGGCCGGGGTGCCGTATTGACACCAACCCACACAGTCTTTGCCGTCATACACAAGGACTTGGCGAACCGTTCCCTGTCGCACATGGGCGTGTTTGTTTTCGCGGTTATGCCGTGCGCTGGTTCTATCGAGCCCTTCGGGGTGGAAACCCATGCACCAGCAGCCACCCCACACGCCGTTGTTCGCCTCCACAAGCGCGACGAAGTCCTCCCAGGTCTCCCCAGTGAGCAGAGCGGTCGTGTAGGCCTTGGCCCGCAGTACTCAGCTCTTCTGCGCGCGCACCGTGTGGCGCGCGATCGACCAGCGGTGGGTTTCGTTGGAACCGTCGTAGATGCGGAACGGGCGGACCTCGGCGAGGAACTGGCCGAGTGGTGCCGTGACGATGCCGTCGCTGCCGCACAGCTGAATCGAGCTGTCGATCACGCGGAAGGCAGCCTCCGAGCAGAAGACCTTGGCGACGCTTGAGGCGAGCCGCGCGCTCGGCAGCCCCCCGTCAAGCTGCGCGGCGGTGCGGTCGATCAGCGCGCGGCTCGCCTCAAGATCGATCACGCAATCGGCGACAAGCTTCTGCGCCATGCCGAGCTCGGCCATCGGTGAGCCGAACAGCTCACGGCGTGAGACCCGCTCGATCGCGATCTCAAGCGCGCGAGAAGCAAGGCCGGTCCAGCGCATGCAGTGGGTCAGCCGCGCCGGCGCCAGGCGCACCTGCGCGTACTCGAAGCCCTTGTCGACCGCGCCGAGGATCCGCTCCTCCCCCACCAGGCAGTTGTCGAACACGATCCGCGAGTGGCCGCCAGGCGAAGCCTTGTCGATCGTGTCGATCACCTCAGCGACCTCGATCCCCGGGTTGTCGGCGTCAACCAGGAACATCGTCGCGCCACGGGGTGAGGTGCGTGCCATCACGATCATCAACGAGGCGCCCAGCGCGCCGGTGATGAACCACTTCTCGCCGTCGATCCGCCAACCCTCCGCTGTGTTCGTCGCGGTCGTGCGAAGGGCAGTCGGATCGCTGCCCGCGCCCGGCGCCGGCTCGGTCATCGCGAAGCACGAGCGGATCTCACCCGCAGCCAGCGGGGCCAAGAATTGGGCTTGCTGCGCGGGCGTGGCGATCTTCTCCATCATCGCCATGTTGCCCTCGTCCGGCGCGGCGCAGTTCAGCGCCAGCGGGCCCAGCAAGCTGCGCCCCGCCTGCTCAAAGACGACAGCCTGGCCGCGCATATCGAGACCAAGCCCCCCGAACTCGAGGCCGACGTGCGGGGCGAACAATCCCGCGTCCTTGGCCGCTTGCTGCAACTCAAGACGCAGCTGATCGGGGGCACCATGTTCACCGCGTGCGTCGGCCTCACGCGGGATCACCACCCCGTCGATGAAGTCGCGTGTGCGCTGGGCCAGCTCGGCGAACTCAGTGCTCATGCTTGGCGCTCGATGATCGCAACCGCGCGCTGAAACAACTTCACGGCCGTGTCGTGCAGCATGTCGCCGACGTCACGTGGAGCCTTGCCCGCGTAGGCGCGCGCGTTGGTGCCCTCGATGATGATTCCGAGCTTGAAGCCGGCGCACACCGTGTACCAGTCGAGCGCCGACAGATTGCGACTTGACTGCTGCCCATAGCGGGCGATCAGCTGATCAGTGCTCGGCAGGCTGCCGGCGGCGCCGATCGCGCCGGCGATCTGGGCACCGGCCGCATCATCGGGCCAGGTGCAGAGCAGCCAACCGAAGTCCAGCAGTGGGTCGCCGAGCGTGCACATCTCCCAGTCGACGATCGCCGCGATCTCGGGCTTCTCACGCGCGAACATCAGATTCGCCAGGTGATAATCGCCGTGGACGATCCCCGGCACGCTGCCCTGCGGGATGTTGGCCTGTAGCCAAATCGCGACCAGCTCAAGACCGGGGATGTCCGGTCCGGGGTACCCCTCGTGGCGGCCGTAGGACTCAAGCTCACCGAGCCAGCGCGTGACCTGGCGCTCGAGGAAGCCGACTGGCTTACCGAAGTCGCACAGCCCAACAGCGTCGGGATCGACAGCGCCGAGCGTCGCCAGCGCGTCAACCGCTGAGAGCGCCATCTCGTGGCGCAACGCATCGTCGCTGACGTAGGGCTCCGGCAGCTCAACGGTCGAGTTGAAACCGTCGACCGGATCCATCAGGTAGAAGACCGAATCGCCGAGCAGCGTCGGATCGTCACAGCCGGCGATGATCTTCGGACAGCGGACGTCGGTGTCGGCCAGCGCGCTGAGCACGCGTAGTTCACGCAACAGCACGTCGTTGGTCTTCGGCCGCATGTGTGTCGGGCCACGGCGCAGGACGTACTCGCGTCCGCTGCGGGTGAAGCGGACCATCACATTCTGTGTGCCACCGCCGACGGGGCGCGCGTCGCTGATCGGACCGTCTCCCAGCTGCTGGGTGTCCATCCACCCAGCGACTACCTCGAGATCGACCAACGTATTACAGAGTTTCGCCAGGCCGCTGGAAAACGATCTCAGGGATCACCGCAGCCGGTGAAAGCGACAGGACGAAGCGAACCGCGGCTGCGATGTCACTGGTTTTGAGCATCTCCTCGGCTGGCACGGTCGATTTGACGAACTCAGTCATGTCGGTGTCGACAAAGCCCGGGCAGAGCGCAAGCGACTTGATCCCCTCGCCGTTGAGCTCCTTGTTCATTGCCACCGTGTAGGCGATCGCGGCCGCCTTCGTCGCCGAATAGACCGACAGCCATGGTTGCGGCGCCTTACCGGCGATCGAGGCGAGGTTGACGACCAACGCGCCGCCGTCCTTGCCGGCGGTCCTCAACATCTCAAGGCACTCGCGGTAGAGGAAGATGATCGAGCGGACGTTTACATCCATCTGCATGTCAATGAACTTCGTCTTCTGTTCGCCTGCCGGCGCGCCGATCCCGACACCGGCGTTGTTGACAAGTACGTCGAGGCGGCCGTAGGTCTTGTCGTGCAGCTCGACGACGGCCTTCAGCCCCTCCTCATCGGCCATGTCAGCGGCCAGATACTGGACCTCATAGCCCTTCGCACTCAACGCGGCGGCGGTCTCGGCCAGCGTGTCCGGCTTGCGCGCGGTCAGCGTCAGCCCGTAGCCGTCCTCAGCGAGCACCTCAGCGATCGCCAAACCGATCCCGCGTGAGGCCCCGGTCACAAGCGCAGAGCGCTCAGCCATCGAGTACGTCCTTTCGTCCCCAGCGCAGGTACGCAGCGGCGCCAAGCGCGTTAGTGCAGAGCAAGCGCCACAGCGGCTTCGGGCCACGGATCTGCTCGGAGCTACGCGCGCTGAGGTTGCCCTCGGCGTAGCTGACAATGGCGACCGACACGACAACGGCCGCGACTGAGAGCTTCGCCTTGGTCGGCATACCTCTGAAGTCGAGAGCGATGGTGACTTGGCGGTCGTCTGTCGTCATCACGCGGACAATACCCGCCGGACCGCCGCGCGCGCCGCGCTAGCCGGCTAGTGAACGCAACGCCCAGGCGAGCCGGCGTCGCGTATCAACCGGCTCGATCATCTCGTCGATCTCACCGGCGGCGGCTGCAACCTCAGGGCGCAGATGCTCCTGCGCGTAGGAGGCGGCGAGCGATTCGCGCAGCCGCTCCGGCTCCTCGGCCGCTGCCAGCGAGCGGCGGTGGATGATGCCAACGGCGGGCTTCGCTCCCATCACGCCGATCTCAGCCTGTGGCCAGGCGAACACGTAGTCGGCGCCAAGCTCCTTTGAGTTCATCGTGATGTACGCCCCGCCGAACGACTTGCGCAGAATCACCGTCATCCGCGGAACCGTGGCACCGGCGAACGCCTCGACCAAACCCGCGCCGAGCCGGATCACACCTGCGGCCTCCTGCCTGGTGCCGGGCAAAAACCCGGGCGTGTCGACGAGCACGACAAGCGGCACGCCAAACGAGTTGCACTGCTTGACGAAACGCGCGCCCTTCTCCGAGGAGGTCGCGTCAAGCACGCCGCCGAGGTAACGCGGCTGGTTCGCGATCACGCCGACGGGGCGGCCGTCGATCCGGGCAAACGCGGTCACCAGGTTGCGCGCCCAGCCCGCCGAGACCTCAAGGTGGCCGTCGTCGACGATCGAGTCGATCACCCGGCGAACGTCGTAGACCTTGCGCGGATCGGTCGGGACATGATCACCTGGGTCGGTCGTGCCCAGCCGGTCAGCGGGCACGACCGCCACGCGGCCCGACAAATAGTCGAGTAACTCGCGCACTAGGCCCGCAGCGGCGATCTCGTCCTCCGCGACGAAGTGGCAGACACCGTTCTTTTCGTGGACGCGCGGACCACCGAGTTCGGCGGCGGTGACGTCCTCCCCCATCGCCTCGCGGACGACGCCAGGGCCAGTCAGGAACATGCTCGAGCCGGCCGTCATCACGACCCAGTCGGTCAGTGCCGGCGAGTATGCGCCGCCGCCGGCCGAGACGCCGGTGATCACCGAGATCTGCGGAACCTTGCCCTGCAGCGCGACGGTGCGCTTGAAGATCCGGCCGTAGCCGCCGAGCGCCGCGACGCCCTCCTGCATGCGTGCGCCGCCTGACCCGACGAAGCCGACGACCGGCGCCTTGGCGCGGTCAGCCAGCTCCAGCACGCGGACGATCGTGTCGGCGTGCGCAGCGCCCAGCGAGCCGCCGGCGTAGGTCTGATCCTGGGCGTAGCAGAAGATCGGACGCCCGTCGACGGTTCCGGACCCGGCGAACACGCCGTCACCGGGTCGTGCGCGGTCGCCCATCGCCTCGGAGGTGATCGAGGTGCGAATCAGGTCGAGCGAGCCGGGATCGCACAACGCCTCGAGGCGCTCAACCGGCGTCAGTGTGTCCGTGGATGCTTCGCGCAGTGCTGTCATCACGACAAGGTTCGCCATCGAGGGCCTGTTTGTTACCCCCTCAGATCAGCAAACCACCCGGGCGGGGGGTGACCTCACGCCGGGCCTGCTGGCAACGTTCTATTCGCATGATCTACACAACTTTCGATTCGGTTGTCGGAACGCTGACACTTGCCGCCGATCTTGATGGTGTTCTGCACCGCTTGGCGTTCGGAGCCATCAGCGTGCCCAGCGACTGGGAGCAACACGATGGGGCGTTCGACGAGGTCCGCGCGCAGCTGGATCAGTACTTCGCGGGGGAGCGGCAGGAGTTCGATCTGCCGTTCGAACTTGAGGGGACCGAGTGGCAGTTGCGGGTGTGGAGTGAGCTGCAGCGCATCCCCTACGGCGAGACCCGTTCGTATGGGCAGGTCGCGGAGCTCGCCTGTGAGCGGACCGGCTGGCACGCCGCGCGCGCGGTCGGCTCGGCGAACCATTGCAACCCGATTCCGATCATCGTTCCGTGTCACCGGGTGATCGGTGCTGACGGGAAGTTGGTCGGGTTCGGCGGGGGGCTTGAGACGAAGCGCTCGCTGCTTGATCTGGAGGCTGGCCGGCTCGCGCTGATCTAGCGCTGGTTTAGGCGAGCGCTGGTTTAGGCGAGCGCTGCGGCCGCCGCGTCGGCGAACCCCTGGGCGATCATCGGCGCGAACGGCTCGACCGGCAGGAACGGCGAGACCGACAGGTTGGCCGTAAGCTCGGCGCTCAGCGTTGTGCCGCCGCCGGGCGCCGGCGCGACGCGCCAGCAGACGTTCAGCTCCTCGTGATCGTCGGCGGACTTCGGCATCCGCCGCAGCTCGACGCTCGCGTCAGGCACCGCGGTGACCGCGAGATGGACGTTGAAGCCGCGTTTGATCGGGCCGACGTTGACCTCGATCCGCGCCTTGGCGACGGTCGGCACGCCGTCGGCGTTTCGCTCGATCGTCTCGGCGCTCGGCACACCGGCCGGGTACCACGAGGGGTAGGCGTCGAGGTCGATCAATAGGGCGTAGGCCTGCTGCGGGGTTGCGGCGGTATTGGCAGTGGCGGTGGCGGCAAGTTTTTTCATGAGTGCGGCGGGAACCCTACCGCTCGCCTTATGCTCGCGTGACCGAACCCCCGCACGCGCGCTGGATACGGCGCGCACGCTTGGCGGGCAAGCAATCTGGAGGTGAGTGGTGGGCATCATCGAAGGCGAATCGACGGCTGAGATCAACGCTCCGATCGAGACGGTGTGGGCACTGGTGCAGGACGTCGAGAAGGCGCCGCAGTGGCAGAACGGCCTCGTGGACATGGAGGCGCTTGAACGTGACGACGCCAAACGCGCGGTGGTTTGCGAGTCCTCGACCGACGCCAAGGTGACTCAGATCAAGGCCCGAGTGCGCTTCAAGTACAGCGCGCCGGAGATGCTCGAGTGGATCGTCGAGAAAAGCGCGATGAAGTCGACCGAGGGTTCGTGGAAGCTTGTCGATCTCGGCGGCGGACGGACCAAAGCGACTTACTGGCTGCGGTGTGACCTCGGGCGGATCGGACTGGTAGTGCGAGGGCCGCTGGTCGACGCGCTGCGCGGGCAGCTGGTTGGTGCCCGCGCGGATGAGTTGAAGAAGGCGATCGAGGGCTAGGCGCGTGGTTCGGCTGGGCGCCGACCCGCAGCGCAACTAGACGAGGCGAACAGTGTTTCCTTAGGTATGCGGCAGCGTCGGCGAGGGACTCGCACCATCTGTTGGGCGTTTGTGGCGCTGCTGGTGATTGCGATCGGGGCGATCGCTGTTCATCGCCACCATCAGCGGCGCGTCCTGCTCGCCGCGTTGGAGGCGGGTGCGCCTCAGCAGCGCATCTCGACGAACTCAATCCCAGTCGGCTCATCTGAGCAGACGATCGAGATCGGCGGGCTGCAGCGCGACTTCATCGTGTACCGCCCGAAGGCCCTGGCGAACCCTGCGCCACTGGTGCTGATGCTGCATGGCGGCTACGGCAGCGCTGCTGGGGCAGAGAAGACCTACGGCTGGAATCAACTGTCCGACAGCGACCACTTCGTGGTTGTGTATCCGGACGGCTACGACCACGCCTGGAACGCTGGTGCCGGTTGCTGCGGCAAACCCGCCGCCGACGGCGTCAACGACGTCGCGTTCATCACCGCCGTCGTCAAGCGCGTTGAGGGCGAGATCCCGATCAACCACTCACGCGTGTACGCAACCGGGATGAGCAACGGCGGGATCATGGATTACACGCTCGCCTGCAAGACGTCGATCTTCGCCGCGATCGGACCCGTGGCAGCGACGCAGTTGGGCAGCTGCAAGCGTCCCCACCAGCTATCGGTGATCCACATTCATGGCAGCGCCGACACGCACGTGCCATACAACGGCGGACCGGGTGACAACCCGCCGACAGCGCCGATCGACGGCCCTTCAATCCCGGCGCTGAACGCCACCTGGAGGACGATCGATCACTGTACGAAGCCGAAGGTGAAGACCGTCGGAGTCGTCAAAACATCGGTGGCGGCTTGTCAGCACCATCGCTCAGTCGAGCTGATCACAATCATCGGCGCCGGGCACCAGTGGCCCGGCTCGCCGTCCAAGCCACTGCAGGAGAAGCTCCTGCACACAGA
>Ga0302314_10006663_pt1 | contig 20866 bp, 12 predicted proteins | sample III_Palsa_N2_3_FD_200533 | JGI IMG/M metagenome (GOLD analysis project Ga0302314, IMG submission 200533) | Peat permafrost microbial communities from Stordalen Mire near Abisko, Sweden - III_Palsa_N2_3 | ecosystem: Environmental > Terrestrial > Soil > Palsa > Peat permafrost | place: Sweden... | reverse complement strand
GGCCGGTGACGTAAACGACATCGTCACGACGGAGGCGCATGTTGGCGAGGGGGCTGCCCGAGTCAAGGAGTGCTTTCAGCTTGACGGTGACCATGGTGTCGTTGCCGCGGTAGATCATGCACTCTTCAGGAACTCCGGTTGGCCTGGGACCGGGGGCACCGCCGCCGGTGATGGTGTTCTCTGGGAGAACGCCGCCGCGTGAGATGACTTCGAGGAGTGTCGGAGTTTTGTCGAAGGTCAGGATGCCGGGGTGTTCCACGGCACCGAGCAACAGAATCTGGTTGGAGGTGTACAGGTCGACACTGATGGAGACGACGACGTCAGAGTAGTACGGGCTTAGAGCGTGCTGGATGGCGGCGGAGGCTTCTTCGCGGGTCTTATCGGCGATTTGTACGGAGCCGACGATGGGGAGCGTGATGCTGCCGTCGGGACCGATGACGTGTTTGCCGGAGATCTCGGGTCTGCCGATGGCGTCCACAGTGATGGCGTCGCCGCGACCGAGTTCGTAGGGCTGGTTGGCTGGCGGCTCGAAGGCTTGAAGGGCTGCTATGGGGTTGGGTTTGAGGACGGGGTCTGATGCCGTTTCAGACTGCGCGTGGCAGGCCAGTGGCGAAAGAAAGAGAGCCGTTAGCAACAGCCAACTGCATGGGCTTACCCGAACACTCGCCATAGCTGATCTCATACCCCGGGCCCATTCCGTTCTCGGCGTTGGTTCCATCATAAGCAATATGTTGACTGATTCGTTAACCAACAGGGAACCGGACGAGGCAAAGTTTTTGGCCGGGCGTATCGGTGGCGAGCGAGGCGGCAGTGGTTTCGTCGAGCGGGAGGGTGGTGAGGAAGAAGGTTTGGGTGGGTCCGTGCGTGGAAGTGGTGATGGCTACAGGCGATGAGTGTGCGGGAGAGAGTGGGACTTCAAAGGAAGTTGTGGCGAGGGAAAGGCCGCGACCGTCGGCTTTGGCGACTGCTTCTTTTTGGGTCCAACCGCGGTAGAAGGCTGTGCGGCGGTCCTGGGGATTGGGGATGGCGTTGAGGGTTGCGTTTTCGGAGGCGGTGAAGGAGTGCTGCGCGATCTTGAGGAAGTCCGTGGTGGGGTTCATGTGTTCGACGTCGACGCCGATGCGGCCGTGAAGACTAAGCGCTATGAGGATGGTGTTGGCGGAGTGAGCGACGTTGAAGGAGATTGCGGCGTTTGGGAGTGAGAGCTCAGGCTTGCCGAAGGAGGTTGTGGTGAAGGTAATGGCTTCAGGGGAGATGATGGGCGAGAAGGCGACGCAGGCTGGCTCTGCCGAGGACGAAGTGCTGGCGGGTGAGAGCGTGGCGGATGCGGTTGGCGCGTGCGAGTTCGTCTGCGTTCAGGAGAGACAGGCAGGCTTCAAAGGTTGAGGCTGGTTGGGGGAGATCGATGCGCCAGATTTGGATTTCGTTGGGTTGCAAAGGGATGAAGGCGTGGGCGGGCTGCCACTCGGATGCGATGGGGTGTGTACTGCTTGATGCGGTGGAAGAGTCTGAAGGCAAGGTGTGATCGTCCTTCTGCTATTCTGCGACCTGCGAACGCCGAGAACGTTGAGAAACGAAATTTTGATGTTGCGAGAACGTGCTCAGGCGGTGGTCTTTCGTATGTCTATCTTCGCGCGAACTGCTGTGGTGATGCTGCCTTGTCTTTTGCTGGCAGGATGCAGGAGCGGTGGGGCGCAGCATAGCAAGCCAGAGGATGGCGGCGTTACTGATATTGCTGTTACGAACCATGAGATTCAGAGCGGCGTGAAGCGGCTGGGGATGAATTTGGGTGGGCAGAATTACTACGATTCCGGGCAAATGCTGAAGAATTTGGTGTTTATCAACCCTGGGTTTGAGGGCGAGACATGGCAGTCGATTCTGCGTTGTGAGGCTGTGACATCAACGACTTGCACGGATGGAAATCAATGGACGCAGTGGCCGGAGAACTTTTTGCAAGGGGCGCAGTATGAGGTGATTTCGGGGAAAGCGGCGGGGGCGGTTGGAACGGTGATTTCCAGCGTAAAAGCGGATTCTACCCTTGTGGATCAAGGGGTTGAGATTACGTTTGCGCCGATGGGCGTGGTTCCGGAGGTGGGTGATTTTGTGGTCGTCCGACGGTCCATTGCTGGTGATGCGTCGGTTGGATGGTGGACAAATGTGGCAGGTGGTGGGAGCCTGGCGACGGAGTTCAAGGATTTGTCTCCGGAGACACCGGGGAAGCAGGCTTTGAAGATGCTGGCGGCGAGGGCGGGTGAGTCGGCTGGGGTGAGTTCGTACTTTGACAGCATGGCGGGGCACTCGTTTGTGCAGTTGAAGGGGGAGTACCGGTTGTCGTTTCGGGCGAAGGGGGTGGGTGGGAATAATCGGGTGCATGTGGATTTGAAGCGGCAGGTGGAGCATGGGCCGGAGCAGTTTTTGTTGAAGGATGTGGTGTTGGGGAGTGGGTGGCGGGACTACAGTTTTGAATTCGCGGCTGCGGAGGATGGTCGTGAGGTGGGGACGGTTGGGTTGACGTTTGAGGCTAACGGGGCGGATGTGCTGCTGGATGATGTGAGCCTGGTGCCGGTGACTGCGTCGCGGGAGAATCCTACGGCGTTTCGGGATGAGGTTGTGGAGACGCTGCGGGAGCTGCGTCCGGGGATTTTGCGGTATCACGATGGCGACCACCTGGGCAGTTCGATTGATAACCTGATTGCGCCGCCGTTTGCGCGGGTGCGGGCGGGGTACAGCGAGCATGGGAGCCAGCAGGATGCGGTGCCGCTGGGGCTGCAGGAGTTTTTGCAGCTTTGCCAGATGGTGGGTGCGGAGCCGTGGTTCAACATGCCGGCGGCGATGTCTTCGGGTGAAGCGAAGAGCTTGATTGAGTACCTGGCGGGGGCGAGTTCGACGCCTTATGGAGCGAAGCGTGCGGCGAGGGGGCAGGTTGCGCCCTGGACTGCTGTGTTTCCGAAGATCCATCTTGAGCTGGGTAATGAGGAGTGGAATGGGACGACGTTTGCGGGGTCGGCTATGCCTGACCCGGTGGCGTATGGGCAGCGGGCGAAGCAGATTTTTCTGGCGGCGAGGAGTTCGACTGCGTACCAGGCGGATAAGTTCGATCTGGTAATTGGAACGTTTGTGTTGATGCCGGATTGGACGCAGAAGGAGCTGGCCAATAGCGGAGGGTATGACAGTACGGCGATTGCGCCGTATCTCTTTGGCAGGTTCGATGATGCGAGTTCGGATGAAGCGATCTTCGGGCCGATGTTTGCGCAGCCGGAGATGCTGGATAGTGTGCCGAGTGGGTATGTGTACCAGCAGGCGAAGGTGGCGCGGGCGGCGGCTCGGCCAGCGAATTTGAGTGTGTATGAGACGAACATTGGAGCGGCGAGTGGGTCGGCGAATCAAGCGGCGTTTGAGAAGGCGATTCCGTCGGAGGGGGCTGGGCTTACGGTTGTCGATCACATGCTGCTGATGATGCGGGATCTTGGGGTGAAGAACGAGTCGATCTGGGAGCTGCCGGGGTACTTCAATGGCTTTCAGAATGCGGCGGACCAGACGCAGGAGAAGACTCCGCTGTATGGGGTTGTGGTGGATATGGGCGGGGCAACGAATTTGCGGCGCCCGCAGTATCTGACGGAGCTGCTGGCGAATGAAGCGATTCTGCCGGAGATGGTGGAGACGCGGTTGAGTGGAGCGAATCCGACTTGGAAGCAGGCGAAGAGTGCGAATGACGATATTCAGTTGGATAAGGCGCATTACCTGCAGACGTTTGCGTTTGCGGATGGGGCGAAGCGGAGTCTGGTGGTGTTGAATTTGAGCCGGACGAAGGGGTTGCCGGTGACGTTTTCCGGGGTGGGGGCGCCTTCCGGGGTGGTGCAGGTGAGCCGGCTTACGGCGGGCAGCATTACGGATACGAATGAGACGCAGAACAAGGTTGTGGTGGTGAAGAGCTCGGTGGTGGGAGGTGCTCCGATGGTGGTGCCGGCGTTTTCGATGACGGTGTTGGAGTGGGTGGGGCGGTAGCTGGCCGGGGCTGAAGCCCCCCTTTTGTTGTGGGTTTGATTCAGGGGCCTGAAGGCCCCTGCTCCCTCCGTCAAGAACAACAGCAAAGGCAAAAGCTTGGCCCGTTGAGGTCATACTTTCCCACCCATGACCAAGTGCTGTCATGGATGGGGCACCCATTTGTTTATGGTGGGTTGGCGAAGAACGGGAGACAGCAGATCCGTTCGCTTTGCTCAGGAGGACAACTAGAAAAGCAAAAGCAAAAGCAAGTGCAAACGCAGATTCCCTTCGGGAATGACAACTAAAAAGGCGGGAGCAAAGGCGGATTTTGCTTTGTTTTACGTGGTTTAGGGGGTGGGGGTTGGTTCGTCTTCTTCGGTGCGTTGTTCTACGCTGCGGACTGCGGCGAGGAACTCGGGGCTGGCGTGGCGGAGGCTTACGTCGTCGAGGACGGTCGCTACGCCCTGGACGTGGAGACGTTGGGCCAGAGCGAGGGAGCTGCTGAGTTCGGTGCGGGTGGTTCGGCCGGATTCGGCTACCAGAACTACTACGTCGGAGAGACGGGCGGCGAACTCGCTGGAGGCGGAGAAGAGCAGCGGTAGCGCTTCAATGAAGAGGAGATCTTTGGTCTGCTTCAGGGTTTCGAGGTTGCGGATGACAAAGTTTTCGCTCTTGCTGGGTTCTGCTTTTGTGATCGGCAGTTCCAGCAGCGGTAGCTGCTCGTTGGCGCGGGATGCGGCAGCGGCGCGGCGGAGGTCAGAGGACTTGAAACGGCTGACGCTGTAGCCGAGGGACTCCATTTCGCGGGTGACGGCGGTAACGAAGCCGGTGATGCTGGACTTGGGTGATGTTGAGGTGAAGACGAAGGTGCGGACGCCGTCGATGCGGTGAGCCTGGTCGAGGCCGGCGACGACGCGGAGCATGAACTCGTCGCGTACGGGTGGGGCGACGTCAGCGGCTGCAGGAAGGATGGCCATGGGGTCGAAGCGCAGGACGCGGGTTAGATCCCTGGAGGTGTAGACCCGTGGATCAAGGCGGCGTGCGCCTACGGCTGCGAAGAGGCCCATGAAGAGAGCAAAGGGGAGTGCGAGGGCGTAGATGAGCCGCTTGGTGCTGGTCTTGGGTGCTAGAGGAGCAACGGCGGGGACGAGGATGTGGACGAGGCCGGAGGTGTCGCGCTCGAGCTGGATGGAGTTGATGGCGGCGTCGACCTGGTTGTAGCGGGCCTGCAGGCGGGTGATGTCGGCGGTGACGTCGGCTGCGTGCTGTAGCTGCGGCGTGGCGCCGGTGGCGATGGCTGTCTTTCGCTGTAGCTGATCGGAGAGGCGCGCCATGATGTCGGCGGTGCGATCGGCTTCAAGCTGGAGTCTCTGTTGGAGTTGCTGTCCGGCGTTGGTGCGGACGTCCATTTCCATCTGGGTGAGAGAGGCTTGCAGGCGATCGAGCTCATCCTGATCCTGTTTGTAGATGGGGTTTTTGGGGGTGAGGCCGGACATCTGGCTGGTGAGGATGCTGCGGCGCTGGCCGATGGTCTGCTTGAGCATGGCGAGGCCGGGGTCGGTAGCGGAGGTTTCATCGGCGGCGGCGCGAAGGCTTTCCGAGCCCCCGGCACCGGAACTGCTGATGGAAGCTAGCTGGGCTGCGGCGACGTCGTGGGCGGAGACGGCCTTGGCGAGCTCGGAGCGGAGGTCGTTGAGCTGTACGTCGTAGGGGTTACCGGTGTCTCCGGTGGTGTCCGCTACGCCGAGGGCGACGCTTAGGTCGGCTTGGTCTCTGCGATCGCTGAGGAGTTCGGCGCTGACGCGCTGTAGTTCGTCTTGCAGGATCTGGAGTTGCTGGTCGGTCTGGGCCAGCTCATCGTCGCGTTCGCCGTGGATGTAGGCGTTGGTGACGGCGTTGACGACGTTGGCGATGGCGTCTGGATTGCTGCCAGCGAGATTGACGGAGAGCTCGTAGCTGTTTTGCACGCGCTCGACTTTCAGGGTTGACTGAAGGCGGGCGATGGCGGCTTGCTCAGGCTCGTGGGGGAAGCGCCACATACGGGTGGCGGGCTTCTTCAGGGCGTCGGCGAGGATGTCTGTACGGACGATGGTCTGGAGCTGCTGGGCGATGTAGGCTTCGTAACGCGAGGAATCGTAGGTGCCCTGGGTGGTGTCGGTGACGAGCTTGGACTGCATCGGCTGCACATAGATGAGCGCCTGGGTTTCGTAGTAAGGGCGTCGGCTGGCGGCGAAGATGATGATGCAAAGGAAGACAAAAATCGCGACGGCCACAGTGAGAACAGGACGCATCCTGATGCTGCGGACGATATCGAGGTTGAAGTCTCTGGGGGGCGTTTCGGTCTCAGGGATGAACTGCCGGGGTGGTTCGAGCGCCGGTTGTATCGCAGCCGAGTTCATCAAGTTCCCTAACCTCGCCGAATGTCCTGGCTCAACCCAGCATAGCGCCTGTGGTTTCGAATGATTGCAATACAGATCGAGTTCGATGTCGTCTGTCAGTTTTTCAGGCAGAAGCCAAGCTTTCAACAAGACAGCGGTACGGTGTTTCCTGTTAGCCGTTACGACGAGCAGGGAGGCGTAACGGAAGATCGCCTACAGGTTCGTTCTCGTGAACATAGCATCCCGCAGAGGGGCGTTCAACCAGTATGGACTAACTGGAGGAACCTTTGGAGTGACATATTTCTTTGTGAGCCTGTGTGCGTCGCGGAAAGTGGTTTGAGGCGCTTCAATAGAGGAGATTGATGCGAAGGGGACAGCGAGGAGCGGCCTATATACTGACAGGATCAGCAACCCCCCTTTTAGACCGGGACGTGTGTGACGAACCGATACGACGAGGATTCGGCATAGGACCGACTTTGATGAGTTAGCCGTTGCTCTGATTTGTATGGGCAATCGGTTGCAGCAGGAACGCGCCAAAGATGGAACTCGTAACTCTCATACCGGGTCTGCTCTGTATCCTCGCCATCAAGCGCTGGGGAACGCAGTTTGCGCTGCAGTATGTGGTGTTGCCGACGCTGCTTTTGCTGCCGACTTATTTTTACTGGACGATGAGACCCCTGCCGTCGCTGAACTTTATCGATGCTGCGCTGGTGCCGCTTGGTGTGGGCATGGTGTTTCTCGATAGGGGTCGCTGGAGGTTTACGCGGACCGACTTGTGGATGTTGATATTTCTGATGAGCAGTGCGTGGGCGGAGCATGAGCTTGGAAAAACTACGGATGCGGCGTTTTCGCTGTTTGAAAGCCTGACGGTGGGGTTGATTCCGTATATGGCGGGCAAGCTGCTGATCGAGCAGACGGGTAGCCGCGTGAGAATTACGCGGATGTTTGTGTGGCTGCTGGCGGGGTCTTCGGTCTTTTCAGCGTATGAGTATTTCTTCAAGAGCAATCCTTATACGTGGGTCTGGAGCCACTTTTATCCGAGCCAATGGGCGATGTGGAGGACGCAGTATCGCTGGGGGTTTGGGCGCGTTGCGGGGCCGTACTCGCAGTCGGAGCTGGCGGGCATGATGGTGTTTACCGCGTGGCTGCTGGCGTTGTGGCTGGGGAGAAAGAACTATGCGGAGTTGAAAGCGCGGCCGCCGGTGGCTGCTCTGTTGAAGCATGGGAAGTGGTATGCGTGGGGCTTGTTTGTGGCGTTGTTTATGACGCAGGCTCGCGGGCCATGGATTGGAGCAGGGTTAGGGCTGGCGGTGGCGGCTATTGGTCGAGCGAAGAAGCCGGGGCGTCGCGCGGTGATTGTGGTGGTGTGTGTGTTCATGATCGGACTACCGGCTTATCTGCTTGGCAAAGATTATCTGGCTGGGCCGCGTAAGGATTATGGGTCGGAGAAAGAGACGGCGCAGTATCGCGCGGAGCTGATCGACAACTATGTTCCGGTGGCGATCAAGGGTGGAGAGTGGGGTTGGGGCTCGAACTTCCCGCGTATCGGTGGGCAGGATTCGATCGACAATGCTTACTTGTATTTCTGGATTGTGCAGGGGTATGTGGGAGCGGTGGCTTTGATACTGTTGATCGTGGACGCGATGGGCACGCTGGTTGTGCAGGCGTTTCGTCCGCAGCCGGTGAGGGAACGGCACTTTGTGCTGACGCTGCTGGGAATCTTGGTGGGGATTGCGTTTACGATTACGACGGTATTTTTGGGCAACCAGAGCTATGAACTTTTGTTCCTGATGATTGGCTGGTCGCAGGCGATGAAGGAGTCGCCGAAGTACCAGATCGAAGTGGTGCGGAGCCCGATTCGGGTTTATAGCTGAGTGCTTATAATCGGGAAAAAGCTAAAGGCGATGAGGGATTCGAGAGACCAATGAGCGAGAGATCAAGGCCAGCCCATGTCGCGGTTTATCTGCATACGCTTTATAACGGCGGTGTGGAGCGGGTGATGTTCAACCTGATCCAAGGGTTTCTGGACCGCGGGATTGCGGTGGACCTGGTGCTGGATTTTCTGATTTTTTCGCCGTATGAAAAGCTGCTGCCGGTGGGGGCTCGGCTGGTGAACCTGGGGGTGACGGGCTCGACGCAGAGGGTGACGAAGCTGGTGGGGTATCTGCGGAAGGAGCGTCCGGATGCGATGTTGTCGGCGACACACTTCGGGAATGAGGTTGCTTGTGTGGCGGTGCGGCTTGCGGGTAGTGGGACGCGGCTGATTCTTTCGGAGCATACGAATCTGTCGTCGGATATTCGGGATTCGAGTGGGAGAGCGAGGCGGATGCTGCTGCCACTGACGACGCGGTGGATGTATCCGATGGCCGATGCGGTGGTGGCGGTGTCGGATGGTGTGGCGGAGGACATGTGCCGGGTGAGTGGGCTGGCGCGGAAGTATGTGCAGACGGTGTACAACCCGATCGACTTCAAAGGGCTGGCGGCGGCGGCGAAGGAGCCTCTGGATGAGGCGTGGTTTGCGGAGGGTGAGCCGCCGGTGATTCTGGCGATTGGGCGGCTTGAGGTGCAGAAGAATTTTCCGAACCTGCTGCGGGCGTTTGCGGAAGTAAGGCGGAGTACGCCGGCGCGGCTGCTGATTCTGGGGGAGGGGTCGGAGCGGGAGAGATTGACGGCTATGGTTGCGGAGATGGGGCTGGGTGAGGATGTTGCGCTGCCGGGGTTTGTGGCGAATCCGGCGGCTTATATGGCACGGTCGGCGGTGTTTGCGATGTCGTCTTCGTGGGAGGGGATGCCGGTTGCGTTGATCGAAGCACTGACGCTGGGGGTGCCGGTGGTTTCGACGGATTGCCCGAGTGGGCCGGCGGAGATTCTCGATAAGGGGACTTATGGGGAGTTGGTGCCGATGGATGATAGTCCGGCGTTGGCGGGGGCGATTTTGAAGGTGTTAGGTGGGGAGAAGAAGCCGAGTGCTATGGAGTGGCTGGCGCAGTTTGATTCGGATTTGATTACGGAGCGGTATCTGGAGTTGATGAGCCGGTAGGTGGATCGCTGGATCGGCCTAGAGACTGGGGTGGTTCAGCAAGATGGTCGTGGCTGAAAGCCGGGAGCTGTGTTGTTGGTCAGGCTGCATGGCAGGTCCTTCGACTGCGCGCCTTGCAAAAAGCCGCAAGACGCTTCGCTCAGGATGACAGTTCTGAGGTGATTCGGTTGGGGACTAGAGGCCTGTAGGGTGATACGGCTTAGTGGGCGAAGGAGTGGCGGATGGCGTAGCCGGAGGCCAGCATGGTGAGGAAGATGCAGGTCATTAGCAGGTCCTGGCGGAGCGGGTTGATGCCTTCGCGGACGGCGCCGAACTGGTTGACGACGTAGGAGGGGAAGTCTCCGGCGGCGATGGCGATGACCGCACCGAACATGCCGTAGAAGTGGAACGCGATGATAATGCCGCCGATGATGCCGAAGCAGTAGGCTACGTTGGCGTAGGCGTTGTACTTGGGTTTGCCGAGCGAGAAGAGCACGGGGGATGTGCTCTGGTAGAGCAGCGTGTTCCAAAGGCCTACGGAGAGGATGGGGATCATCCAGGCGGCTTCGTGGTAACGGCGGTCGTAGAGCTTGAGGATGATGAGGTTGCCCCAGATGGCCATGAGGGTGAGGAGCGCCGCGCCGATCAGCAGGACGTAGAAGCGGTAACGCAGGAACTTGGTGCGGAACTCGTTGATCGGGAGATGGATGATCTTGGCGATGAAGGGGTATGCGACGCGCGAACCGAGGGCGAGCATGACCTGGCGTGGGATGTCGGATAGCTGGTAGGCGAGGCCGTAGATGCCGAGCAGCGAAAGAGGGATGAGGCGGCCGAGGACGAGGCGGTCGGCTTGCGAGGCGAAGAAGAAGAAGGCTGTGCCGATCATGATCCACTTGCCGAAGTGGACGATGCTTTGGAGCGCGTCTTTTTCCCAGCCGAAGGAGTTGCGGATGCCCGGCGTGACGGAGGGGATGTGGCTGAGGATGAGGCGGTAGATGGTGGAGATGATTTGGCCGCCGATGATGGCCCAGACGGAAGGCCAGAAGTAGGCCCAGATGATGGTGACGACGAGGGAGACGACGGAGGTGGAGCCGTCTATGGCGAAGAGACGGCGGACGCCCATGTGGCGCGAGAGCGTGAGCAGGTTGGTGCTGTTGAAGCTGCCTATCAACGTGCTGCAGGCGAGTACGGGAAGCAAGGCTTTCAGATGTGGGTCGTGGTAGTAGAGGGCCATTGGCCAAGCGATGGCGATGGCGACGATCCAAAGGGCGACGCCGCGCAGGGCTTGTAGCGTCCAGGCGGTGTTGAGGAAGGCTGGGTCGTCGCCGCGAGGGGACTGGATGACGCTGGGGGCGAGACCGATGTCAGAGAGGAGGGTGATGCCGGCGATCAGGGTGGAGACGAGGATCATCTCCCCGAAGTAGGCGGGAAGCAGCAAGCGGGTGAGGACGAGGCTGCTGATGACGCGTAGGCCGGTGCCTGAACCGTACTCGAGCACAGACCAGAAGGCGGCACGGATGGCCTTGGTCTCGAGCGCGCGAAGGATCAGTGGAGGATTGTCGGTCGCGTTTGTCTGGTTCACGACTGGCCGCATTTCTTTAGCGTCATTGAATCTCGGTGTAGGTTACGTATTTCGTTGAAACAGTTGCTGCAAGAGGTACATTGCGTGGCCCGGAGGTGAATCGATCTGCAGTAGCCTCGATGCGGGTGAGACGTCAGCAATAAAAAGGAAGCAGGTAATTGTTGTACTCCGAATGGAGCGCATTGGATGTGCTCTCACGCAAAATTATTTTGATTTCATGGAAACACGTTTGTAGACCTCGCGCCAGTCGCGGATGATGTCTGACCAGAGAAAGCCCTTTTCAAGAGCGCGGGCGCGGGCGTTGATGGACATCTGCTCGGCGAGGTCGCCGTCTTCGGCTAGCTTGTCCATGGAGATGGCTAGCTGGTCGATGACGAACTCTTCGCTGGTTGGCTGGATGAGGATGCCGGTTTCCGGGGTGACGAGCAGGGCTGGCCCACCCCAATCGAGCGCGATGACGGGCAGACCCTGGATCATGGCTTCCTGCACGACGATGCCGTTGGCTTCAGCGAGGCTGGGGAAGACGAAGGCGCGGTAGGCGCGGAGCATGCGGGCGAGCTCGGTGTGGTCAGGGACCCACTCGATGAAGTTGACGCGGTCGTTGAGGCCCAGCTCGGTGGCGAGTGCGCGCAGGTTGGGGAGTTCGGGGCCGCGGCCGATGATGTCCAGCTCGATGAGGTTGCGGGTCCGTTTGAGGCTCTTGATGATGAGGTCGGTGCCTTTGTGCTCGACGAGGCGGCCGTTGTGGAAGAAGCGGAGGTTCGTGCCGGAGTGCGTGATGCGCGGGGTTTCGGCGAGGCGGTTGAGGACACCGCTGTCGATGGAGTCGACGAACTGGTCTTCTTTGCAGCCGGCCATGCGCAGGGAGTCGTAGGTGCGCTGGCCGCCGGCTACTAGAAGGGCGTCGGCTTTGCGTTTGCCGGCGAAGCTGTAGCGATGAAGGAACTGCATGATGGGGTGCAACCAGCGGCGGATTTTGTAGGCTAGCTTTTCGCGATGCTTGAACGCGGATGGGTAGTGGATGTTGCCGTTGATAGGGCCGATGACGACGTGGGCGTTGGGAACGCGTGGGTATGGGAGGATCGGCGAGACCGGCGACGTGAAGTGGACGACGGCGTTGGGGTTTTCGCGGACAAGTTTTTCAGCCAGCTTTGCGGCGGAGCGCATGAAGATGAAGTTCAGGAGTTGCTCGAAGAGTTTGCCGCGGTAGAGAAGCTTTTCCAGGAGCGTGTCCGGGACGTAGGAGACGCTCATTTGCGGGAAGCTGCGGTCGAGCTCTTTTTTGGCGCGCTGGTGGGTGATCTGGTGGACGCGCACACCCTGCTTCTCCAGTTCGAGGTAGATCTGGAGAGCCTTGATGGCTTCGCCGCCCATTTGCTCGGAGACATTGGGGGCGATGAGGATGACTTCAATGCCCGGTTTGGTGGTGGAGTCGGTCATAGGGTGGTCTTTATGAGGAGGAGCTAGTGGCTTGTGTCAGGCCACTTGATACTCCCCGAGAATACACGCGTGAATCTTGGATGATGAGTCGTCATGAGTAGTGGACGGCGATTGTTGATTCTAGGGTGCAGGAGAACGCTGAAAGATGCGATGGCTCAAAAGCGGTAGTGCGGGAGTGGGTTGGGGTAGCGTGTGAAGAATCTCGGATCGCTTACTTTGGGATAAGTGGTGCGCTGGAAGAGAGCGTATCCCGGGGGCTGAAGCCCATTTTGGGGCGGGTTCTAATGTCCGGGCTAAAGCCCGGACCTATCTCAGAAGCAAAACGATAGCAAGAACTCTCAGAAACAAAAAACAACGGCAAACCGATTCGTCAGTCACTGCCTAAAGCATGTACAGCAGAGGGAGTGTGTGTGCCGGTTGATTTGATGGGATGGAAAAGGGTCACACTGATGGGCAAACTTTTGCGTTACCTGGGAGTAGTGTGTCTACGCGAAAGTGGGATAGCATTTCGAGTTACAGAAGAAAGATACTCTGAGGCATACCCGAGATAGCGCATGTTTGCGTGCGTGTTGTGCCAGCTTTGAACAATTGAACTCCAGGTGGTCCCTAAACGATGAGACAAGGGTTTCTGCTTTCCCAGAGCATTTCTGCTGTTGCACCGGGCTCGATAGCCCTGCGGCATGGTTCTTCGACGTTGACGTATGGAGAGCTGAACCGCAAGGCGGATCAGCTTGCGGCGCATCTGCGTTCGCTGGGTGTTGGGCCGGAGGCTTCGGTTGCGATATGCCTTTGCCGGTCGTTTGACCAGATTGTGGCGGAGCTGGCGGCGATGCGTGCGGGAGCGGCGTTTGTGCCGATTGATCCGGCGTGGCCGGACCAGCGGATTCAGCATATTCTGGCGGACTCGGGTGCGGCTGTGATTGTTGCGCCCGCATCGCTGACGGGACGGATTGAGTCGGCGGCGGTTGCGTTGGATCTGGCTGCCTCTGCTGCGGCGATTGAGGCTGCGGGGGAGGTCGCGGGTTGGCCGGGCGATGGGGCTTGCGGCGAGTTGGCTTACGTCATCTATACGTCGGGTTCTACAGGCGTGCCCAAAGGAGTGGAGATTACGCATGGCAATCTGCGGCATCTTGTGGAGTGGCATGTGGGTGAGTTTGGGGTGACGGCTGCAGACCATGCGACGCATGTTGCGGGTGTAGGGTTTGACGCGTCGGTGTGGGAGGTTTGGCCGTATCTTTCGGTGGGCGCGAGCATTTCGCTGGCTGACGATATGACGAGGGTTGATCCGAACCTGCTGCGGCAATGGATTGTGGAGCAGGGTGTCTCGATTGCTTTTGTTCCTACACCGGTGGCGGAGCCGATGCTGGGGATGGAGTGGCCGGCTGCTACGAAGTTGCGGACTCTGCTTACCGGTGGAGATACGCTGCATGTTGCGCCGAAGGCTGGGTTGCCGTTTCGTGTGGTGAATAACTATGGCCCGACTGAGTGCACGGTTGTGGCGACTTCAGGAGATGTAAGCAGCGAGATTAATGGCTTGCCTTCGATTGGGAGGGCGATCAAGGGCGCGACGATTTATCTGCTGGATGAGGAGCGGCAGCGTATCGCGGCCGGTGAAGTTGGAGAGATGTATGTGGGCGGCAATGGCGTTGGGCGTGGCTATCGCAACCTGCCGGAGATGACGGCGAAACACTTTTTGCCGAATCCGTTTGAGGGGACGCCCGGTGCGCGGATGTATCGCACTGGCGATATGGCGATGCTGCAGCCGGATGGACAGATCGCGTTTCTGGGACGGAACGATGGCCAGGAGAAAATTCGCGGCAACCGGATTGAACTGGATGAGATTGTGAGTGTGCTGAATCGCCATGAGGATGTTGCGTTCAATGTGGTGGTGACGCGGGTGGATGCGACGCATGAGAAGTATTTGATTGCGTATGTGTTGCTGGCGGAAGGAGCTGAGACCACCGCTGGGGAGTTGCGGGAGTTGGCGGCTGAGGCGCTGCCGAGCTATATGATTCCGGCGAAGTTTGTACGGCTGATGGCTTTGCCGCTATCGACGAATGGGAAGACCGACCGCAGGGCTTTGCCGGAGCCGTGTGAAGAGAATCTGCTGGCTGAAGGTGGTTCGCGTGAGGCGGAGTCAGAGATTGAGGTTGCTGTGCTGCAGTTGGTGCAAGAGCTGCTGAAGACGGACGAGATCGGGGTTGAGGATGACTTCTTCCTGGTGGGTGGACACTCGCTGCTGGGGACGCAGTTGGTGATGAAGGTGCGTGAGACGTTTGGTGTGATGCTGACGCTGCGCGATCTGTTTGACGCAGGGACAGTTGCTGGACTTGCAGAGCGCATCGAAGAGTTGCTGCTTGCTGCACTGAGCAATATGAGCGAGGAAGAAGCTCTTCGGATGGTGGCGGCGGGTTAGCATGACGACTCTGAAACGGGCGAGCAGGGCGAAGGAGGCAGAGTACAGCCTTTACCAACTGCTAAAGCCTGAGGCTATTGCCGATCCTTATCCTCTTTATCGCAAGATACGGGAGTTTGAACCCGTGCATTGGGACCCTTTTCTGCATAGCTGGGTGGTGACGAGCTATGCGGAGTGCGTGACGGTGTTGTCGCGTTTCAAAGCTGGCAGGACGCCTACGCCGGAGTACCTGGAAGCGATGGGGCTGGCGGTGCTTGGGCCGTATGCGGAGTTGATGTTGAAACAGGTGCTGTTTGTTGATCCGCCGGTGCATACGCGGCTGCGGGGTGCGTGCGCCATTGCGTTTACGCCAAAGAAGATTGAGGCTCTGCGGGGGACGATCGACCGGATTGCCAATGAGCTGATTGACGGTGTTGTTGAGCGCGGCGAGATGGAGTTGATGAACGAGTTTGCCGGTCCTTTTCCGGCGCATGTATTGGCTGCGCTGATGGGACTACCTTCGTCGGATTGCATCCAACTAAGGGTATGGGCCAATGATATGACCGAGCTGATTGGTAACTTCGAACACAATCCTGACCGGCTGCAGCAGTTGGTCAAGGGGGTTGAAGAGCTTCGTCTTTATCTTGCCGCTGAGTTGGCGGTGCAGAAGAAGGCGCCGACGGAGGGTTTTCTTTCTGCGTTGCTGGCGAGCGAGGTGGATGGAGCTAGGCTGGATGATGAAGAGATTGTTGCGAACGCGATGCTGATGATTGCGGGTGGGTTGGAGGAGCCTTCAAACCTGATTGCCTGTGGGATGCTTTCGCTGCTGCAAAGGCCGGAGCAGATGGAGCAGCTGAGAGCGAATGCTGCGATTGGGGCGTCGGCTGTTGAGGAGCTTTTGCGGTTTGAGTCGCCTACGCAGCAGACGGGGCGGGTTGCGCCGGAAGATATAGAGCTGGGTGGGAAGCAGATTCGCAAGGGTGATCTTGTGACGGCGGTGGTTGCGGCGGCAAATCGCGATCCGCATAAATTCGTTGATCCGGACCGACTAGATTTGATGCGAAGCGATAATCGGCATCTTGCGTTTGGGTGGGCATCGCACTATTGCATTGGAGCGCCGCTGGCGCGGCTGACCGGTCAGTCAGCTTTTAGGGTGTTACTAAACCGGTTACCTGATGTGCGGCTTTCGGACAGTAAAACGGAATGGCGCGGAATGGCGTCCCTAAGAGGAATTGTTTCACTTAGAATTGAGTTCAATCAGCCATGAAAAACCTGCAGCGCCAATTCGTCGATAGATCGTCGAGGACTCTATGACCCCGAAGATCGATGAATTATCGGAAGCGAAGAAGCTGCTTCTGGCGCGGGGTCTGCGAGGCCTGGGGGCGTTGCAGCATGCGGAGCAGATACAGCCGCGGCCTGTGGGCGCGAAGACAGTTATCTCCGTTGACCAATACCGGATATGGCTGCATGCCTCGATGCAGCCGGAGCTTGCGACGTACAACGAGCCGGTAACGATTCGTTATAGAGGTACTTTCGATCTTGCAATCCTCAAAGCAAGTCTGGATTATTTTCTAAAGCGGCATGAAGCGTGGCGCACCAGCTTTGAGGTGCAGCACGAAGAAGTTTTGCAGGTGGTGCATGACGAAGCGCATATCGCTGTTGCTTCGGTGGACCTGACTCATCTGCCGGTGGAAGAGCGTGAACGCGAAGCGGAGAAGCTGGCTACAAAGCAGGCTCTTGATCCTATCGATATCAGCAAGGTTCCACTGCTGCGTGCGTTGACGGTACGAGTGGCGGAGGATGACCATCGGCTTTACCTGGTGCTGCACCATATTGTGTTTGATGGGCTGTCGATCCGGGAAACGTTTATTCCTGAGCTGGCGACGATTTATGCGGCACTGCAGTTGGGAGTGGAACCATCGTTGCCGGTGCGGACGCTGCAGTATTGCGACTACTCGGTGTGGCGGCAGGAGCATGCGAACTCTGCTGCGATGGAGCGCCACCTCGATTATTGGAAGCAACAACTGGCGGGAGAGCTTCCGCTGCTGCGGCTGCCTATCGACAGAGCGCGGCCTACGGTTATTAACCAGCGCGGCTCCATAGAACAGTTTGAGCTATCGGGGGAGCTGACGGCGGCTCTGCGGGAGTTGAGCCAAGCGCAAGGTGTGACGCTGTATATGACGATGCTGGCGGCCTTCAAGGCAGTGCTGTTTCGTTATAGCGGACAGGAAGATGTGATTGTGGGCGGCGGCGTGGATGGCCGCAGACGGCCTGAGCTGCGAGGCATGGTGGGCTATCTTCTGGATACGTTTCCAGTGCGTACGCATCCTTTCGACCGGCTTCCGTTTTCGATGTATCTATCGCGTGTGAAGCAGGCAGTGATTGGAGCGCTGGATGCTGCTGAGGTTCCGTTTGACCGCGTTGTGCAGGCGGTTGGGATCAAGCGGGACTCTAGTTACCATCCGATCTTTCAATCCTTCTTTTCGTTTCTTTCAACGGGAGGCGCACTGCCTGCCGGTTGGGAGATGAGGCCGAAAGAGACTTCGACAGGTGCGGCGAAGTTCGATGTGTACCTGGAAGTGGAAGAGCTGCCGACGCATACGGCGGCCTGCATTATTTACAACACCGATCTTTTCGATGCAGCTACGATTCAGCGGATGGCAGGGCATTGGACCACGCTGATGGAAGGGATTTGCAAAACTCCCGATGCGGCGATTGGAGACTTGCCACTGCTGACTGAAGCAGAGAGCGAACAGATGCTGGTTCGCTGGAACGCGCAGGAAACGCCATTGCCTGCGGCTACGATGCATGGCCTGGTAGAAGAGCAGGTGCGTCGCACGCCGAATAAGATTGCGGTGGAGTTTGAAGGACGGTCGTGGACGTATGCGGAGCTGGATGGGCAGGCAGAGATGCTTGCGGCGCATCTGCGGCGAGCAGGCGCGGGGCCGAATCGCCTGGTGGCGATATGCCTGGATCGATCGGAGTATCTGCTGGCTTCGTTGCTGGGAGTTCTAAAAACGGGTGCGGCTTATCTCCCGCTTGATCCTGCTACGCCGAGTGCGCGCATTGTGCTGTGCATGGAAGATGCAGCACCGGCGGTTGTGCTGACGCAACGGTCTGTTGTGCATGCTTTGCCGGATAGCGCCGCGAGGATTTTGATCCTGGAAGATTTGTTGAAGGCTTTGCCTGAAGTGGATGAGGCAGCACCGCATGTTGTGAGTGCGGTGGGGCCTGATGATACGGCGTATGTCATCCATACTTCGGGAAGCACGGGGCGACCGAAAGGTGTGGAGCTGCCGCATGGAGCGGTGGTGAACCTATTGCTTTCGATGCAGCGGGAGCCGGGGTTTACGGCTGCGGACACGCTGGTTGCTGTGACTACTGTTTCTTTCGATATTGCGGTGTTGGAGTTGTTTCTTCCGCTGATTACTGGTGGCCGCGTGGTGATTGCCAGCCGTGGCACGATGCTCGATCCGCATAAGTTGGCCGCACTGATTGATGCTACGAATTGCACGGTGATGCAGGCTACGCCGGCTACGTGGAGAGCGTTGCTGGCGATTGACTGGCCGGGGCGCGCTGGAATGCGCGTGCTGTGTGGCGGAGAAGCAATGCCGCGGGACCTTGCAGATAAGCTGCTGACGCTTGGGTTGGAGTTGTGGAATGTGTATGGACCTACGGAGACGACGATCTGGTCGACGGCGTATCTCGTGCAGCCGGGCGTAGGGGGAGTGCCGATTGGAAGACCGATTGCGAACACCACGATCTACATTCTTGATGCGAACGAGCAGCCGGTTCCTATTGGAGTTCCGGGGGAGTTGTATATCGGTGGGGTGGGGCTTGCGAAAGGCTATCGTGACCAACCCGAGCTGACCGCGCAGAAGTTTGTAACGCCTGCGATTGCGAAGGGGGAACGTCTTTATCGAACGGGTGATTATGCGGTTTATCGCGCGGATGGAACAATTTCTTGCCAGGGGAGAGCGGATAACCAGGTGAAGATTCGCGGCCACCGTGTTGAGTTGGAGGAAGTGGAACTGCACCTCAGCGCGCATCCGGCGATTGCTTCTGCGGCGGCGAGGGTGTGGGCTGATCCTTCGGGCAGCAATCGTTTGAGTGCGTACTTTGTGGCGAAGAATGGAGCGGCACCGAGCGCTTTGCTGTTTCGCGAATTCCTGCGCAACCGTGTTCCGGAGTACATGATTCCTTCGGACTTCACAGTGCTTGAAACGATGCCGCTGACGCCGAATGGAAAGATGGATCGGAAGGCGTTGCCGTCGCCTTATGATCTGACGGCTTTGCGTGTGGAGTCCAGCCAGCCGCTGAACGAAGTAGAAGAGAAGCTGGCGAAGATATGGGCGCAGGCGCTGGGCGTAAAGAATGTTCAGAAGGACGATAACTTTTTCGATCTTGGTGGACATTCGCTGTTGCTGGTTCTTTTGTTCTCGAGGATCAATAAGGAGTTTGCATCGAACCTGCCGATTACGACGATCTTCGATGCGCAGACGTTGTCGTCGCTTGCGATTGTGCTGAAAGAGAAAGTGCGCATCTCGTCGCTGGTTCCGGTGCAGACAGCGGGATCGAAGCCGCCGCTTTTTATGGCGCACTCTTACCTGCTGTATCACGGGCTATCGAGCGCGTTGGGGAGTGATCAGCCGTTTTATGGGTTGCGCGAGTTGGAGCAGGACGGCGATCTTGCTATCAGTGAGAGAGCGCGGCGGTATGCCGCGGATATGCGTAAGGTGCAGCCGAATGGGCCCTATCGTATTGCGGGATGGTGTGCGGCAGGGCCGATGGCGGTTGAGATTTCGCGTCAATTGATTCGTGCAGGAGAGCAGGTGGCTCTGCTGGAGCTGTTTGATGCGTGGCTTCCTGGTTATGCGGAAAGCCTTGAGCAGGCAGAGAGAGAGAAGTCGTATACAGGTCTTTTGAAGGGGAAGCTGGCACTGCTGGGTGGGAAGCTGCGAGGGCTTTCGTTGCGCGCAAAGGCGCGCTATGTGGGACGCGTTGTGTGGCGCATGGTGAGAGAGACGCGGGATGAGTTTTACATTCGCAACTGGGGCCAGATGAATAACCTTTCCAGGAGATTGAATGTTCCGCTTCCGCAGTTTATGCACAACACGACGCTGCAAACGTTTGCGGCGATGAGAGAGTTTGAGGCGGAAGGACTGCCGGTGCGGATTACGCTTATTCGCGCGACGGACTCGCGGCAAATCTCTGGTGCCTCGACGACTTGCGGTTGGGAAACGGTTGCGGAGCGCGGTGTGGATGTGTTGTGGGCTCCGGGGGATCACGAGACGATGTTCCGTGGAGAGAACCTGAAGGTAACGGCCAAGCTGGTGAGAGAGTCTTTGGAAAAGGCAACGGCTGAACAGGCTGTAGACGGCTCGAGTACTACATCGTTTGGGCGAATGGCAGTGAGTGATGAACTAACGTTGCGTTGAATAAGTACGCTTTCGGGAAAGCCAAGCGGAGATGGCAATCCCAATTTGAAGCGATAGGACAAGAATTGTGGCTCGTCTTTTATTCGACAATCCGGGCCCTCTGTTTCTTGTTGTGCTGTGTTGTACATTTCTCTTGTTTCGCTGGCGCACAGGCTGGAAGTCCAAGCATCTGGTTGCCCTGTGTCTCACATGCGGTGTTGTAAGCATGGGGCTCTATGTTGTTTTGATAGCGCTCAATATCAGCCGTGTTGGGATGCTCTGGCATGATGAGGCGAATATTCTTTCGATTGCGGCGGCTTATTCGCACGGTCTGCCGATGTATCACTCCATTGCTTCGGATAGTTTCTATTCTCTCTTTTATGGGCCGTCGACTTTTTTGGTTTATGCGCCGTTCCTTGTTGTCTTTTCACATCCGATTCTGGCGTTGCGGATAGGCCTGTTTGTTGTCAGTCTTGCGGAACTGATTTTGCTTTATGCGTTGATGCGGCGGTGGGTGAGACCGTCAGCAGCGCTTGCGCTGTTGCCGGTGGGGTTGGCGTTTCTGCTGGCTTATCCGGGGGTGTTGTTTGCGGATCGCGGAGATGTCTGGCTTTTGTTTTGTGTGACGCTTGCGCTTTTGATCGCTGTCCA
>Ga0302314_10006662_pt1 | contig 20869 bp, 14 predicted proteins | sample III_Palsa_N2_3_FD_200533 | JGI IMG/M metagenome (GOLD analysis project Ga0302314, IMG submission 200533) | Peat permafrost microbial communities from Stordalen Mire near Abisko, Sweden - III_Palsa_N2_3 | ecosystem: Environmental > Terrestrial > Soil > Palsa > Peat permafrost | place: Sweden... | reverse complement strand
CACTGTGCCGGGATTGGCACGCCGGTGCGGGTCGTCGACCGTGACGGCAACGCCGGCTCGCTTGAGGCCTACTCCAGCGTGATCAAGGTCAACCTGATCGGTTCATTCAACGTGCTGCGACTGGCGGCCACGCGGATGGCCAAGAACGATCCGCTTGATGACGATCGCGGCGTCTGCGTGATGACCGCTTCGGTTGCCGCGTTCGAGGGCCAGATTGGCCAGATCGCCTACTCGGCATCGAAGGGCGGTGTCCACGCGATGACGCTGGTCGCCGCCAGAGACTTGGCGAGCAAGCAGATCCGGGTCTGCACGATCGCGCCGGGACTGTTCGACACGCCACTGCTGGCGGCCCTGCCGGAGCCGATCAAGGAGTCGCTCGGCAAATCGGTCCCGCACCCGAGCCGCCTGGGCTTGCCGGCCGAGTACGCCCAGCTTGTGCAGCAGATCATTGAGAACCCGATGCTGAACGGTGAGACGATCCGGCTCGACGGTGCGATCCGGATGGCCCCTCGCTAGTCGCCCTACCTAACGGAGGAACCCCTTGACCACACAGCAGGCATATGAAGCGATCGCCGTCAGCGTTGCCGACGGCGTCGCGACGATCACGCTTAACCGGCCCGACGACCTCAACCCGCTTAGCGTGCCGATGGCGCAAGAGGTGCTGTCGGTGCTCGAGCAGGTCGAGGGTGATCCGGAGATCCGCGCGGTGCTGATCACGGGCGCCGGCCGGGCGTTCAGCTCCGGTGCCGACCTGAAGGGCGGCGACCGCGGGTTGACGCCAGAGGGAAAGCCGGACGTGCTGACAGCATTGCGGACTGCTTACAACCCGCTGATCCTGAAGCTGATGACGCTGCCAAAGCCGGTGGTTGCCGCGGTCAACGGCGGCGCCGTGGGGATCGGCGCATCGCTTGCGTGGGCTTGCGACCTGATCGTTGCCAGCGAGAGCGCCTACTTCCTGCTGGCCTTCGTCAACATCGGTCTGACCGTCGACGGTGGCGCCTCAATCTCATTGCCCTCGCGGGTCGGGTACGCGCGGGCGATGGAAATGGCGATGCTCGGCGAGCGGGTGCCGGCGGAGATCGCGCTGCAGTGGGGGATGATCAACCGCGTCGTTCCGGGCGAGGAGCTCGCCGCGGCTGCCGGCGAGTTGGCCGCGAAACTGGCTGCCGGACCTCCCGGCTCCTACCGCGCCAGCAAACGCTTGCTGAGCCAGGGCCTGGCGAACTTGGAGGCGCGCCTTGATGATGAGGGCGTCGCCCAGCAGGAGCGGGCCGAGTCAGCCGACTTCGTCGAGGGCGTGATGGCGTTCCTGCAAAAGCGCCCGGCGACCTTCCAGGGGAGCTGATGGCGGGTCCGCTGAGCGGCGTCCGCGTCGTTGAGATCGGCAGCATCGGCCCGGGTCCGTTCACCGCGATGATGCTCGCCGACATGGGTGCCGACGTCGTTCGGCTCGAACGCGGCGGCGGTCAGGCGTTCGGCTCGGGTGGCTGGAACTTGACCCTGCGCGGGCGCCCCTCAGTGGCAGTCAACCTGAAGAGCCCGGAAGCGGTCGAGCTGGTGCTCGAGCTGTGCGAGCAGGCGGATGTGCTGATCGAGGGCTTTCGCCCCGGGGTGATGGAGCGCCTGGGTCTAGGGCCAGAGGAGACCCTCGCGCGTAATCCGAAGCTGGTTTATGGGCGGATGACCGGTTACGGCCAGGACGGGCCGCTGAAAGATGTGGCAGGCCACGACATCAACTACATCTCAATCGCCGGCGCGCTCGGCGCGATCGCCCGCGAGGGCGAGCGGCCGCTGTTTCCGCTGAACCTCGTCGGTGACTACGGCGGCGGTGGCATGCTGCTGGCGTTCGGCGTCGTCTGTGCGCTGCTCGAGGCGCGGACGTCGGGCCAGGGGCAGGTGGTGGACGCCGCAATGGTCGACGGCACCGCGATCCTGACGACGCTGATTCAGGGAATGCGCTCGGCCGGACTCTGGGGCGACAGTGCCGGCACCAACCTGCTGGATTCGGGGACGCCGTTCTACGAGGTGTATGAGACTGCCGATGGCCGCCACTTTGCGGTCGGTGCACTCGAGCCGCAGTTCTACGTCAGGCTGCTCGAGCTGCTGGAGATCCCGCTTGAGGAGTTTCCCCAGTTCGACCGCGACCGTTGGCCGGCCCTGCGTGCGAGGTTGACCGAGGTGTTCAAGACCAGGACCCGCGATCAGTGGACTGCTCTGCTTGAGCCGCTCGACGCCTGCGCCACCCCCGTGCTCGGCCTCGTCGAGGCGCGCTCGCACCGCCACAACCTGGAACGCAAGGTGTTCGTCGAGCATCACGGGGTCAGCCAGCCGGCACCTGCGCCCCGGTTCAGCCGGACCGTGCCCGAGCTGACGACGGCGCCGCGTGACCCTGGCGCCGACACCGACGAGGCACTCCGCGCCTGGGGTGTCTCGGCCGAGCGCTTGATTGCCTTGCGTGACGCGGGAGCGATCGGGTGAGCGCGCCGGCAACTCGCATCTTCAGATCGGTTGCCGCTGACATCACGGCGCACGTGCCCTCGCCGGACCGCGTGCTGGCCGAGCCGCCGCCCGGCAGCGGGCTGAAGGGTGTGCCGGGCAACCAGGGCGTGCCGCTGATCGGCCACGCGTTCTCGATGTTCGCCGACGCGCTCAACCACACGCGCCGACGCTACGCCGAGTACGGGCCGGTCTGCTGGGGTGGCGGACCGGGCACGCCGGTCGTCGGGGTGACCGGTCCGGATGCGATCGGTGAAGTGCTCGCCAACCGCGAGAAGGTGTTCCTCAACGCCCCCGGCTGGAACTTCTTCATCGGGCCGTTCTTCAAGGGCGGGCTGATGTTGATGGATCTCGAGGAGCATCTCTTTCACCGGCGGATCATGCAGCAGGCGTTCAAGCACGACCGGCTGGTCGGCTACCTCGAGGGGATGAACCCGGCGATCGCCCGCGGGCTGGACCGTTGGGCCGTCAATTCGAAGATCGCCCTCTATCCCGAGGCGAAGCGGCTGACTCTTGACATCGCGACCGAGGTGTTCATGGGCGGCGAGGTCGGCGCCGGTGCCGACAAACTGAACAAGGCGTTTGTCGATGCGGTCGTCGGCGGGCAAGCGCTGGTCCGTGCCGACGTTCCCGGTGGCACCTGGCACCGCGGGCTTGAGGCGCGCAAGCAGCTTGAGCGCCACTTCTACGAGCAGCTTCCGGCCAAGCGCGCCTCCGCAGGTGACGATCTATTCAGCGTTCTCTGTCACGCCGAGAGCGAGGAGGGCGAGCGCTTCAGCGACGAGGAGGTCGTCGACCACATGATCTTCCTGCTGATGGCGGCGCACGACACCAGCACGATCACCGTGTCGATGATGGCCTACTTCCTCGGGCGCTACCCAGGCTGGCAGGAGCGCCTCCGCGCGCAATCGCAAGCGCTCGGTAAGACCGCAGTGACGCACGCCGAGCTCGAGACGCTGACCGACCTCGACCTGGTGATGAAGGAGACCCTGCGGATGAACGCGCCGGTCGGGATCATCGTTCGTGAGGCTGCCCGCGACACCAGCCTGCAAGGGTTCTACATCCCGGCGGGAACGCGGCTGATGCTGAACATTTACGCCTCGCAGCGGATGAATGAATGGTGGGAGAACGCCGACCACTTTGACCCCGAGCGGTTCTCCGAGAGCCGCCGTGAGGACCGCTCGAACCAGTACGCCTGGATCCCGTTCGGCGGCAACGTACACAAATGCATCGGCATGCACTTCGGCGGGATGGAGGTCAAGGCGATCATCCACCAGATGCTGCTGCGCTACCGCTGGAGCGTGCCTGCCGACTACGAACCGCCGCTCGACTATGGGACGGGCCCGATGCCGGGCGATGGCCTCCCGATGCGGCTTCAGCCGCTGAACGGATAAGCGGGCGGACTAGCCCTCGCCCTGCTCGAGCGCGCGGACGCCGAGCCACAGCGACTTCATCGCGGCGTCAACGACCACCTCACGCGGGACCCGCGGGTGGGCCAGCGACCAGCGGACCAGACCCTGTAGCGCGTTTTGTTGAAGGGCGAAGATCGCCCGTGCCAGGTCGCTACGCGGATCGATCCCGGCCCGCTTGGCGTCAGGCGCAAGCGACTGGGCGAGGATCCGGTTGGCGGCGCCCTGGATCCGTGCGTGATCGACGGCGACCTCCGGATCGGCCGGCGCCCGGTCTGGGTACAGCAGCCGCCACGCGGCGGGCTCGCGATTGGCAAATTCCAGCATCGCCTCAAACGCGGCGCGCATCCGTTGGTCGGTCGTCTCGTTCTCGGCCAGCGCGGCGCGCAGGGCGCTCAGCAGCTCGTCGTGCTTGGTGGCCAGCAGCGCGTCGAACAGCGCTCGCTTTGACGGGAAGTGTCCGTAGAGCACCGTCCGGGTGATTCCGGCCTGCTCGGCGATCGTCCCCAGTGAAGCGCCCTCGTAGCCGTGCGCGGAGAACTCCTCAAACGCCGCATCGACGATCAGTGCGCGACGCTCGGCGGCCGGCATCCGCCGCCGCGGTGTCTCACCCGAGGTAACGCTCATCGCAGCAGTATCGCTTACAGACACCCCTGTCTCTACTAGCTGGTTACAGTCGCGTCGTGTCGCCCGATCCCGGCCTCTGTAACAGCTGCGCTCACCAGCAGATCGTTCCGAACACGCGCGGATCGAGGTTCTCGCTGTGCAAGCGTGCGAAAAATGAGCCCGAGCGCTTCCCGCGCTATCCGCGCCTGCCGGTAACCCAATGCCCCGGCTACGAGCTTGATCTGCTGGCCGGCGGTTCACTGCCCGGCGCGTTCGAGCGGTGCTGGACCCCGACGCCGCTGATCTGTGACGTTGACGGCCGCTGGCTGACGGGCACTGAGGTCGACGAGCGTTCGGCCGCGGCGGCCAGAGGGTTCTCGTTTGGCGAGCGGGTGATGTTGACCGCCGGGGCTGACGCGAGCTATCTGATCGAGTACATCGGTGTGCTGCGGGCGGGCGCTATCGCGGTGCCGGTCAATCCCGCTTACACCGAGAGGGAACTGCAGCCGATCCGGGAGGCCACAACGCGCGGGTCCGCCGGTGGTCCAGCTAGACCACCGGCGGAAAGTGACGCTGCTTTGCTCCTGTTTACGTCGGGGACGACCGGGGCGCCCAAGGGCGCGCTGCTGACCCACGGGAACCTACTGTCGAGCGCGCGCGCCGTCGCCCACGCGTGGGAGTGGAGCATGGAGGACACGTTGCTGCTGACGCTGCCGCTGTTTCATATGCACGGGCTTGGGGTTGGTGTGCACGGGGCGCTGGCGGCCGGGTCACGGATCGTGCTGCGGCCGGGCTTTGACCCGGCGGATGTGGCGGAGCAGAACGCGACGATGTTCTTCGGCGTGCCGGCAATGTATGAGCGGCTGGCGCGGGCTGGTGTACTCGGGTCGCTTCGGCGAATGCGGTTGCTGGTGTCGGGTTCGGCGCCGCTGACGGTTGCGCTGTCGGACGAGGTGGCGCACGGAGCCGGGCAGCGACCGCTTGAGCGCTACGGGATGACCGAGACGGTGATGATCTCGGGCAATCCGCTGGCGGGCCCGCGCAAACCGGGGTCGGTGGGGGTGGCGTTCCCGGGGGTCGAGATCCGGCTGACCGAGAATCAGGAAATTGAGGTGCGCGGACCGAACGTGCTGTCGAGTTATGACGGCGGTGTTGGCGCCGATGCGTTCACCGGCGACGGCTGGTTCCGCACGGGCGACCTTGGTGAATTTGATGTGGACGGCTACCTGCGGATCAGCGGGCGGCTGAAGGAACTGATCATCAGCGGCGGGTACAACGTCTATCCGCGCGAGGTCGAGGACGTCATTGCTGCGTTTCCGGGGGTGCTCGAGGTCGCCGTGATCGGCCGGGCGAGCGAGCGATGGGGAGAGCAGGTCACCGCTGTGGTTGTTGCTGAGGGCACCGTCGATGTCGACGCATTGCGGGCGTTTGCCGGCGAGCGGCTGGCGCCCTACAAGGTGCCGAAGGCGGTCGAGGTCGTCGATGCGCTGCCGCGCAACGCGCTCGGGAAGGTTGTGCGCGGGTTGTTGTAGGCTGCCACCCCAATGGGGCTTACTGACGAAACCTGCATGATGTTGACGACGTTTCGCAAGACCGGAGATGCGGTCGCGACACCGGTGTGGTTGGTCGACCTCGGTGGCAATGAGCTTGGCTTCTGGACCAGTTCTGCGTCGGGCAAGGTCAAGCGCCTGGCGCACACCTCACGCGTCACGGTGCAGCCGTGCACTCAGGCAGGCAAGCTGAAGCCGGGGACGGAGCCGGTTGAGGCGACGGGTCGGGTCGTGATCGGCGACGAGCTCGAGGCGATCCGTGCCAAGGTCGTCGCCAAGTACGGGTTCTGGACGAAGATCACCAAGGTGATGGCGAAGATCACCTTTGGGATCATCAAGCGCAAGAGCTATCCCTATGCCGACCGCGGCATCGTGATCACGCTTCCCGCCTAGCTCAAGCGCGTTTCAGCCAGCTTGTTGTAGGACGACTTCAGCGTCGCGGGGCGCGGCTCGGGCACCTCGATCTCGGTGCGGTGATCGGCTGGGATCGCCCGCTCCGCCTTCGAGGTTCGGAAGTACTTGCTTGCCGGCGTGGTGGACCCGTCCTGCGAAGGCATCGTCTGGTTGGTCGGCACGCTCGGATTCGCGCCGCCCGAGTCGAGATCCTGTGAGAGCGCCTCACACGGCCCGCTGCCGGGCATGTAGATCGCCGTCTTCGGCAGCTTCGGCACGCTGGCGTCGTGGGGGCTGTGGAACATCGTCGAGGTCAGGTCGCCGACCGTCTCGCGCCGCCACTTCGACCCGTTCGGGACAGGGACGCCGAAGCGGGCTGAGATCAGATGCAGCTGCGAGGTGTGGTCGAACACCTCGCTGGCGACGTGGCCGCCGCGGCTGAACGGCGAGATCATCATCGCCGGTAGGCGGACACCGAGTCCGAGCGGGCCCGGAATCGACTGCGCCTGACCACGGTGCGTGTTCGTGTAGCCGGCCGCGTTCTTTGGTGCGGTCAGGTACTCGCCAGGGGTGCCGTGAGGTGCCGTCGGTGGCGGCACGTGGTCAAACCAGCCGTCGTTCTCGTCGTACATCAAGAACAGCGCGGTCTTTGACCAGACGTCCGGGTTTGAGGTCAGCGCGTCAAGGATCATCGAGGTGAAGTACATCCCGTTGACCGGGGCTGACGATGGGTGCTCGTCAAACCCGACGGGGGCGAAGATCCAGGAGACGCTTGGCAGCGTGCCGCGGTGGCAGTCACTGAAGAATTCACCGGGGAAGGTCGGGTTGAACGCCTTGTTGTAGAGCGGCGAGAGGACGTCACGGTAGGCCTCGAAGTACGGCAGCACGTTGTTGCCGATGCCGAGCACGCTGGGCGAGATCACCGGGTTGTACAGCGCCGGATTCCAGCCCGGGAGCTGCGCCAGTGAGGCGTACTTCAACGGCAGGTCGAGGTTGCTGGGGTTGTAACACTTCCATGAGACTCCGGCCTCTTCCAGCACCTGCGGCATTGTGTCCCAGTGGCAGCTGAAGGTGTAGGCGCCGCCGTCGTTGGTGTTCGTGATCGGCCCGCCGGCGACACCGGCAGGATCGATCGTGGCGCTCATCTGCATCAGCCGGTTGGGGTGCGTGGCGCCGAGGATCGAGGCGTGGTAGCCGTCGCACAGCGTGAAGTTGTCGGCCAGCGCGTAATAGAACTCGAGGTCGCTGCGCTCGTAGTAGCCCATCGTCATCGCGCCGAACGGACCCTCGTGCTCGGGCGAGGTGTGGACGCTGACGTAGGAGTCCATCTTGCCCTCGTTCCAACACTGGTGCTGGGGTTCCCATGCGTGCGTCAGGTCGTCCGTGCACTCAAAGCCGGCAGTGCTGTTGAGGTGAAACGGCAACAGCTTGTTCTTTGGGACCAGGCCTTTGGGGGCGAGGGGGTAGTCCTGGGCGAACGCACCGAGATCGTGCTTTGCGTGGTCGCTGAACCCGCGACCCTTGGGATACATGCCGAAGTAGTGGTCGTAGGAGCGGTTCTCCTGCATCAGGAAGATGATGTGCTCGACGGCTTCAAGGTCGGAGCCGGCGGGCTTGACGGCGGTCGCCCGACTGATCAGGTTGGCGCCGCGCTGGGTCTGCGCCCAGGCTGCGGCGGGCGGCGCGACGAGCGCCCCGACGCCGACCATTCCAAGGAAGTTGAGAAGCTCGCGGCGGCTGACCTCACGCCCATTCCATTCCTTCGGAAATTCCATCTGCTTGCTGACTCCTCGGCGGTTGATTGACGACACAAATTATGAAAGTTCTACCGGCGCAAATTGTGACCGGGGTGTTTACGCTCGGCGCCGGTAATCGTCAATTTCCGAGGTGAGGTCGTTCCTTGATGCCCAGATCCGGGCCGCGCATGATTGTTCGTTGCGTTGTACTGAGCGCCGTGATGGCGGGTGCGTTTCCAGCGCTCGCTGGGGCAACTACGACCTCGCAGAAGATCGCGATCGTGACGCTTGCAAACCGCGCCGACCTGATCTCCGGTCCGAGCACGATGGTGCAGATCGTGCTGCCTGATGCCGCTGATCAGAAGAGCATCCGGGTCACTCTGAACGGCCGTAACGTGACGCGCGAGTTCGCGGCGCGCCCTGGCGGGATGTTTGCCGGGATCCTGACCGGCCTGAAGTTGGGCAAGAACCTGGTGAAGGCTGTGCTGCCATCCGGCTACGGCGCGCGGCTGACGATCACCGACCACTCGATCAACGGGCCGGTGTTCTCAGGGCCTCAACACGAACCTTGGGTCTGCGAGAAGGGCGCTCTGAACAAGGCCTGCAACGAGCCGCCTGTCTACACATACCTGTACGAGTCGACCAATCCGCAGCGCGCGGAGGCCGGTCTGGATCCCTACAACCTGGCTGACCCGCCGACCGACGTCGCGATGACGACCACCAGCACCGGCGTCAGGGTACCGTTCATCGTCCGCGAGGAGACCGGCTACGAGGATCGCGATCAATACCGGATCGAGATGTTGTGGCAGCCGAAGCTGGGGTGGTCGCCGTGGGCACCGCAGCCGCAGTGGAACCACAAGCTATATGTGCTGCACGGCTTTGACTGCGAGACCGATAACGGGGTCTCAGCGCCGCCGTGGGACGGAACCGGACTGCTTGGGCTTCCGCCGACTCCGACACTGACCGCCACCTCGCAGATCGCACTGGGCATGGGGTTTGCCGTGATGTCAACGGCGCTGGACAACTCACAGGTGGATTGCGACGTGGCGCTGCAAGCCGAATCGGTGCTGATGGCCAAGGAGCATCTGATCGACGACTACGGCACGCTCAAGTACACGATCGGTTGGGGCTGCTCAGGTGGCTCGCTCGCGGTGCAGACGATCGCGAACGCCTACCCGGGGATCTACAACGGCCTGATCGTGCAGTGCTCGTTCCCGGACGCCGACTCGACCGCGCAGCAGATCGCCGACTACTACCTGATGGGTCACTACTTCGGCATCAACGGCGGTCCGCTCCCTGACGGCGTTTCGGGCGTACTTGGCGGCACGCTCGGCTCACAGGACTGGACCGGCGCGCAGATCGCCGAGGTTGAAGGGACCGGCGTTGAGAACCTGCCGCTCCCATTCGACTCGGCGTTCAGCGAGAACGCGTTCTATAACTTCGCCTCGCCGTACAACTGCGTCGACGTGACTTCGGGTCAGGAGTACAACCCCAGCACAAACCCCGGTGGCGTGCGTTGCGGAATCGCTGACTGGCAGATCAACCTGCTTGGCCCGGAACCGAAGAGTTCGTGGAACCCGCAGGAGAAGGCCGCGGGGCATGGTTTCGCGGGGCTGCCGCTAGGCAACCTTGGCGTTCAGTACGGCTTAGATTCGCTTGAAAAGCATCAGATCACGCCGGCCCAGTTCGTTGCGCTGAACGCATACATCGGTGGGGTCAACATCGATCTCGGTTATCAACCGATGCGCACTGCGCCAGACCTCAAGGCGCTTGGCTACGCGTACCGGACGGGCGAGATCAACGAGGCGAACAACCTGACGCTGCCGATCATCGACACCCGCGGACCGAACGACCCGGGACTCGCCCACGACAGCTTCCGCACATTCGCGGTCACGGCCCGGCTCAAGCAGCAGCATGGGACGGCCGCCAACCAGGTGGTGTGGGAAGGCCCGGCGCCGATCTTTGGTGACTTCCAGTATGGGATCCAGGCGTTTAAGGCGATCAACAGCTGGGTCAGCGCGATCTACAACGATCACAGCGACAAGCCCTACGCGCAGAAGGTGATCACAGACAAACCGGCGTCAATTCACCAGCAGTGCTCAGACGGCGACGGCCTGATCCTGACCGACAGCTTGTGCCCATCGACCGTGGTGCCGGTTTATGGGACCCCGCGGACGGTCGCGGGTGAGCCGCTCTCGACCTATCAGAACCAGTGCCAACTGGTGCCGCTGAACCGTAGCTCCTATGACGTCACCTTCACCGCAGCCGAATGGACGCTGATGGGCAAGACGTTCGGAACGGGGGTCTGTGACTACGCCAAGCCGGGCGTTGAGCAGCAGAACACGGTCCCTTGGATGACCTATCAGACGGCGTCCGGCAAGGTGATCTATGGCGGTCGTCCGTTGGGGCCGGCGCCGGCTTCAGAGACGCTCGGCCGCAGCTGATCTGCAGTTGCTTGACAGCACAACGTATGAACGCCTACCGGCGCGAATTGTGACTCGTTTGTTTACGCTCAGCGCCGCTGTCAGTTTCCGAGGTCACGAGGTCTTTTGATGCCCAGATTCACGCTGCGCGCGATTGTTCGTTTTGTAGTGCTGAGCGCCGTCGTGGCGAGTGTCGCGCCAGCCGTGGCGCAGGCGGTTCCGGCATCACAGCTGGTCCGGATCGTTACGCTCGCCAACCGCGCCGACCTGATCTCTGGCTCGAGCACGATGGTGCAGATCGTGCTGCCCAACGTCGCCGATCAGCGCGTCGTAAAGGTGACCCTGAACGGGCGCAGCGTCACCCGTGAGTTCGCCGCGCGACCTGGCGGGATGTTTGCGGGGATCCTGACCGGCCTGAAGTTGGGCAAGAACCTCGTCAAGGCCGTGCTGCCATCCGGTTACGGCGCCTGGCTGACGATCACCGACCACCCGATCGGCGGTCCCGTGTTTTCGGGGCCCCAGCACGAGCCGTGGGTCTGTGAGAAGGGCGCGCTGGACAAGGACTGCAACGAGCCGCCTGTCTACAGCTATCTGTACGAGTCGACCAATCCGACGAAGCAGGGTTTGCAGCCATACAACCTGGCTGACCCGCCGAGCGACGTCGCGACGACCACCACCAGCAACGGCGTGACAGTGCCATTCATCGTCCGCGAGGAGACCGGCTACGAGGATCGCGACGCGTACCGGATCGAGGTCCTGTGGCAGTTGAAGAAGCCGTGGTCGCCGTTCGCCCCGCAGCCGCAGTTCAACCACGAGTTGTATGTGACGCATGGCTACGACTGTGAGACCGATAACGGCGTGTCGACTCCGCCCTGGGGTGACGGGCTGACGACGCTCGGGCTGCCGGCGCTGCCGACGATTGAGGACTCCTCGCAGGTCGCGCTGGGAATGGGCTTTGCGGTGATGTCGACGGCGCTTGACAACTCTGCCGTTGACTGCGACGTGGCGCTGCAGGCCGAGTCGGTGCTGATGGCCAAGGAGCACCTGATCGACGACTACGGCACGCTCAAGTACACGATCGGCTACGGCTGCTCCGGCGGATCACTCGCGGTGCAGACGATCTCCAACGCCTACCCAGGGATTTACAACGGCCTGATCGTGCAGTGCTCGTTCCCAGACGCCGACTCGACGATTCAGCAGATCGCCGACTACTACCTGACTGGAAACTACTTCGGGCTCAACGGCGGGTCGCTACCTGACGGACTGAGCGGCGCAGTCGGCGGAACACTCGGGACCCAGGAGTGGACTGGGGCACAGATCGCGGACATCGAAGGCACCGGGGTCGAGAACCTACCGGTCCCGTTTGACAACGCGTTCTCTGAGAGCGCCTTCTACAGCTTCGGCTCGCCCTACAACTGCTCGAACGTGACGGCGGCGCAGGAGTACAACCCGAAGACAAACCCCGGGGGCACGCGCTGCGGGATCTTGGACTGGCAGATCAACCTGCTGGGACCAGAGCCGAAGAGCGCCTGGAACGCGCAAGAGAAGGCTGCCGGGCATGGCTTCGGCGGGATTCCGGTTGGCAACGTCGGCGTTCAGTACGGCCTGGATGCGCTTGAAAAAGGGCAGATATCACCGTCGCAGTTTGCGGCGCTGAACGCCTACATCGGCGGCGTCAACATCGACCTCGACTATCAGTCGGCGCGAACCGTCCCGGATTTGCAGGCGCTGCGCAACGCGTATCGGACCGGCGAGATCAACGAGGCGAACAACCTGACGTTGCCGATCATCGATACCCGCGGTCCCAACGACCCTGGACTCGCGCACGATAGCTTCCGTACGTTCGCTATCACTTCACGTCTGCAGCAACAGCACGGCACCTCCGCCAACCAGGTGGTGTGGGAAGGGCCGGCGCCGATCATCGGTGACTTCCAGTACACGAAGATGGCGCTTGAGGCGATGAACGCATGGGTTGGCCGGATCTACGCCGATCACAGCGACAAGCCCTACGCCGAGAAGGTGATCGACGACAAGCCTGCGTCGATCCACCAGGAGTGCTCCGACGGCGACGGTGTGATCCTGACCAGCAGCTTGTGCCCGTCGAGCGTGGTGCCGGTCTACGGAACGCCGCGGACGGTCGCCGGCGAGCCGCTCTCGACGTACCAGAACGAGTGTCAGCTGGTGCCGCTGAACCGCAGTTCCTACGACGTCAGCTTCACCGCCGCCGAGTGGGCGCTGCTTCAGAAGGCATTCCCGACGGGCGTCTGCGACTACGCCAAGCCGGGCATCGGCCAGCAGAACACGATTCCGTGGATGACCTATCAGACCGCCTCCGGCAAGGTGATCTACGGCGGGCGACCGCTCGGAGGCGCGCCCGCGTCACGGGAGTTCGCTCCGCGCTGAGTTTGAGGCCGCGCACAGCCTGGCTGGGCTGTGCGCATTAAGATCCGGCCGCGCATGGACCCTAGTCAGGAACCAGTCCCGCAGCGGGCCGCCGACGCCGATCGTCACGAGACGGTCGAAGCGCTACGGATAGCGGGCGGCGATGGGCGGCTGACGGTTGAGGAGATGGAGGAGCGGCTGGCGGCCGCGTTCGCGGCGCGCACCCACGCCGAGCTTGATGCGCTGCTCGCTGACCTGCAGGGACGCAAGGCTGTTGCGGTTCGCGGTGGCACATCGGTGGCGACGGATCGGTTGCCACCGGGTGCGCCGGAGACGTCGATGACCGTCGCGATCATGGGGGAATCGAGTCGCCGCGGGGTCTGGCATCCCGCCGAGGTGGGGCAGGTGCTGACGGTGATGGGGGAGACGAGCGTCGACTTCAACGAGGCGGTGCTCGACCGGCCGGTGACAAAGCTGCGTGTCTGGACGCTGATGGGCTCCTCAACCGTGCGCGTGCCGGAGAACGTCCACGTGTTCGTCAGCAAGCTTTCGATCATGGGGTCGGCCAGTGTCCGGCTCGAGAACCCTGAGATCGCAGCGGACGCCCCGCAGCTTCATCTGCGGCTGATCTCGATCATGGGGGAGTGCAGCGTGCGCCGCGGACCGCGTAAGTCGCGGCGCCGCGACCGGCTGAAGCGCGGCGAGGAGTCCGGCTAAGGGATATCGAACGCGGCGCGCTCGTCGGCGGTCAGCGAGCGGACGCTGAATCGCTTGGCGGCGCTCGCGAGTGCGGTGGCGTTCTCGCAGATCGCGCAGGTGTCCCAGATCCGGATCACGTCGTCGGTGTTCTCGGTCAGTAGGTCCTGGCCGTTCGGGGAGAACGCCAGAGCCTCGACCGCAGCGCCGAGGCTGTGGATCCGAACCAGGTGCAGCGTGCGTGCGTCGTACTCATCGACGGTTCCGTCCTGGCGCCCGATCGCGTAAAACGAGCCCGTCGGTGAGACCGCCAAGAGGTCGCCCTCCGGCTCGGTCCCCGGCACCTCGACCTGCGCGCCCGTTTGCAGGTCGATCCGCACGAAGCCACCACCGAGTACAGCCACCAGTGCGTAACGGCCATCGGGTGTCAGCTGCGCCCCGGTCCCCGCCTCGCGTTCGTTTGGGAGTTTGACCGCTTCTACGAGTCGCCCCGTCGCGAGGTTCCAGACGTCGACGTTGATGCAGCCGTCGGCGATCGCGACGATGCGATTGCCCTGCGCAAATGACGGCGCGGTAGCGTCGCAGCCGGCGCTGCTTGGGGCTGGCTGCAGTGCTCGATGAGCGCCGGTCGCCGGGTCGAGAAGTTGGGCGCTCACTTGGCTCGCGGCGGTGACGGCAGCGGTGACGATCTGGCCCGCGGAGTCAACGCTCTGAGCGTTCAGCTGTCCTGGCGCTGCGACGGTTGCCACCAGCCGTCCGGTTTGACCGTCCAGCTCGCTGATCTGCGGCGGTGAGGTGCCCGGCCGGATGTATGTCAGCCACCTCAGCCCCGGCGAGGTTGAGAAGCAGGCGGCGCTACACGAGTTGAATACGGAGTCGGCGGGGAAGCCAGGGAAGGTGGCGACTGTTTTGCCGTTGCTGAGGTCCACTTCTTCGCCACGGTTGCCGATCAGCACGAGCCGGCCGCCGCTTGCGCTGAAGCCAACTGCCGGATCGGCCGGCGCCTGCAGCGGCACGGACCCGCTGCCGTGGATCTTCCAGATCCGGAAATAGCCATCGAGTGAGACCGTGACCAGCTCATGGTCGCCAGCCGGAATCGCGACATCCCCCGCCGCCAGGCCGCCGCTTGAGGCTTCGCGGACGACCAGGCTCCCGCTTGTGGCGTTCAGGACATCCGAAGCGCCGGAGCTGTAGCCGACCGCGACCAGGCTGCCGTCGGGTGAGGTCTGAATCGGACTGGCGTAGGCGCCGAGCGGGCCGAGCGCCACCCAGCGGGTTTTCAGCGTGGCGGCGTTGACCGCCCAGGTGGCCGCGACGTCGCTGTCATTGGACGCGTTGATCTGTGAGCCGGTCACGTACCAGGTTCGGAGGTCCGGCGATACGCGCAGGAAGTTGACGTCGGCCAGCTGCCCTGGGGTTGAAAGCAGCGGCACCCGCCGCGCACCGGTGCGCACGTTGACCTCGGTGATACCGCCTGCGAGGTTGCCGCCACCGCTCGACTGACCGGTCGTTGCCACCAGAACCGATTCAGGACCGGCGACCATCATCCCGTTGATCGGATTGTTGCTCGGGTCACCGGTGGCGATCACGTGGAAGGCGCCTGTCCCGCGGTTGAAGGTCGCAACGGTCCCCAGGTCGGCGATTGCGATGTAGCGCGCAGGCGGGCTGGCCGCGACGTTCAAGATCGGCCAGGGGGCGGTGAACAGCCGGTGCACCTGACGCGTCGCCACGTTCACGCTGAGCAGGTTGCGGCCGGATGCGATCAGCAGCGTGTCTGGGGTCGGACCCCCGACCATGTCGGTTGAACCCGCGCTTGAGCCAAGGCGGATCGGTGTCAGCGGTCGGTGCGGCTGCGCGAGGTTGCCGAACACGATCTCACCGCCGCAGGTGTTGTCAGCGGCGACCCTGCCCTGGTCGGTCAGAAACAGAAAGTTGGCGGTCAGGCATCCCTGGTTGCCGAATGGAGGCAGCTGACCCTCCAGGGTGTTCTGATCCAGCGCGGTCGAAACAGCAAGTTCGGCTTGCGGTGTGGCCGATGCCTTCAGCGCCTGTGCCGCGATCAACAGGGCGAGCTGTGGATCGCGCGCGAGCTGGCTCTGCGACTCGTCCGCCAGGGCGCGCGACTCGGAGCCGCCCTCGGCAGTGATCGCCTTGTGCCGGCTGATCACCGCAAACACCGCCAAGCCGAGCGCGGCGATCAGCAACACGCCGCTGATCGCCAATGCATTGCGCAGTCGCCGGTTGGTCGTCGCCTGCCGCTGCCGCAGCCGGTCAGACTCCTCGACACTGGCGGTGAGGAACTCGCGTTCGAGCCGGTTCATCAGCGCGCCGTTGGTCGTCGCCCACTCAACGGCTGCGTCAAGCCGGGTGCCACCGCGGTAGAGGTCGGTCGCTTCCCTGCCTGATCGGTCCCACAGCCGAGCCGCGTCACCGAGCAGACGGTGCAGGCGAAGGCCTTCACGGTCTGCCGCCAGCCACCCCTGCAGCATCGGCCAGCGGCGGATCAGGACCTCGTGCGCGACCTCTGCCGTGTCGCCGTCGAGGATCACGAGCCGGGCGTCGGCGAGTAGTTCGAGCAGGTCCTTGACGGTGTCGGCGGTGAAGCCTTCAGGTACGAGCTCCTCGACACGGACCCGGCGCCGGCTTTGCTCGACGTCATCGCCGATCAGTGTCATCCGTAGGAACATCCCGCGCAGCAGGTCCTGATCGGCCGCGGGCAGTCGCTTAGCGACCGCATCCGCGCTTTGCGCAAGCGCCGAGCTGACCCCACCCGTCTCGCGGTAGCCGTCGAGCGTCAGTGTGCGCCCGTCACGACGCAGCCAGGTCTCTCGCAGGGCGTGGGACATCAATGGCAACGCGCCAGGCTCACCGGCGACCTCGTTCAGAACGAGATCTGTAAGTCCGGGCTCCAGCCGGAGCCCGGACAACCTGGCCGGCTCGGAGATCGCCCGGCGCAGCTCGTCGTCAGGCATCGGCCCGAGTAGCACCTGGTTGCGTGAGACCGCTGCGGCGAGCTTCGGATTGACACTCAGCTCGCCGTAGAAGTCGGCGCGCACCCCGATCACCGTCGGACCGTCGCGCCGCAGCAGCGCTGAGATGAAATCGGCGCGCAGCTGCTCGTCGGAGCACTGGGTGTAGAGCTCCTCGAACTGATCGACGATCAGTAGTTCATCCGCGTCTGTGCCGAGGTCAGTCGTTGGGCTGGCGCCCGGGGTGATCAGCCGGCCGGCGGTGAGTGGGGCGAGCTCCTGAGCGTTGACAGCAGCCAACACACCGGCCCGCAGCAGTGACGATTTGCCGCTGCCTGAAGCACCGACCACGGCCAGCAGCCCGCCGTCGGCGATCCGCGCGAGCACCTCGGCGACGGTTTTCTCGCGGCCGAAGTACAGGCGACGGTCTTCAGGACCGAACGCCAGCAGGCCGCGATATGGCGGCTCGCTGGTCGGCACGCTGGCGAATCCCGGTCCGCTCAAAGCCTTCAGCACCTGACGTCCGGAAATCCCCTTCAGCGTGTGCGGGCCGAGGTCGATCAGATTCAGTTCCGCCGGCAGGCTCGGCTCGACGAGTTCCGCTGTGACGCTCGAAAGCAGAATCTCCCCGGCGTCGGCCTCGCCGCGCACGCGCGCCGCAAGGTTCACGCCCGGGCCCTGGTATTGGCCGGCGACGAGCTGCACATCGCCGGTGTTGAGGCCGATCCTGATGCGAATCGGTGCCTCCGCCGGCCACGGCTCTTCGTTGATCGCCGTTGCCATCGCTACGGCAGCGGCGAGGGCTGGCCGCGCCGACTCGAATACTGAGACAGTCGAGTCGCCCTCGCCCATCGTCCTCACCAACCAGCCGCCGTGCGCCTCGACTATCTCGCTCAGCAGCGTCTCGTGGCGAAGCACTGCCCCAGCCATTTCATCGGGGTGGGTCGCCCACAGCCGAGTCGACCCTTCGATGTCGGTCATGCAGAACGTGACGAGACCAGTCGGCAGCGCCTTGCGACGTGCTCTGCGGTGACTGCCTGACCCGTCAGTCTCTTGTTCCCCGGCCAAGTAGATCCCCCCGGTGCGTGAGCGCGTAATCTAGCTGCGATGCGGGATAAAAGGGGGCGAAGGACTCCGCGGCACTGGCCTGCGGTGCTGACGGGCGCGATCGTTGCCGCAGCTGTTTGTGCGGTCGGCGTGCTGCCGGCGGGGTCGTTGGCGGCGGCGCCACGGGCTGCTCGCACGTCGCTCAGCGGCTCATGCCGGCCGTGGAACCTTTCGGTTGTCGCCAGCCATCTTGGGCTCCTTGAGAACCTCGAGCCGAACGGCCGCGGTGGAATGGTGATCTCCAATCAGACGGCCGATGCGCTCCAGCTTGTGACGGCGGCGGGCAAGGTCAGCACGCTGGTCGCGAACGTGCCGTCACCGGGTGGGATTCGCTTCCACGGCGGCTACATGTACTTCAACACCAACAACTCACTTGAGGCAGGGGCTTTCCAGCTGACGAACGGCACGATCGAGCGGATGAACCTGAAAACCGGCCGCGTCACGACGTGGGCGTCCGGGTTGTCGATGCCGAACGGGCTGGGCTTTCTGCCCAACGGCAATGCGGTGGTGACACGGGATGTCCCCGGAAATGGGTGGGGCCTGACCGAGATTCCTGCGAATCATCCGGCGAAGATCGTCCGTGATTGGGTGACAACTCAAGATTCCAACGGCGTGGCGGTCGATCCCAGCGGCAAGTGGCTGTATTTCGATCAGACGTTTGACAGCAGCGACATCGAACGCGCGTCGATCGCCGACCCGCGTGACGTTCAGGTTGTCGGCAGTCTCGGCCTGCTGCTGGTGCTTGACGATCTCACGATCGCTAACAACGGAGTTCTTTACATCGCCTCCAACCGGCCGGATCCATTCGGCGAGGTGATCGAGTTCAACCCCTACACAAAGGCACAGTGCGTAATCGCCAGCGGCTTGGGCGACCCCGCCGCCGTGAAGTTCGGCTGCGGTCCTGGGTGGTCTGCCAACAGCCTCTACGTGTCGGCTTGGAACGGCGACATTTACAAGCTGACGCCGCCTGCGGGTGAGCCGGCGGTTCACGGCGTTTGCGATGCGACCGCCGGACAACGCGCTGCGCCGCCGAAGAAGCACAAGAAGCGCAAATCCAAAGCCCGCAGCGCCTGACCTGCGCTTTACCGGGGTGCCCCCGGGTCGGCGTCAGTCAAGCGCAGCCAATATGCACCTCGACCAGTCCCAACGGCGCTGATACTGCCGGCGGCGTGGAGCTCGTTGAGAACGAGTCGGATCGTCGCGTTGCTGATGCCAGGCAGGGCGCGCTCGATGTCTCGCCGGCGGAAATCAGCGGGAGCACGCTGGAGGATGTAGTTGCGCACCGCGTCCTGCTTGTTCCCAGCCTCGCTCTGGGCATCGCCAACGCGCTGCTCGAAGTCCTTGTATGCCAGTGCGACGACGCTCACGAGATAGGAGACCCATGGCCAGATCGTGTGCTCGTGCGTATGCCAGCCTCGCTGCGAGTCGTACAGCGTTTGGTAACAGGTGTTCTTCGACTCGTATATGCGCTGCTCGAGACTTATGTACCGCGCGACGCCGTAGCCGCGTGACAGGAGTTCACGCGTCGTCAGCAATCGGGCAAGTCGGCCATTGCCGTCCGCCACCGGGTGGATTGCGAGTAGGTCGAGAATCAGCGCTCCGATCAGAATGATCGGGTGCCCTAGCTCGGCCGCCTGGGCGCTGTTGTAGCGATCCACTAGCTCGCGCAGCACAAGCGCCGTGTCCGTTACCGCGACCGGTTCGAACACGACTTCCCGATAGCCGCGCTCGTAGGACACGATGAAGTTCTCGTCTGTCTTGAGATACCCGCCTCGGCCTCCAGCGTGCTGGAAGAGCAGTCGATGAACATGCAGGATCGAAGGCACCGTCAATGGCCCGCGATCCCCGAGCCGTGTTATCGAGTCGATCGCGTCGCGGTAGCCGGCAAACTCTTGCTCGTTGCGGTTGCGGAAGCGCGGTGCGCCTTCGGCGATCACGAGGGCTCGCTCAGTGCCGACAGTCACTCCCTCGATCGCGTTTGAGGCCGTGATCGATGCGATCCTGGCGTGCTCGGACAGTGACTTCAAAACCTGCGGACTTTGATCTTCAAACAGCTGCTCTCGCCCGCGTCCGGTGTCGATCCGGGCAAGCATGGCGCCTAGTGCCGGCGGTTGTCCGGCGAGGGTTCGGTCGAGATCAATAAAGCTTTGCATCGTGATGTTGTTTGGCGAATCGTGCTAATGGCACACGATATTAGTACGATTAGCGGATGGATTAGCACGATCAGGCGCGCGGAATCGACACGCTTGTGCTGGCCGGCATCTCAACCTCTGGTGTGGTGCTCTCGACGGTTCGCGATGCCTATGACCGTGATTACCGCTTGATCGTCCTCGCCGACCTCTGTGCTGATCGCGACCCGGAGGTCCACCAGATCCTCGTCGGGAAGGTCTTCCCGAACCAGTCCGAGGTGATCGAAGCTTCCAAGCTACACGCGCTGTTGCACTAGTAGACCTCGCCGGCCTACGTCTGGCTGTGCGTGTCTGAGAAACAGAAAAGCCCCCTTTTGCGGGGCTTTTGCGAGTGCGCCCGAGAGGACTCGAACCTCCACGAAGTATTACTTCACAAGGCCCTCAACCTTGCGCGTCTACCAATTCCGCCACAGGCGCAGCGGGCAGCGAGTATAGCCCCGGGCTTGAGTTTGCTTTCCGTCCACGACCCCAGCTATCTTTCCGAACACATGTTCGCCTAGGGGTCGAAAAAGGCCCGATCAAGGAGCTGAAACGATGGACCTGACCAAGCGTCAGCAGGAGATATTCGAATTCATCAAGCGGTACTCGGAAAACAACGGGTATCCGCCCACCGTGCGCGATATCGGCAAGGCTGTTGGGCTGGCGTCGTCCTCGACGGTGCATGCACACCTGTCGAACCTTGAGAAGCTGGGATTGCTGCGGCGGGACCCGACCAAGCCGCGGGCGATGGAGTTGCTTGACCGTGCCGCGGCGGGTGTCCGCGGGTTCGTCAAGCCTGGCCTGCCGCTGGTAGGGCAGGTCGCCGCTGGTGCGCCGTTGCTGGCGGAGGAGAACGTCGAGGATTACATCGCGACGCCGTCCGTGGCCGGCGGTGACGACGGCGAGTACCTGCTGCGGATCAAGGGTCAGTCGA
>Ga0302314_10006660_pt1 | contig 20871 bp, 21 predicted proteins | sample III_Palsa_N2_3_FD_200533 | JGI IMG/M metagenome (GOLD analysis project Ga0302314, IMG submission 200533) | Peat permafrost microbial communities from Stordalen Mire near Abisko, Sweden - III_Palsa_N2_3 | ecosystem: Environmental > Terrestrial > Soil > Palsa > Peat permafrost | place: Sweden... | reverse complement strand
CCACATACACTCCGCCAGTCAACCCGTGTCCGCGAGAACGGGGCGGCCCACCTACACACCAACTCTCACACGTAGTGGACCGAAAAACGGGGGCCGGCCAACTTCAACGGCGAGCGTTTTCTCGGACCGTATTGAACGGCATTGCCTTCGACCCAATTGAGCGACCTGAACACGAGCAGCACGCGCTGGCCAAGGGTCAGCGCGATCCGGCCTTTCGACGCGAGTTGGCGCGGACCCGCGATGGCCGAGTAGATCGGCAAGCCGGACCTCCTGTCCGCAGCGGGCGGGCGGGCTTGCGCTCAGTAGTTGGCGAGCGTGATCGCCATGTTGTCCTGCAACGTGTGCGCCGTTTCGGTGGAGATGCCGTCGTTGAAGAACGCAAACGCCAGCTCATCCCCGTCGGCCGCCGCGCAGTAGCCCGCGAGGTTGGACACGCCCGTGAGCGTGCCCGTCTTCGCCTGGCAGCGGCCCTCGGCGGCGCTGCCGCGCATCCGTTCGGCGAGCGTCCCCGTGTGGCCCGCCACCGCCAGGTCCCCGCGCAGGATCGTCCCGAGTTCGGTGTGCGCGATCTCGTTCAGCAGGGTGACCACTTCGTAGGGGGAGGTTTTGTCTTCTTCGGAGAGCCCCGACCCGTCCACCAGTGTCGGGTGCAGCCCCAGCTCGGCGATCGTCTCGCGCACCACTTTCGCACCCGCCGCCGTGGTGCCCGCCCCCCCGAAGCGCGCGCCGAGGCCCTTCAGCAGCGTCTCGGCGAAGAAGTTGTCCGACGGCGGCAGCGTCAACCCGAGCAGCTGCTCGATCGTCGGCGACGGCGCCACCGTCAGCTTCGTCGCCGCGGGCGGGGTGGTGGCCGCGCCGCCGCCCTGCTCCACCGCCACGCCGGCCCCTCGCAGCGCCGCGCGCAGCTGGCGTGCCGCGAACGCCGCCGGTGCGTGGGCGCCCTTTTCGTTGCCGGTTTCCCCGCGGTTGAACGCCAGCGCGCTGAGGTCCCCTTCGAGGAAGGGGTCCCAGGCGTAGCCGCTCGAGGGCTCGCCGCGCAGCGAGTCGAAGTACGACTCGTCGCCGTACACCTTCCCGGTGACGCGCCTGATGCCCTGCGCCTTCAGCTGCGCCGCCAGCTGCGACACCGAGGTGCCCACGCCGCCGTAGCGGCTGCGGATGAACGCGCTGCTGCCAAACGTCGGGTCGCCGCCGCCGCGCAGGTAGAGATCGCCCTCCCACACGCCCCCTTGCGCGAGATGGCCGACGCCGTACACGGTGGTTTCCAGGCGCGCCGTCGGCCCCATTCGCTCCAGCGCGGTGATTGCGGTGTACAGCTTCTCCACCGACGCCGGCGGGTGGCGCTGCGTGGCGCGCTCGGCGAACAGCGGCTTGCCCGTCGTCATGTCGTACACGTACGCCCCCGACTGCGTTCCCGCGAGTTCGAGCTCGTGCGCCATGTGCTGCTGCAGCGCCGCGGTGCCGGACGCCGTGGCGGCGGCCCTCCCGCGCGCCGGATGGCGGGTGGCCAGCAGCGCCCCGGGGGAGGAGTTCGGTGTCGGCACGCCCGGGATCTCCCGCAGGTCGGGGTGCTCCGCTTTGGCGACCGCCGCGCGCACCGCGGCCGTCATCCGCAGGTCGGCCGTAGCGGTCGTCTCAGGGGCGAGCGCGCCCGCGACGACGAGCGCGCAGAGGACGATCGGTACCAAAGCAAGCCGGCGGGGCACGCACCACTAGAATAAAGGGTGGTATGGGTAGCGTTGTCAAGCTGGAGGAAAGCTCTCGTCGCGCGCGGACTGCTCGCGCGCCACGGCGGCCCAGCAAGACGGCTTTGGTGCTCGGCGGCGGCGGCTTCACCGGGGGGGTGTACGAGGTCGGGGCGTTGCGCGCGCTCGACCTGCTGGCCGTCAACAGCAGCGTCAACGACTTCGACATCTACGTGGGCACCTCCGCCGGCGCGTTCATCGCGGCGCTCTGCGCAAACGGTGTGAGCCCCGACGAGATGATGCGCGTCGCCACCAGCGAGGCCCCCCAGCCATTCCGCGACATCGACCTCGGCGATCTGCTGCGCCCCAACCTCGGCGAGCTACTGCGTGTGGGGGTGCGGCTGCCGCTGCGAATCGCCGCGCTCGGGCGCCAGATCGTCTCCCAGCCGGGGCAGGTCTCGGTGCTTGACCTCGCGCTCGAGCTCGCCCGGGCGCTGCCCTCCGGGCTGTACACCGGCGCCGGCATCGAGGGCTACCTGCACACGATCCTCGGCGAGCCCGGTCGCACCGACGACTTTCGCGAGCTGCGCGGAAACAGAGAGCTGTACATCGCCGCCACCGACCTCGACACCTGCGAGCGGGTTGTGTTCGGTGGGGAGGGCTTCGAGCACTACCCCATCTCCACCGCCGTGCGCGCCTCCGGGGCGCTACCGATGGTGTACGCCCCCGTGCAGCTCGACGGCCGCGAGCTGGTGGACGGGGGGCTGATCTCCACCACCAACCTCGACATCGCCGTCGAGGCCGGCGCCAAGCTCGTGGTGGTGATCAACCCCGTGGTGCCATACGTCAACGACTTCGCCACCGAGGTGCGCACGCTGCGCGGACGCCGGCCGCGGCGCGTCTCGGACATGGGCTTCCCGCAGATCGGCTACCAGGCGTTCAAGCTGCTCGCCCACCAGCGGCTGCACGAGATGGCCACCCGCTGGGAGGAGCGCTATCCCGGGGTGGACATCGTGCTGATCGAGCCAGACTCCACCGACGAGCTGATGTTCCAGACGTCGATCATGAACTTCGCCTCGCGCATCGCGATCGCGCGGCACGGCTTCCAGTCGATCGCCCACCACCTCGCGGGCGAGTACCCGCACTACCGCGAAGTCGCCAAGCGGCACGGGCTCGAGATATCTCCCGAGCGGCTGCGCACCGTCGTCGAGCACTTCGAAGCCGAAACCGCCGCCGAGGAGCACGAACATGACGCCAGCGCGTGGCGGCGGATCCTCGAGGGCACCACCGGCGCGCTGCTGCGCCAGAGTCAGCCGGCGGAGTCCGCCGGCGCCTGAGCCCGAGAGCCGAGCGCCTTGTCGACCGCGCTCAGCACGCGGGCGGTGGCGGCGGCGTTGCGCAGCGCGATGCGCACGTTACGCGGCTCGCCCAGCGCGGCGCCGGCGGCGACCAGCACGCCCGCGCGTTCCATCCGCGTGGCCAGCTCGGTGCCCTCGAGCTTCGGGTGGGCTACCCACAGGAAGTTGGCCTGGCTGTCGGTCACCTCGAAACCCCGCTCGCGCAGCTCGGCGGTCAGCCGCGGGCGCTCCTCACAGACGCTCTGCACGTGGCGCGTGAGCGGTTTGGCACCGGAGCGCAGCGCCTCCAGCGCGCCCGACTGTGAGAGCTCGCTGACGCCGAGGTCGGGCTCCAGCTCGGCCAGCAGCTCCTCCGAGCCCGGTCCTCCCACGGCGTAGCCGACGCGCAGACCCGCCAGGCCCCACGCCTTGGAGAAGCTGCGGAACACCAGCAGCCGCGGGTGCTCCTCCAGCAGTCGCAGCGACCCGTCGGTGGGCTGCGCGTCGGCGAAGTCGACCAGCGCCTCGTCCAGCAGCACCGCGATCCCCTCGGGCAGGCCCTGCAGCAAGCGCTCGAGCTCCGCCGTGGCGAGCAGCTCCCCTGTGGGGTCGTTGGGGCTGGCGAGTGCCACCACGCGCGTGTTGTGCTCGGGGGCCGCCGCCAGCAGCGCGTCCACCAGCGGCGTCTCCCCATCGCCCACCGGCACCGCGCGGCCGTGAGCGCGGCGGGCCATGATCGGGTACAGCGGGTAGGAGGGCCACGAGGTCAGCAGCTCCTGACCGGGCTCCATCAGCGCCCTGGTGGCGGCGGTGAGCAACTGCGCGGCGCCGTTGCCGACGATAAGGCGCCCCGCCGGAAGCTCGTGACGCTCGGCCAGCTCGCTGCGCAGCCGGGAGCCGCGCAAGTGGGGGTAACGCTGTAGTCCCGCGCGCGCGGTGAAGGTGATTGCGTTGACGATGTTGGCGTGCGGCAGCTCCGGCCACGTGGTTTGCGAGAGATCGAGCGTGGTGACGCGTGTGAGCGCCTTGCGCCTGCGCTCCGCTGCCTCCTCGCGCAGCCCGCGGTTGACCTCCTCCTCGGGCATGCCTTCGAACTGACGGTAGTAGTCGAGCAGGCCCATGTCGGCAGCTTGCGCGGCTAGTGGTGGATCCTGTGGTTTGAGCGTACGGCCACCGCCACCGGTCCCCTTGACTCAGACCCCGTTGCCGGGAGTGACCATGCTGCCGGTGCCGTTGAACAGCACGAACCAGATCCCAAATACCGCCCCGCAGACCACGGCGGTGATCGCGAACACGCGGCCGAGCGCCCCGCTACGTTGATCGATGCCGGCGGCGCGCCGCACGAGGATCCATGCCTCGTCGAGATTGCGCATGATCTTCAACGCCCCAAACAGCAGCACCAAAAGCCCGACGAGCGAGGAGAGGATGCCGAGGCTCACGCTGCCGGAGAGGTAGTCGATCTGCGCGCCGATCCACAAACAGGCGATCGGGATCGGGCCCCAGCAGCAGAGGCTGAGCACCGTCATCATCGCCAGCATCGCGTCGGCCAGGCGCCGGTCGACGCGCTGGCGCCCGGCGCTACCGAGCTTGGGCAAAGCCCGGTAGCGAACCGGAGCGGTGCCCGGTCGCCTGCCTACGAAGAGGCCGCCTGTATCGCTGGGATCGCTACGCATATCTCACCACGTGCCTATGTGTGTTATATCACTAGCACTCTGTGTGGTGTGGCTGGTTCTCTGTGTGGCGTGGCTGGATCGCGGTGCCATCTCCTATACAGCCTATCGGCCTGCGTACAGGGAGTCGAGAATCTCGGCGTACTTTTCTTCGACGACGTTACGCTTCACCTTCAGGGTCGGCGTCAGCTCGCCGCCGGCCTGCGAGAGATCGTGCTCGAGGATCGCGAACTTCTTGACCTGCTCAACGTTGGCGTAGCCGGTGTTCACACGCTCCACCTCGCACTCGATCAGCTCGTGAATCGCGGGCTCGCGGGCCAGCAGCGCGGGGTCCTCGGGAAGGTTGTGCTCGCGCGCGTAGCCGGCGATCTCCTCCTCGTCGAGCGTGATCAGCACCACCGGGTAAGGGCGCTTGTCGCCGTGCATCACCGCCTGGGAGATCCAGCGGCACTGCTTGAGGTCGTTCTCGATGTTGGCGGGCGTCAGGTTCTTGCCGCCGGCGGTGATGATGATGTCCTTCTTGCGCCCTGTGATCGAGAGGTAGCCGTCCTCGTCGAGCGAGCCGAGGTCGCCGGTGTGCAGCCAGCCGTCTTCCACGGCGCCAAACGAGGCGTCGGCGTTGTGATGGTAGCCCTGGAAGATGTTCTCGCCCTTGATCAAGATCTCCCCGTCGTCGGCGATCCGCAGCTGCACGCCCGGCAGCGCGCGCCCGACGGTGCCGAAGCGGTGGTCCTCGATCGTGGAGATCGTGGCGATCGTCGAGGTCTCGGTCATCCCGTACCCCTCCAGCACCGGTACGCCGCAGGCCCAGAAGAACTCGAGGATCTCGTGGGCGATCGGGGCGGCGCCGGTGGCGGCCTGATGCAGGTTGCCACCGAAGATGGCGCGCACGTTTTTGAAGAGGCCCTCCTCGGCCTCCTCGAACGGCGCGCGCAACTCCTCGGGGATCTCTTCCTCGCGGGCGAGCATGTCGCGCACCCGCGCGCCCACCTTCAGCGCCGCCTCCGTCTTCGCGCGTTCCTCCGGCGGCTGTGCTTCGATCGCGCCGTGGGCAAGCGTGTAGATCTTCTCGAAGATCCGCGGCACGGAGGGTAGGAAGGTCGGTTTGACCTCCTGCAGCTCGCCGACGATCTGCTTCACGTCGCCCCCGAAGTAGGCGATCGTCGTACCTCGGTCGATCGCCCCCAGCTGGATCAGCAGCGCGAGGGCGTGGGCGAGCGGCAGGAACAGGTAGGCGACCTCGTCCTCACGGATCTGACCCACCTCGCGCACCATGTCGACCACGGCGCAGTAGTTGCCGTGGGAGAGCACGCATCCCTTCGGCGGTCCGGTGGTGCCGGAGGTGTAGATGAAGGTGTACGGGTCCTCGGGGGTGAGCGCCTCGCGGCGGCGCTCCAGCTCGTCGGAGCCATCGCTCGCCTGCCCCCGCTTGCGGACCTGCTCCAGCGAGATCGCCTCTGAGGGTCCGTCCGGGTCGATCACGATCACGCTGCGCAGCTCCGGTAGGCGGTCGCGCACGGCGGCGATCTTCGTGAGCTGCTCGGCGTTCTCGCACACGATCGCGCAGGCGCCGGAGTCGGAGATCACCCAGTGGCACTCCTCGGGGGAGTTGGTCTGGTAGATCGGCACCACCACCGCGCCGATGGCGGTGATCGCCAGATCGGCGTACGTCCACTCTCCTCGCGTGCCCGCGAGGATGCACACCCGCTCGCCCGGCTGGATGCCGAGGTCGATCAGGCCGAGCGCGATCTCCCGCACGATCTCGCCGAGCTTGGCGTAGGTCACGTCCAACCACTCGCCACCCTGCTTGTGGCGGATCGCCACGTGCTCGCCAAACGAGGTCACCGCGTCGGGCAGCAGGTCGGCGATCGTGCGTCCAGCAGGGGACGGCGAGATCGTGCTCCCCTTAGGAGCCGGCGCAGCGGGCGACTGCGGATCGTGCTCGACGATCGATCCTGCTACCTGCTCTGCGGTGCCTGCCTCCATGGCGCTCTCCTCCTCGGGTGGGCCAGGGGGCCCCGGCGACCCCGACTGACATTACAGCCAAAGGATAAGCGCTACGGGTGCTCTATGTGACCGCGGGCACTCAGCCGCTTGCTTGCACGGGCCGCTGCGCGGCGGACGGGCGCTGCCGCAGGCTGGCGAGGAAGAGGCTCTTGTCGATCCGGCCCTTGAAGATCGGCACCCCGAGCTCCATACATTTCGCGAGAACCTCCTTGCGTCCAAGTCCGGCCTCGCGGGCAAGCTCAGTGGGCGTCAGATGATTCGCCATCGGCATCTCCTTGGGGAGGGGGAGGGGTGGGGGGAAGCTAGTACGTCTACTTATAGCGTCGCCGGCGGACGACGGCAACCCCGGTTTTGCTCACACGGGGTTGGGGATGTCCACAAAGACGTGGCGTACCCCAAAGCGCTCGCTCAGGCGCTCGCCCAGACGCCGCACCCCGAAGGTCTCGGTTGCGTAGTGGCCGGCGGCGATGAAGTGCACCCCCGCCTCGCGTGCCTGCGCCATCACGCGCTCGGCCGGTTCGCCGGTGAGGAAGGCGTCGGCTCCCGCGGCGATCGCGTCCGTGAGATGGTCGGCGCCGCCGCCGGTGACAATCCCCAGCCGCTGCACGACGGGAGGGCCGCAGTCGAACGCGAGCGGCGCACGCGCGGTGACCCGCTCCACGCGCGCCAGCAGCTCCGCGATCGGCAGGCCCTCGCCGGGGAGCTCCGCCAGCCAGCCGATCGGGGTGCCGCGGTGGGGCGCAAACGGCGCCAGCAGCTCGGCGTCGAGCGCCCGGGCCAGCAGCGCGTTGTTCCCCACTTCGGGGTGGGCGTCGAGCGGCAGGTGGTAGGCCAGCAGCGAGACGTCGGCGGCCAGCAGCACCCTTAGTCGCCGTGCCAGCGCGGTGTCGATCGGGCCGGGACCTTGGCCCCAGAAGAGCCCGTGGTGGGCGACCACCAGCTCGGCCCCCTCCGCGCGGGCGCGCTCGAACAGCTCCAGCTGGGCGCTCACGCCGGTGGCGACGGTGGTCACCTGCTCCGCGCCGGGCACCTGCAGGCCGTTGGGGCCGTAGTCGGCGAAGCGCTCGGGCTCCAGCAGGCGGTCTAGGTCGGCGACGATGTCCTGCAGCCGGGTGGGCATCGGTTGGCGAGGATAGTGGGCTGGGGGTGGGGTGGCATGCGTAGGTGGGTAGCGCGGCGGGGTTCGACCGTGCGTTTACGGGGCGAGCGAAACCGCGGCAGGCTCGTGCGGCGCGGTGTGGGATACTGGAGCCTGCGTCGGGGCGTGGCGCAGCCTGGTAGCGCGCGCCGTTCGGGTCGGCGAGGTCCCCGGTTCGAATCCGGGCGCCCCGATTTGTAGCTGGTTGGAATCAGGGAGATGCTGGAGGACTCCCTGGCTTCGGGGTTTGGCTCTGGGGCAGGAATTCAGAGGCATTGTGGCCGATGATGTAGTTCGGGCAGAAGCGTTGGCGCGGGAGTTAACCGCACACGGACCGCACATGACACGATGGGTGGACCGCACACGACTCGGCTGGGCGTCGCGGTTCAGGTTGTGTCTCCCGATCAGATGTTGGTGGGTTGCTGGAGGGGCAGGGAAAGGCCCAGGGCGCTGGGATTGGCTTTGGAACCAGAGAGTCGACGGGCGCTTGGGGAGCGTGCCTTATTGTCGGGCCGAGCGGAACTAGCCCTCAGACACCACCCTCGCCTTCCTGAGCGCTCTCATCCCGCACCCGGAACACCCGCACGTGCTTGCGCGCTTGCACCTTGCCGAGTGTGGTCTTCAAACCGACGAGGCTGCCGGCGGACGCTTCCGGCACCTCGTCGTCGTCCAGACGTAGCGAGGTGACGCGCTCCTCCAGGAAGTCAACCGGCAGCTCATAGGCGACCAGGTCTCCGACCCGGATTGGCGCTCCGCTAACGGCCAGCGCGAGGGCGCCGGGCCGCTCCCAGAAGGCCTCGACGGTTCCCACGAGCTCATACTGGGACGGGACAGGCTCGATCCGTCCGGGCCGGTAGAAGAGATTCTTCACATCCTCTGTGCTCCAGCCGTTGCGCTGATATCCACGCACGAGCCTGAACAGGTCCCAGGTGGTGAGCAGGCCGAAGCCTTGCTGCTCAGCGTTGGTGACGACATCGTCTTGGAAGACGTGCGCGTGCTCACGGTCGAGTGCTGGCAGGTTGCGCTGATGATTGATAACCAAGAGGCCCTGGACGTCGGTGCGCTCCCACTCCCGCATGCGCGGGATCAGGTACTTAGCCTGGATCCACCGGTCTGATCCTGGAGGTGCTGGCGGGGGCGGCCGTTGAGTTTGTTGAAGGGGTTTTTGTTGTCGGCGGGGTTGCGAGGCTGTTCGTCGGTCGGTGCTGGGGTGTCGGCGTGGTCCTTGGGCTTGTGTCGCGGCGTGGTTGTGGGCAGGCCGAGGCCGGTGGTGTGGCGTTGGTTGTCGTCGCGGGGCGGGCCGGTTAGTTGGGTGGCGGGAGCGCGCGTAGTCGCGCGAGCGCGGCGAGGAAGTCGTCGGCCCAGGGCCAGCGGGCGGGCATCCGTAGTGTTGTGCGCCGCGCGGAGCGCACGAGTCGACCGGGCAGCGCGAGCAGTCGGCGGCGTAGCGTGCGTGCTGTTCTGGTGGTCGCGTTGGGTAGGCCGATTGCCTGTGTGCAGCGCAGCAGGTTGTGTGCCAGTGCGGCGATCACGGTCCACGCGGCGTTGGCGTTGAACTTGCCGGAGGGGAAGTGCGCCATGGCTTGGTCTTTGAGATCGCGGATCGCGAGCTCGACGACAGCGTGTTGGCGGTGCTCGACCTCGACCACGGTGAGCGTATCCGTGCGGTTGGTCGCGAAGGGGTAGTGATCCCACACCGGGAGCAGCTCGCCCTGCGGGGAGAGCCGGCGAACGCGGCGCACGACCAGTCGCCAATCCCCGAGTGTTGTCTCGGCGATCTGCGCGATCGATGTTTCGGGGTAGTCCTCCAAGGTGACCCACGCGTCCTCGTTGATCGCCTCGACAGCGACGCGGACGTGGGGCTGCATGCGCACGCCGATCGAGAACTTCCAGCCCGCCGTGTCCAGTCGCGCGAAGGTCTTCTTGTTCCAGAATCCCGAGTCGGCGCGCAGCAGCTTCTCGCCCGTGGCGCCGGCCCTGTTGACGCGCGCAATCACCTCCTCGCAGAAGCGCAGCATCCCGCGCGAGGTGTTCGCTGAGCCGTGACGCAGGCGGATGTGCAGCACCTCGCCGGTGTCCGCGCGCGTGGCGAGGATCGGGTGATAGCCACGCTTGTGCGTATACCAAAAGCCGACGCCCTGCTTGGCATAGCCATGCACCTCGCCGACGAAGCTGTCGGCGTCGATGACCAAGCGACCGTCACCGGGCCCCGCGCCCGCAGCCCACGCGCGAGCGATGCTCTGATCAAGCACGCGGTCAAGCTGACGGACATGCCCGAACGTGAACGCGCGCAAGAACGTCCCCAACGTCGACGGCGCCGCAACCACATGGCCGAGCACCGCGCCGGTCTGCCCCGAGCGCAGCACATCGCAGTCCTCGATGCAGTCCGCCCCGAGCGCCATCGCCGAGACCAGGCTCATCACCTTCCTGCCCGGGTTCGCCGCGCCAGCGCGATCACCGAGATCGACCGCGGAGTGGGATGATTCTGTGGTGGTGCGGGTGACTGACGTGAGCGAAGTGCAGGCGTCAGGGGCTTGTGGCCTGCCGCGCGGCTTTGCCCTTCGAGGGCTTGTTGGATGCGCGCCCCGGTGTCGCACCCGCACCACCCTTCGGTGCCGTTGTGCGCCAATCGTCGATGAGGCGCCGGTAGGCGAGCTCGGCCTGTTGTTGCAGCTCGCGCTCGGCTGCGCGCTGGCTGCTCGTCGGGCTGACTGGCGGCCCGCCGTGACGGCGAACCAACGGCGGAGCGCCGGCCAGCAGTTCCAGACGACGGGTCTTCTGCCGCGTCAGCGACGGGCGCGCGAACGCGTAGTCCTGATCCTTTGTGAGTAGATGCCAGCAGAGCACGACGAGCTTGCGCGCGACAGCGACCGCTGCGATCTGCGCGCCACGGCGGGCGCGGACGCGCTCGCCGAACGCCTTCAGCGGGCCGGGGCTTCGGATCGAGATCCACGCGGCCTCGACCAGCATCGAGCGGGCCTGCGGATCCCCACGCTTTGAGATGTGCCCATAGCGCGCCGGCTCCGAGCCAGACTGGCGAACCTTCGGGTCAAGGCCGAGATAGGCAACGAGCTGGCCGGCGGTGGGGAAGCGCGTGATGTCCCCGACCGCCGCGATCACCGCCGCCGCGGTGCCGACGTCGACGCCTGGGATCGTCAACAGCCGCTGGAACCCCGGGAACGCCAGCGCTTGCTGGGCGATCCGACGGTCCAGGTCCGTGATCTCGCCGCCGAGGAAGTCGATATGGCGCAGACAGCTTGCGATGGTCTCCGCCTCCTCCTCGGGCAGCTGCTGCTCCGCCAGCCACGCCCGGCCCTTCTTGCTGAACAGATCACTCACGGGCGGACGGCCGAGCAGGCAGCGGGCGAGCACCGCATGCACCTCATTCTTCACCCGCGTGCGTGCCCGCACCAGCCCCGCCCGCCGAGCAACACGCCGCCGCAAAGCAGACGTCGCCTCGTCGGGCACCCACACCGCTTTGAGCATCCCGGCAGAGAGGAGCTTGGCGAGCATCGCCGCGTCGAAGCGATCGGACTTCACACGCGCGTGAGAGATCGCTCGCGTCTCGGCTGCATTGCACACCACCACCCCACCGACATCGCCCTCTTCCAGCAGCCGGGCGATCATCATCGCGCCGCAGCTGGCCTCCAACACCACCTGGTCACTGCCATTCAGGCCGGCCGCGAACTCCCGGATCGCCTCCGGGGTACTCGCGATCCGACCGACCCGCGAGACCCGGCCGCCCTCAGCGACCGCGACCTCGCAGAAATCGAGGTGAACATCCAAACCAAAGAACCGCACGAGAACCGCCTCCCTTTCACGAACTGGACATATGAAATGGAAGGCACCGCGGGCAGCGACAACTACGGATTCGGGCTCTCAGCCCACCCGGGTGAGTCGCAGGGGCGGCCATCTAGTCATTGACGGGCTCGCAGCCCAGATGCACGGCGGCCTGCCCACAAGCGTCCTTCCCACGAAGCCCCTGTCCCGGTCAAACGACCCTACGAACACGACCGGACAGCAGGCCCACCCGGTATTTCATACCCGTAGTCTGTGCAAGATTTTTGGGTACGCGGTGGGCGGGCTGCGCGCTCCGAAGGGGAAGCCCGTGCTCGCTGCTCAGGGAGTGGTCCAGCGCTTCTGCGTGGGGTTCCAGCGGCCGGCCGCGGTGCCAGCGAGGATCGGGTCTAGGAAGGTGGCGGCTTCGGCGTGCGCTGTTCCGAGGTCGGCTGGCAGCCCGACGTCTGCTGCGGCGCGTGCGTAGGGGCTTGCCCACGAGATCGGTGGCGGTGGAAGCGCGGTGGGGAGGGGCTGGCGTTCGCGGCGGCTGAATGTCGTGTCGAGGCTCGCTCGTAGGGGGTCGGCGTGCGGGGTGGCGAGGTCGGCGATCAGGAGGATGTCGATGAGGTCCTTGATTCGGGTGCTCTGTTGTTCCTGTGGTCCGTAGGTTGCGGTGTATGCGTGGACCTTCTCGGCGATGTGCTGCTCTAGGGCGATCACGGGCATTTCGATGGGTTGTATGTCGGCGAAGTCAAGGAGGCTCGGGATTGGCAGTCGTTCGGAGGGTGCGGTTGGCTGCTCGTTTAGCGCGATGTCTACGGGGAACTGCTCGAAGCGTCGTCCGGCGACTTCAGCGGTCACGCTGTAGCGGACGGCTCGGAATGCTTCTGCTTGGTCGAGTGCGGCGGTGCGCGCTACATCGAAGCTGAAGTGGTCGTGGAGGTCGATCGCCTGCGCGGCGATGAGTCTCGTGGTTGCGGTCTGCTCATCGTCGGCTCCTGCGAGGTCGATGTCCTTGGTTGCGCGTGTCCGCACGCCGAGTCGCAGCTCAAGCGCGAATGCTCCCTTGAGCACCCAGCTTCCTGGCTCCGCGATGGCGAGCCTGGCGAGGAAGCGCTCGAAGGCGACGCGCTTGCGTAGCCGCATGACGGGCAGACCGGTCGTGGTCGCTTCGTTGCGAATGCGCTGGTCAAGCGCGGCTCGGAATGCCTCGGCGGTGTCGTACTTCACGCGGCGGTAGCTTCCTCGCTTGTTTGCTTCACGAGTGCGGCGACGTGTCCGCCGTTTCGCTCGGCGTGCTCGGCGAGCTGGTCCGGCGTGGTGCGGCCTTCCTGGAGGGCCTGGCGGACGGCCATCTGGATCTGCTCTGGCGCGGTGCCTGAGCGTGCCGCGTCGATGATCGTCCTCGCCGGGGTTGTGACGCGGATGCCGTGACGGGTCGTGATGTCGCCGTTTGGTATGGACGCGGTAGCGGTGTGCAGGGTTACGCCGCTGGGCGCCCGGACTCCCCGGTGCTCGCGGGAGACGAGAAGATGCACTGTGTTTGGCAGGACGTCGGAGAGCCCGTGCAGCACGAGCGCGCTCTCGTGCGAGACGACAGCCCTCTCCATCCCGACGGTGAGCCATGCGGCGCGTATCTCATCGTGTTCGCCTGTTGGATAGTCGCTGAGGCGGTAAAGGCCCTGTCGCATCCGCTGGAAGCGGCCTGAACGAGCGTGGTGGGCGAGAAGCTGTGCGCTGACGCCTCGTTCTTGGGCCTGTCGTGTCGTGAAGAGGCCATCCTGGGAGTAGGCCAGGCGGTGGAGTGCCGGGAGATCGGGCTTCTTGTCTACGTCAGACATTTCTACAGTATTCCTTTAGTGTATGCTGACAGGCAAGTCGTAGTGGCTGATCGCATCTTGACGGTCAGCTTGACGGAATCCCAATCAAAAAGTGCCCCGGCGCAGCTCTAACTGCCCGGGGCGTGGCAAGGAAAGGAAGGACCTTCCCATGCAAGATGAGATTAGCCGTATGCCCGCTGATGACGAGGAGCGGGCAGAGAAAGGAATCCTCAGTCTGTTGTTGGCTTCCGATTCGCAGCGGCCTTGGTCGATTGCGGAGCTCGAACGCGAGCGCGACGAGCATCTCGGGACTGTCGATGCAGTCGCAAGTCTGCACGCTGCGGGCTTGATCCACCGCTGTGGAGAGTTCGTATTCGCGACCCGAGCCGCCGTGCGTATGGACGACCTTTCGCTCTGACGATGGTTCGCCTGGTTGTGCCGGATCGTTCGGAATCGACCTACCGGGTTCACGCGGCGATCCGGCGCGCCACAAAGGGGTGCGTCTTGCAATGGGGCAGCCGGAGCCTGTCAAGCCCGGTGAGACGCTTCGTGTTCGAATTTAGTGAGCGGCGGTCTCCTTCCTGTCGGCTGGCTTGTTGATCCAGGCGGCAGTCGGTAGCTCTGGCGGTGTGGGTGGTTTGCGTACGAACCGCTCGGGGTGCTGGGCGTAGGCGGCGTCGAGCACGGCGGCGCGGGCGGCGTGTAGCTGTGTGGCGTGGCCGTGGTGGATGGCGGCTGGGGTCATCAGCCCGATCCCGGTGTGGCGGTGGGCGTGGTTGTACCAGTCGACGAACGCTCGGCAGTGGGTGCGGGTGTGGTCGATGTCGTGGAACTGGGCGGGGAACTCGGGCCGGTACTTCAGGGTCTTGAAGTTCGACTCGGAGTAGGGGTTGTCGCTAGAGGTGTATGGGCGGCTGTGCGTTTTCGTGATGCCGAGGTCGGCCAACAAGAACGCGACCGGCTTGGCGCGCTGCGGCGCGCCGCGGTCGGCGTGCAGCGTCAGGATCTTGGGTGTGATCTGCTGCTGCTCGGCGGCCTGCTCGATCAGCGCCGTCGCGAGCTGGGCGTTCTCCCGGTACTGGACCGTCCAGCCGACGATGTAGCGGCTGAACACGTCGAGGATCACGTACAGGTAGAACCAGGTCCACTTCGCCGGACCCTTCAGCTTGCTCACGTCCCACGACCACAGCTCGTTCGGCCGCTCGGCGAGCAGCTCGGGCTTCGCGTAGGCCGGATGGGTGAGCTGAGCGCGCCGGTCCCGCACCCCGCCGTGATGGGCGGCGAGGATCCGGTACATCGTGCGGGGAGAGCACAGGTAGGTGCCCTCGTCCAGCAACGTCGCCCAGGTCTCCTCCGGCGCGACATCGACGAACCGCTCGGAATGCAGCACGTCGAGCACCTGCTGGCGCTCGGGCTCGCTCAGCGCTCTCGCCGGCGTCGGCCGCGGCCGGGCCGCCCGTGGCTGCGGCGGACGCCGACGACGGTAGATCGTCGCCGGCGAGGCGCCCAACGCCCGGCACGCCGGCCGAGTCCCGATCAACGGGGTCAGCTCCTCAACGGTCGCGGCGATCATCGCTCGGTGCTCCTCGGCGCGCTCTCGGAACCGAGCATCTCCTCCAACAGCGCTGAGACGTTTCCCTGGATCTCGATCACCCGCCGCGCCTTCGCAAGCTCCGCCTCGGAGCGCTCGAGCTTCCGCGTGAGCTTCGTGATCTCCTCATCGCGACGGTCCGCCGGCTTGCGCCCGCGCGGCTTGCCGAGCTCCTTCAACGCGCCGTCCTTGCGCTGCTTACGCCAATAGGTCAAGTGCGACGTATACAGGCCCTCCCGGCGCAGCAGCTCGCCGACCTCGCCCGACTTCGTGCACGCGTCCGCCCTGGCAAGGATCTCGGCCTTGTACTTCGCGGTGAACCTGCGGCGCTTGGCCTGCCCAACCAGCTCGGGGTCAGGCACCCCCCCGGGCGCGGCGCGCCCGGCGGCCCCTCCGTTCCGGTCGCCTACGGCTCCCTCCACTCCGGGACCGCCGGCTTCGTTGTGCTCCATCTCCAACATCGCGTCGTGCTCCGTTCTCGCCCTCAAGGGTCAGTAATTCCTTGATCATGAGCGTCTCACACGACATTGGCAGAGAGGGAGCGACCGGTTGCTTCGGGCGCCAAGCGTAAAGTCGGTGGCCGTTTTCGGCCGCTCACGGTCATATACCGGTGTGAGGGGACAAAACCCAAACCCGGAAACCCGAGCAGCCGCCGTGCAACCCGTAGCGCTTGAGCGCTACGTGGCGCGCGCTGAGCTGGCCACGATCATGGGTGTGAGCTTGGCGACGGTGGATCGAATGGTCGCCGAGGGTATGCCGTCAGTGACGTGGGGGCGGCGCACGCGCCGTTTCCGGCCGTCTGTGGCTATCTCCTGGGCTTTGGAACGGGAGAGGGCGGCGTGAGCGTTACACGGCTCCCATCGGGTCGCTGGCGAGCGCAGGTCTACGATCCCGCGACCGGGAAGAATCTCAGCGTCTCGAAGGTCGTGGGTGGTCCTGGCACGTTCGCGACCAAGACCGAGGCGAAGCGGGCGCGCGAGAAGGCGCGCGAGCGGCTGGGCGCTGTCCGTGCGAGGGACGTGACCGTTCTTAGCTTCTGGGAGCGCTGGACCACCGATCCGTTGTTCGCGCGCCCAAAGGAGTCGAGCGACATCCGCCGCCGCGAGCTGACCAAGAGCTTCGCCGAGCGCTACAGCGATGTCCCGATCATCCAAGTCGGGGATGAGATCGTCGCCGACTGGCTCGCCGGTGGTGGCCGTGCCGGGTCAGTCCAGGGACTGTGTTCGATGTTCAACGACGCCGCATCGGTGAAGGCCGGGAGGCTGATCGACCGCAACCCGTTCCAGAAGCTCGGCATCTCACGCGGCAAGGGCCGACGCGACCAGCAACCACCAACCGAGCAGAAGGTATGGGAGATCGTCGCGCACGCCCGCAAACTGGCGTGTCCGTCGTTCGCGGCATGGTTGCAAGTCGCTGCGTTCACCGGTCTTCGCCCCGGCGAGCTTGACGCGCTGCGTTGGGAGCGGATCGACTTCGACCGCGCCCGCATCGTCGTAGCCGAGCAGTTCAGCGCCGCGACCCGCACCTTCGACACGCCGAAGAACCACTTGCGGCGTGAGGCACCACTGACCGCACACGCCCGCGACGCACTCTCCAGCCTGGCGCATGAGGGCGAATTCTGTTTCGTTTCGCTGCGCGGCGAGCACTGGACCCCCAGCTCGCGTGCCTACCACTGGAAGGCCGTCAGAGCAGCCGCAGGCTGGGAAGGCAGTCTCTACCTTGCCACTCGGCACTTCGCGGGCTGGTACATGGTCAACGAGCTTGAAATGTCATCCGGGGATGTAGCCATCGCGCTCGGCCACCAGGACGGCGGGAACCTCGTCCGTCGCCTCTACGGACACCGCGACAAGGGGCGCGCACTCGACCGCATCGTTGGCGCATACGCCGACGCCGCCAACGGACACGCGGCCACTCCACCAAGCGCCACCGTATGTCGGAAGGCTCGGCAGGCGCGACACGAGCAGCCCACCCTGTTCGACTTGCCGCAGACCGCACCCGAAACCGCACACGACCCCATCAATCGCCAGCAATGAAGCCAAGCACCACCATTCTCCCCGATCGTTGATTGGTTGTCCCGGCTTCTTTTGGCGGTGTGAGAATGGCCGCTTTGCCGGGGCTTTTGTTCGCCGTGTGGTCACTGGTTCAACGATCGTCACGGGTTCTGGCCTTATGGTGGAGAACCTCGCAAATAGCGGCCTTTTTGAGTGCAATAAGAGCCGAGGTGTGGGTTCCTGGTGTTCGATCCGTTGCAGATCGGCTGCGGGCGGAACTGAGCCTGGATCCACCGGTTATGTCCGGTGGTGAGCGAAGAATGACCTCCTGATTGGGTTTGGTAGCGACAGATTGCGGCTGTCGCGGCCCAGGATCAGGAGGTCACTCGTATGGTGCAGGATGACGAAGCGGTCGGACTGGATGCTGTTGAGGTCGTGTTCGACGACGAGCGGGTAGTTTCGGATGCGGGGGTCGTGTTGGTCGCGATGCTCGCGGGGCGGCTTGGGGTCGAGGCTGTGGTCGGCCGGTTCGTGACGCTTCGTCGTGATCGGCCGGGGGCAGCGAATGTGGGGCGGAAGGTCATGGCGTTGGTTTACGCGATGCTGTTGGGCGCTGACAGCATTGATGATTGCGAGGTGTTGCGCGTGGGTCGCACGCGCCGGCTGTTGGGTGGGTGGCTGTCGGCTCCCTCGACGCTTGGGACGTTTCTGCGGGCGTTCACGTTTGGGCATGTTCGCCAGCTCGACCGGGTGTTGGCTGAGACGCTCACGCGGGCGTGGCGGGCGGGCGTAGGCCCTGGTGAGGAGCGCCCCGTGGTGGATGTGGACAGTTTCATCGGTGAGGTTCACGGCAAGCAGAAGCACGGCGCTGGTTTCGGATACACCAAAAGCGGGGGTATCACCCGCTGATGGCCAGCCGGGCTGGCAGCGGCGAGGTGCTGCATATCCGGCTGCGGCAGGGAAAGGCGAACTCAAGCCGCGGGGTACTGCGGTTCGCCGAGGAGCTGATCGCGCGCGTGCACCGGGCGGGCGCCACGGGCGAGAAGCTGCTTCGTGCTGACTCGGCGTTCTGGAACAAGACCCTGATGAAGCGACTCAAGGACGCAGGATGGTCCTACTCGATCAGCATCCGCTGCCAGAAAAATGTGGTTGAGGGGATCCAGGCGATTCCCGAGGGCGCGTGGCGGACGCTCGCCGAGTACCCCGAGGACGGGGAGGCACAGATCGCCGAGACGACCTACGGCGAGACACGGATGATCGTCCGCCGCACCCGCCTGATCGGCCCCCAAGCCGAGCTGTGGCCCGACTGGCGGCACTTCCCATTCCTGACCAACCGCGTCGAGGAGATCGAGATCGTCGAGGCCGAGCACCGCCAGCACGCCGTCGTCGAGCTCACGATCCGCGACCTCAAGACCAAGCGCTCGCGCACTTCCCCTCCGGCCAGTTCAACGCCAACAGCGCCTGGACCGTGATCGCCGCGATCGCGCACAACCTCACCCGCTGGACCACAGCGATCGGCCTCCCCCGCCAGACCGTCCGCGCCGCCCGCACCCTCCGCCGCCGACTACTCAACATCCCCGGCCGGCTGACACGCACCGCCCGCCAATGGACCCTCCACCTCCCCGCCCGCTGGCCCTGGCAACACGACTTCATACGGGCACTCGCCCGAATCAGGGCGCTACCCGCCGTCACCTGATCGACAAACCCCCGCGACGAAGACCACCACACCCAGCCGCCGACACCGGCACGCTCACCGCTGCCCAAAAACACGCCGAACGGCTCCACCGAACCCGCCCGCGGCGAGAACCCCACCCACAACACAACCCAATCCACCGCCAACCAACCAATTCACCCCGAAACGACCCCACCAACCCAGCCCACCGGTGGATTGAGGCTGAGATGGGTGGGCGCGGGGGTTTGGACTGGCCCCGGCGCGGCGGCCATTCCCAATGGGCTCGTAGCGCTTCGTGGAGCGGTGCTGCCCGACAACCCGGCATGCCCTGCGCTCGCTGACGCCGAGACGGCCGCGCAGCATCGCGACCGCCTGACGCCGACAGACGGACTGGGCCTACCAATTTCCCGACGAGATCTCCCGAAGCGCAGTTCTCGAGCGCCTGGTCAGCCACGATCGCCTTCAACCGCTGGTTCTCGCGCTCCAGCTCCTTCAGCCGCTTGACGTCCTGCGCCTTCATCCCGCCGTACTGGTTACGCCAGCGATGGAACGTCTGCTCGGAAACCCCGAGCGACTTGGCGACCTCTGGGATGCTCTCCCCCTCGCCGAGCATCCGCTCGGCCTCCCGCAGCTTGCGAATGATCTGCTCCGGCGTGTGCCTACGTCCCTTCATCAGAGCTCCCTTCTCGCCCATCATCGCGGGCGCAAGAAACACGCGCAGTTCGGTGTCCACGTCGGCGTCGGCGCCCATGCGGTACGTGCCGACGGGTGGTCCGGCTGCCTGGGGCTGGGCGGGTCGTAGGTCTCGCCAGGTCCGCCCGGGAGGATGTGCATCGAGCGTGCATCGCGGGTCTTCGTGGCGTGCACTCGGCGTCCACGCCGGCTGCAAGCCCGCCAAACCAGGATCTAAGCCAAATTAATCCAGTCTCGACGATGAGAACGTACCCGCAAATTGGCGAGCTTTAAGGGTCTGGCTAAGCGGCCAGTTTTGGGGGTTTGGGGTCCAATTTGGGGTCCAAGCTGGCTCAGCACTACAAGTCGCCTGTGAAGACCGCGTGGTCCCGGTTCCAAACTCGGCATATCGGTATTTGAGAGATGTAGCTGCGTCTCGCTATCGTCTGCCGAAGGTGGCGTGATGTTGCTTGGCCCTTTGTGCTGGTCTCGTTTGGAGTTTCTCGCGCGGCGGTCCCACGAGCACCGTTTGCACCGGCTGTTTCTTGGCGCCGGCCCCAAGGTAAGGGCTTGACATCTGCACAGCGACGTGTTACGTTTGCGTGACAGGCCGGTCCTCCGTTGTGTGAACCGGTGTACATAGGGTCTGGTTGGGGTCATCCGTCTTGTGGTTGACACTCAAAGCGCTCGCAGGGTTGGTAGGAATGGGAGAGGGGCTGGATCGGAGCGATGAGGGAGTTGTTTCAACGTGGTTTCTAGAGGGAGATACGTAGCGGGGATGTGCGCCGCTTTCGGGCGGACTGATGCTAGATGCGCCAGCATGGCGCTGTCGCATCTCTCTCTCTCTCTCTCTCTCTTCGGCTAGTGGTCTAGCCGAAGGGCTTTCTCGTCGGGCGCGTTCGCGCCGTCTTGTCTTTGCCCCCGCGGGGGTAGGGCTCCAGGCGTCTGCGAATGGGGTCGTGGTCTCACACGCGCTTGTGGGGGGTGGTCGCTGATGGCGGTGCCGCCGCGTGGCGATGTGAGGACCGGGGCGCGTGTGCGTGCGGGCGAGCGTGCTTTGCCGCTGGAGCGGCGCCCGCGGCGCCCGCGGCGCGGGCAGAAGCGGCCGGTGTCGCCGCAGGACATGCCGCGGGTGCAGGTGGATGAGATTCAGCGTTCGCGGTTGCTGGTGGCGGCTGCGGCGGTGATCGATGAGCTGGGTTACGAGCAGAGCTCGGTGGAACGGATCACCGGCAGGGCGCGGATTTCGCGGCGGACGTTCTACGAGTTGTTCGGCAACCGCGAGGAGTGCCTGCTCGCACTGCTCGACGAGGCGGTCGAGCGGGTGGAGCGGGAGCTCGCGGCGGCGGGCTTGGGGGGTTTGGCGTGGTGTGAGCGGGTGCGTGAGGGTCTGTGGGTGATTCTCTCGTTTCTGGACGGGGAGCCGGTGCTGGCGCGGATCTGTGTGGTGCAGGCGCTGCATGGTGGGCCGCGGGCGTTGGAGCGTCGCGAGGGGATCCTGGGGCGTC
>Ga0302314_10006659_pt1 | contig 20871 bp, 16 predicted proteins | sample III_Palsa_N2_3_FD_200533 | JGI IMG/M metagenome (GOLD analysis project Ga0302314, IMG submission 200533) | Peat permafrost microbial communities from Stordalen Mire near Abisko, Sweden - III_Palsa_N2_3 | ecosystem: Environmental > Terrestrial > Soil > Palsa > Peat permafrost | place: Sweden... | reverse complement strand
GCGGCGGCTTCATCGCCAACTCCGACATCACCGGCGCCGTCACCAACGGGTCCCAGCAGCAGTACTACACCCGCAACACCGACATCGGGAGCTGGAGCAACGCGGTCTGGAACCAGGTGTTCTCCGGCGACCCGGGCGCGCCCGCCCAGAGCTTCGCGTCCAACTCCGGTGACAGCGGCGGCCCCAACTCCTACACCACCCTGTCCACCACCCCGGAGAGCGAGGAGGAGCCCTTCCTCTACACCAACTCCGCGGGCGCCTACGAGGTGTTCGTGCCGTCGCCGCAGACCAACTCCAACGGCCCGAACTTCGCCAGCGGGACCGAGCCGGGCAGCTCGCTGCCGCTGAGCGACTTCTACGTCGTCAACTCCTCGAGCACGGTGGCGCAGATCAACGCCGCCCTCGCGGCCGGCGACGACCTGCTGTTCACCCCCGGTGTGTACAGCTACGCCAACACCATCACCGTCACCAACCCGAACACCAAGATCATCGGCCTCGGCTTCGCGACGCTGATCCCGACCGCCGGGAACATCACGCTCAGCACCGCCGACGTCCCCGGGATCAACATCTCCGGCCTGATCTTCGACGCCGGCCCCACCCAGTCCTCGTCCCTGCTGCAGATCGGCACCGAGGGCTCGACCGCCAACAACGCCGCCAACCCGGTGACCGTGGACGACGTGTTCTTCCGGGTCGGCGGGGCCGAGGCGGGCACGGTCGCGACCGCGTTCGTCGACAACAGCAACAACTCCATCATCGACGACACCTGGATCTGGCGGGCCGACCACGGCGCGGGCGCCGGCGGCTGGACCGGCGACCAGTCGGCCACCGGTCTCGTCGTCAACGGCAGCAACGTCGAGGCCACCGGCCTCGCGGTCGAGCACTTCCAGCAGTACGAGACGATCTGGAACGGTCAGGGCGGCACCGACATCTTCTTCCAGAACGAGAACCCGTACGAGGTGCCGAGCCAGGCGGTCTGGATGTCCAGCGCCACCCAGGATGGCTACCCCGCCTTCTACCTCCCGTCGAGCGTCACCTCGTTCACCGGGTACGGCATGGGCAGCTACTCCTACTTCGACCAGGGCGTGGCCATCGAGAACGCCATGGGCTTCCAGGCGCCGGTCGCCTCCGGCATCCACCTCAACGACCTGTTCACCGTGTTCCTGAACGGATCGGGCGGCATCGAATCGGTCGTCAACGGCACCGGCACGGCGGTGAGCTCGACTAACGGCGGGCCAAGCGACGTGGTCAGCGCCTCCTAAATCCAGCCCCCGCCCCCAACGCCCGCGCCCCCGTAGTTGCAGCACTGCGGGGGCGCGGGACCAGCAGCGGCGCCCCCCGGGACACCAGCCCCGGGGGGCGCCGTTATGACGACCGCCGCTAGTCAGGCCGCGAGTCCGCCGCCACCTTGGCCGACAGGTGCGACGGCAGCGGCTCGTGCCGCAGGTACCCGCGGGTGAACGACCCGGTGCCGTGCGAGACCGACCGCAGGTCGATCGAGTACCGCATGATCTCGAGCTCGGGCACCTCGGCCCGGATCTGGGTCCGCCCGATGCCCACCGGCACGGTGCCGATCACCCGGCCGCGGCGGCCGGACAGATCCGACATCACCGCGCCGACGTAATCGTCCGGCACCAGGATCGACACCTCGTCGACCGGCTCGAGCAGCATCGGCGACGCCTTCTCGGCCGCGTCCCGCAGGGCGGCCCGGCCCGCCTTCTGGAACGCCATGTCAGAAGAGTCGACCGGATGCGCCTTGCCGTCGAACAACGTCACCCGGACGCCGGTCATCGGGTACCCGGCCAGCACGCCCGCCTCGAGCTGGGCGCGGACGCCCTTCTCGACCGACGGGATGAACTGCCGGGGCACCACCCCGCCGACGATCTTGTCCACGAATTCGAACCCGGCCGCGCCCGACGGCAGCGGCTCGACCTCGATGTGGCAGATCCCGAACTCGCCGTGCCCGCCGGTCTGCTTGACGTTCCGGCCGAGCCCGCGGGCCGAGCAGCCCACCGTCTCGCGCAGCGGCACCCGCAGCGACACCGTGTCCACCGCGACCCCGTAGCGGGACGAGAGCCGGTCGAGCAGCACGTCCGAGTGGGCCTCGCCCATCGACCAGAGCACCAGCTGGTGGGTCTCGGCGTTCATCTCCAGCCGCATCGTCGGGTCCTCGGCCACCAGCCGGGCGAGCGCGGTCGCGAGCTTGTCGTCGTCCGCCTTCGACCGGGCCACGAACGCGACCGGCAGCAGCGGTTCCGGCATCGACCACGGCTCCATCAGCAGCGGCTGCTCCTTGGAGGAGAGCGTGTCGCCGGTCTCCGCCGTCGACAGCTTCGCCACCGCGCACACCGAGCCCGCCGGGCACGCGCTCAGCGGCCGCTGCACCTTGCCCAGCGGCGAGGTCAGCGCGCCGATCTTCTCGTCGTCATCGTGGTCGGGGTGCCCGCGGGTGACCCGCCCGTGCCCGGACACGTGCACCACCGCATCGGGCGAAAGCGTGCCGGAGAACACCCGCACCAGCGAGATGCGCCCCACGTAGGGGTCGGAGGTGGTCTTGACGACCTCGGCCAGCAGCGGCCCGTCGGGGTCGCACGAGAGCCCGGCGACCGGCGTGCCGTCGACGGCCGACGTCACCGGCGGAAGCGGGTGCTCAAGTGGCGAGGGCAGCCCCTGGGTGACCACCTCGAGCAGCTCCGCGAGCCCGATCCCGAGCGGGGAGGCGACCGCCAGCACCGGGTAGAACGAGCCGCGCGCGACCGCCTTCTCCAAGTCCGCGACCAGCACCGAGGTATCCACCGCCTCGCCGGACAGGTAGCGCTCCATGAGCGTCTCGTCCTCGCTCTCGGTGATGATCCCCTCGATCAGCGCGTCCCGGGCCGCGGCCATCGCCTCCCGGTCGCTGCCGCGGGTGACCGGCCGGGTCGAGCGCTTGCCCGACGAGTACTCGTACAGCGTCTCCGAGAGCAGCCCGATCAGTCCGCTCACGCCGGGCGCCCCGCCCGCCGTCGGCAGGTACAGCGGCGCCACGCCCTCGCCGAAGGCGTCCTGGCACTCCGCCAGCACGGTCGCGAACTCCGCCCGGCCGTGGTCGATCTTGGTGATGACGACCGCCCGCGGCATCCCCACCTGGGCGCACTCCTCCCACAGCAGGCGCGTCACCCCATCGATGCCCTCGCACGCCGACACCACGAACAGCGCGCAGTCGGCCGCCCGCAGCCCGGCCCGCAGGTCGCCGGTGAAATCCGCGTATCCCGGGGTGTCGAGCAGGTTGACGGTGACCCCGTCAACGACAAACGGCAGGAGCGTCAGGTTCACCGATCGCTTCTGCCGTAGTTCCACTTCGTCGAAGTCGCTGGCGGTGGTGCCGTCCTCGACCCGTCCGAGCCGGGTGACGGCGCCGGTATGCGACAGCAGCGCCTCCGCCAGCGTGGTCTTCCCGCTCCCTGAATGGCCGACAAGCACGACGTTGCGAATGTTCTCCGCCCCGCCGCCGGCGCCGCCGGCCGCCGAATCCCTGCCCTGGCCTGCCGCCCCCGCGCCTCCTGAGCCCGATGTTCCCGTCACTCTCGTCGCCTCCTCGCGCTCGATGAGCTTCCGTGTTCACAGAGTGAACCTGTCGGGCGAGTTACCACAAGACCCCCAGCGGGAATCGATCAGGTAGCGAGGGGGTAACCCGGGGATGATGCGTCACGATCGCGGAAGGTAATGAAGCCAAAGCGGGACATGCAAGCGCAGCGAGCGGAAACAAGACCCAAGTAAGATCTTGACCGGCCATGCTGAACTTCCTTCGACCCGTCTTCGCGCGCCTGTTCAACCCGATTGTCCAGGGGCTCGCGCGAACGCCGGTAACCCCGAACATGATCACGGTCGCCGGCACCGTCGGCGTCTCCGCCGCCGCGCTCTGGCTGCTGCCGATCGGCGAGCTGTTCCCGGGCGCGTTCGTCGCGACGTGCTTCGTCTTCACCGACATGCTCGACGGCCAGCTGGCCAGGATCAAGGGCAACTCGGGCAAATACGGCGCGTTCCTCGACTCGACGATGGACCGGTTCGCCGACGCCGCCATTTTCGGCGGCATCACGATCTGGCTCATGCGCACCAACCACCTGCTCGCCGTGGTCAGCCTGTTCTGCCTGGCGGCCGGCCTGTCGGTCTCCTACGTCAAGGCCCGGGCGGAGGGACTCGGCCTGAACGCCAACGTAGGCTTGATCGAGCGCCCGGAACGGCTGATCATCGGCCTGACCTCGATCGGCCTGTCCGGCCTGGGCATCCCGTACGTGCTCCCGATCGGCATGTGGGGGCTCGCCGCGGGCACCGCGCTGACCCTGTACCAGCGGATGCGGGCCGTCTACGTGGACGCCAAGTCCCAGGCCGCCGTCGCACCCGCCGCGCCGCCTTCGGCCCCGCCACCGCCACCGCCACCGGCCACGACACCACCAGCCACGACACCACCGGCCACGACACCACCGGCCACGACACCACCAGCCACGACACCACCACCACCACCACCAGCACCACCAGCCACGACACCGGCACCGACACCACCGACAGCACCGCCCGCCTCGGCCACCGCGCCGGGTGCGGCACCGAGCGAGGAAGAGTGATGGCGACCCTGCGGGAACGGCTGAGCAGCGCGGCGTTCGGCGCGGGCTGGAGTCTGGTCTGCCGCCTCCCCGAGCCAGTGGCACGCGCCCTCTTCAACTTCGGCGCCGACACCGCTTGGCGCAAGCAAGGCGGCGGCGTGCGGGTTCTCGAGGGCAACCTGCTGCGAATTTTCCGAACGGACCCCGGCTACTCTCCCGGAGTCCAGCCAGACGGAACCTACGTGGACGAAGGCAAGGAGCTGCGCACGCTCTCCCGCGAGGTCATGCGCTCGTACGGGCGGTACTACCTGGAGACGTTCCGCATGCAGGTGATCCCGGCCGAGCGCATCGCGTCCGGGATGCACGTCAATTTCGACCAGGCGGACCTGGCCCTCGAGTACATGAAGAACAGCCGGGGCGTGATCTTCGCCCTCCCGCACATGGGCGACTTCGAGCTGACGGGCAAGTGGATCATCGGCTACGGGGCCGGCTCGTTCACCACCGTGGCCGAGCGCCTCAAGCCCGATGCGGTCTTCCAGATGTTCCTCGACTTCCGGCAGGGGATTGGCATGGAGGTGCTGCCGACCACCGGCGGCCCGCACCCGTTCGGCGTCATGGCGCAGCGGCTGCGGGCCGGCAAGCTGATCTGCCTGGTCGCCGACCGGGACCTGTCCGACACCGGCGTCGAGGTCGACTTCTTCGGCGAGAAGGCGCTGCTCCCGGCCGGCCCGGCCTCGCTGGCGATCCAGACCGGGGCGGCGTTGATGCCGGTGTCTTGCTGGTTCGAGGGCGAGGACGAGTGGGGCGCCCACATTTACGACGAAATCCCGGTCCCGGCCGACGGCACCCGCAAGGAGAAGGCGGCCGCGATGACCCAGGCGATGGCGACCGCCTTCGAGGACGGGATCCGCGAGCACCCGCAGGACTGGCACATGCTGCAGAAGCTCTTCGTCAACGACCTCGACCCCGAACGGCTGGCCCGCAGCCGCAACCGCCCCGTCAGCAACGGCGCCGCCCCCGCCTCCGCCGGCGCCCCCGCCTCCGCCGGCGACCCGGCCCCGACCAGCGATCCGGCCCCCACCATCACGGGCCCCGCGGACGCCGATAGCCCCACCACTACCAACTCCGGCTCCGCCGCCCCCACCACCACCAACGAAGACGGGATCCCGTCGTGAGGATCGGCATCGCCTGCCCGTACTCGTGGGACGTTCCCGGCGGCGTCCAGCAGCACATCAGGGACCTGGCCGAGACCCTGATCAGCATGGGCCACGAGGTCTCGGTGATCGCCCCGGCCGATGAGGACCGGCCGCTGCCGAGCTACGTCGTGCCCACCGGCCGGGCCATGCCGGTGCCGTATAACGGGTCGGTCGCCCGGCTCTCGTTCGGCCCGCTGTCGGCCAACCGGGTGCGCCGCTGGCTCCGCGACGGCGACTTCGACGTGCTGCACGTGCACGAGCCGACCGTCCCGTCGCTGCCGCTGCTGGCCTGCTGGGTGGCGTCGGGGCCGATCGTGGCGACGGTCCACATCGCGATGCCGAAGTCCCGGTGGCTGCTCGCCACCCAGCCGGTGCTGCGCACCGCGCTGGAGAAGATCGACGCTCGGATCGCGGTCTCCGAGGCGGCCAGGACCACGTTCGTCGAGCACCTGGGCGGCGACGCGGTGCTGATCCCGAACGGGGTCGCCACCCACCGCTACCAGCACGCGAACCCGCTCGAGGGCTGGCCGGGAACCGGCGGCGTGATCGGCTTCCTGGGCCGGCTGGACGAGCCCCGCAAGGGCCTGTCGGTGCTGCTCAAGGCGTTCGAGCTGCTCGCCCCCGGTCGGCCCGGGCTGCGGCTGCTCATCGCTGGTCCCGGCGACGCCGACGAGCAGCTGCACAGGCTCCCGGCCGACCTGCGCGACCGCGCCGTCTTCCTGGGCGAGGTGTCGGAAGAGGACAAGGTCCGCGTGCTGCACTCAGTCGACGTCTTCTGCTCGCCGAACACCGGCGGCGAGTCGTTCGGCATCGTCACCGCCGAGGCGATGGCGGCGGGGGTGCCGATCGTGGCCAGCGACATCCCCGCGTTCCGCCAGGTGCTGCGCGACGGCCGGGCCGGGGAGCTTTTCGGCGTCGGCGACCCGGCCGACCTCGCCCGGGTGACGGCCCGGCTGCTCGGCGACCCCGCCCGCCGGGCCGAGCTCTCGGTCGCCGCCCTCGACGCGGTCGCCGACTACGACTGGGACGTCGTCGCCAGGAACGTCGTCAGCGTCTACGAAACGGTCGTCCTCGGCCGCTCCACCGTCTCCCTCGCCCAGTGACGCATCCCTGCGCCCCGCGAAGCACCCCCGCCCACCGGACCATTACCCACCGGATCCCTGCCCAGTGGGATAACAGCAAGAAGCGTCGCGCAAGAGAATTATTGCGCGACAAAAGGCTCGGAAAACCGAGTCGAACGTCGCGCAATAATTTCGCCGAGCCCCGCCCGGGTTCGCCGCACCCCCGTCTGATGGATAACAGCAAGAAGTGAGGCCGTCGTCGTGATCTGGACCATCGTGGTGCTGGCCGTCCTGGTCCTGGTGCTCTTCGGGTTCTGGGTTTCCTGGCGCGCCAGCCGCCTCGACCGGCTGCACAACCGGGTGGAGTCCGCCAGGACCGCGCTGGACCTGGCCCTGGTCCGCCGTTCCTCGGCGGCCGCCGATCTCGCCTCCTCCGGGATGATCGACCCGGCCACCAGCCTGCTGCTGGCCGACGCGGTCCGGCGGGCTCGGCAGGCCGGCCCGCCCGAGCTCGGCCTGGCCGAGTCCGACCTGACCCGCGCGCTCCGCGCCACCCTCGACGAGCCCGGGTTCCGCACCGAGCTGGCCGAGAACGAGGGCGCGAACGAGCTCGTCGGCGAGGTCGAGGCCGCCTCGCACCAGGTCTACCTCGCCCGCAAGTTCTACAACGACCTCGCGGGCCGCACGATCGACGACCGCCGCCGCCCGCTGGCCCGGGTGCTGCACCTGTCCGGCACGGCGCGGGCGCCCGAGTTCTTCGACATCGACGACGCCCTGGTGAACGGCGACCGGAGCAGCTGATTCACCGCGCGGGTGGCGGTTTCGCTGTGGCGGGCGTCACACAGGGTGGCCACATACGATGTAAATACCCACACCCGCCCCAGGAGGTTTTTGTGTCCACCGTCCACGCGACGTCGGGACCCGAGGCAGACGCCCCGGTCCGTTCGGAGTCATCGAATGTGAATTTCCCCGAGACGGGCACTGCGCGGGTGAAGCGGGGCATGGCGGAGATGCTCAAGGGCGGCGTCATCATGGACGTGGTCACGCCCGAGCAGGCCAAGATCGCCGAGGACGCGGGCGCGGTCGCGGTGATGGCGCTCGAGCGGGTGCCGGCTGACATCCGCGTGCAGGGCGGCATCGCCCGGATGAGCGACCCGGACATGATCGACGGCATCATCAGCGCCGTCTCGATCCCGGTGATGGCCAAGGCTCGCATCGGCCACTTCGCCGAGGCCCAGGTGCTGCAGGCGATCGGCGTCGACTACATCGACGAGTCGGAGGTGCTGACCCCGGCCGACGAGGCCCATCACATCGACAAGTGGAACTTCACCGTGCCGTTCGTCTGCGGCGCGACCAACCTGGGCGAGGCGCTGCGCCGGATCGCCGAGGGCGCCGCGATGATCCGCTCCAAGGGCGAGGCGGGCACCGGCAACGTGGTCGAGGCGACGCGGCACATGCGGTCGCTCGCCGCGGGCATCCGCAAGCTCGCGGGCCTGCCGCCGGAGGAGCTGTTCACCGCCGCCAAGGAGCTGCAGGCCCCCTACGACCTGGTCGCCGACGTCGCCCGGGCGGGCAGCCTGCCGGTCGTGCTGTTCACCGCCGGCGGCATCGCCACCCCGGCCGACGCCGCGATGATGATGCAGCTGGGCGCGGAGGGCGTGTTCGTCGGCTCGGGCATCTTCAAGTCGGGTGACCCGGCCACCCGGGCGGCCGCGATCGTCAAGGCGACTGCCTTCTACGACGACCCCGACGTGATCGCGAAGGTCTCCCGCGGGCTGGGCGAGCCGATGGTCGGCATCAACATCGACACCCTCCCGGCCGACCAGCGCTACGCCTCCCGCGGCTGGTAGCTGACATTGCCGGAAATCGGGGTGCTCGCCCTCCAGGGCGATGTCCGCGAGCATGTCCGGGCGCTGGAAGGGGCGGGCGCGACCGCGCGGCCGGTGCGCCGGCTGGCCGAGATCGAGGCAGTGGACGGCCTGGTCATCCCAGGCGGGGAGTCGACCGCGCTGTGGCGCCTGGCGACCGCGTTCGAGCTGCTCGACCCGGTCTCCAAGCTCATCGCCGACGGCCTGCCCGTCTTCGGCTCCTGCGCCGGGCTGATCATGCTGGCCGACCGGCTCGAGGACGGCGCCGCGGGGCAGCGGACCTTCGGCGGCATCGACATGACCGCGCGGCGCAACGCATTCGGCCGCCAGGCGGACTCGTTCGAGCGCGACGTGACCCTGCGGCTGGGTGATAATGCGGAGACCGCGCCGTTTCACGCGGTGTTCATCCGGGCTCCGTGGGTCGCGCAGGCCGGCCGCGGGGTCGCCGTGCTAGGCGAAGATAACGGTAGGATCATCGCCGTCCGGCATGGTGTGCTGCTCGCCACCGCGTTCCACCCGGAGCTGACCCCGGACCTGCGCATTCACGAGCTTTTCGTTTCAATGGTGAAGGGGACGTCATGAGCGGCCACTCCAAGTGGGCCACCACCAAGCACAAGAAGGCGGTGGTCGACGCTAAGCGAGGCAAGCTTTTCGCCAAGCTGGTCAAGAACGTCGAGGTGGCGGCGCGGACCGGCGGCGGTGACCAGGCGGGCAACCCGACGCTGTTCGACGCGATCCAGAAGGCCAAGAAGTCCTCGGTTCCGAACGACAACATCGACCGCGCGGTCCGCCGGGGTTCCGGCAAGGAGGCCGGCGGCGCCCAGTACGAGAACATCACCTATGAGGGCTACGGCCCCGGCGGGGTGGCGGTGCTGGTGGAGTGCCTGACCGACAACCGCAACCGGGCCGCGTCCGACGTCCGGGTCGCGTTCACCCGCAACGGCGGCTCGATGGCCGACCCCGGCTCGGTGTCGTACCTGTTCAACCGCAAGGGCCTGGTCATCGTCAACAAGACCAAGGACATGGCCGAGGACGACGTGCTGCTCGCGGTCCTCGACGCGGGCGCCGAGGAGGTCAACGATCTCGGCGACACCTTCGAGGTCATCTCCGAGCCGACCGACATGGTCGCGGTCCGCACCGCCCTGCAGGCGGCCGGGATCGACTACGAGTCGGCTGACCTGGCGTTCCTGCCGAGCGTCGAGATCGACCTGGACGAGGACCAGGCGCGCAAGGTCTTCCGGCTGATCGACGTGCTCGAGGACTCGGACGACGTTCAGGACGTGTACGCGAATTACAACGTGTCGGACGAGATCATGGAGAAGCTCGGGTAGCGACCTCGTTCGCCGCCTGGGGCCGGCCGGGATCGCCCCGCGCTCTCGGCCGGCCATTCGATCGCGTAGAAATCCGTCTATACCGATCTGTTTAATTCCTGAGCGGAACCGCGCCCGCCTCCGTAGGCTCCCGGGAGCAACTCGCAAAACGCGCCGCCGCGCACCGCATCGCCGGGCTGGCCGCAGCGTCCGCGCGCGGAGTGGAGGTAGTGATGGGGATCGCGCTGCCGGAGGCAGGGGCACGCCCCCAGGCCGGGCGGTTCCGCGTGCCCGCGGGCAGGGTGACCAGGGCCGGCTGCCTGGTGTTGTGCGGTTATCTGGTCGCGGCGGTGCTGCTGAACTGGCGGCTGTGGGCTGGGCTGAGGACGATGACGCCGCTGGGCGATCCCGGCCCGGCCGACAACGATCAGTTCGCCTGGTTCATGCGCTACACGGCCGAGGCAGTCGCCCACGGGCACCTGCCTGCGCTGGTCACCCAGGCCCTGAACGCGCCCCGCGGCATCAACCTGATGTGGAACAGCTCGTTCCTGCTTCCTTCGCTGGCGCTGGCTCCGGTCACGCTGCTCGGCGGTCCGCAGGCCAGCCTGACGCTGATGCTGACGCTGGGGTACGCGGGCTCCGCCGCGGCGATGTACTGGCTGCTGCGCAGGCACGGGGCAACCGTGCTGGCGGGCGGCCTCGGCGGCGCCCTCTACGGTTTCTCGCCCGCGCTGCTTGACTCGGCCGTCAGCCACTACAACCTCCAGTTCGCCGTCCTGCCGCCGCTGATCATCGAGGCGGTGCTGAGGATTCTGGGCGGCAAAGGCAGGCCGCTTGCGGTCGGTGCCTGGCTCGGGGTGCTCGTCGCGGCCCAGGTGTTCATCGAGGAAGAGGTGCTGGCCGACCTCGTCATCGGCTGCCTGCTGCTGGCGGTGGTGCTGGCCGCCAGTCGTCCGCGAGCGGCGCTGCCGCGGCTGCGGGCGGCCGCGGCCGGCTTCGGGACGGGCGCCGTGGTCGCGCTGGCGATCTGCGGTTACGGCCTCTGGATTCAGTTCCACGGCCCGCTCACCGAACACGGCAGCCCCTATCCCAACAGCAAGACCGTCAACAGCGTCGGCGCGTTCGTGAACCCCCAGGCCGGGCTGGTCTTCCACACCGCCTCCAGCGCGGCCTACGCGGTCGGCCATGGGCTCATCGGCTCGGAGTACCTGGCCTACCTCGGGTGGCCGCTGCTCCTGCTCCTCGTGCTCATCATCATCCGGTACTGGGGCGACCTCCGGATCCGGGCCGCGGGCGTCGTGTGGGCGGTGCTGGAGCTGCTGTCCCTCGGCGGCGGCTCGGTGGTGCTGCCGTTCCACTGGCTGCAGGGACTGCCGCTGCTGGTGGAAATGCTGCCCGACCGGCTGTCCATCCTGGCTGACGGCGCCGCCGCGGCGGTGCTGGCCTTCGGGCTCGACCTGGCCCGCGCCCGGGCGTCCCGGAGCACGGGGTTCCAGACCACGGAATTCCAGAACACGGCGTCCCGGAGCGCGGCGCCACCCGGGACCATGGCGTCCCCGGCCGCGGAACCGCCGGCTAAGGCCGGATGGATACGTCGCGCCGTCCCCGTCGCGGTGGCGGTGCTGGCGCTGCTGCCGCTGTTCCCGCGCCCGGCGGCGGCGGTTCCCGCCGCTGCCGTCCCGGCCGGCTGGTACACCGTGTTCACCCGGCTGCGGCTGCCCCCGACCGCCAGCGTGCTCGTCGTCCCGGTCCCCTACTCGCATCAGTCCTCGGCGATGCGCTGGCAGGCCACCACCGGCCAGCCCGGCGAGCTGATGGGCGGCTGGTTCATCGGCCCCGGCCCGGACGGCCACGCCGTCACCGAGTCCTACGGACCGCTCTACGTCAGCAAGGCGGTGATCTGCCTGGACGCACTGTGGAAAGGCAGCATCCCCGCGAGCCGGTGCAGCATGGTCCCGGCCGCCCTGGCCTTCTGGCATCCCGCCGCCGTCGTCGCCGAGACCAGTCCCGGCTCGCCGCTCGGGCGGTACCTGATCAAGCTGCTCGGCCCGCCGTCCACCCGGGACGGTCAGCTCCTCGGCTGGCGCTCGTGAACCGAGGGCGGTGAGCGGTCCGCGCTGTACGCCGACGCTGGTCAGCGGGCCGAAGACGGGTGAGTTGTAGGGTCGGGGCTTGTGACTGACGTGGTTATTCGGGCGATTACCGGCGACGACGACATGGCCGCCCAGCTCGACCTGGGGCAGCGGGCGTTCGGGGTCTACTCGGCCGGGCAGCGCGCCTCGTGGTCCTATGTCGCCGGGCTGCGGGCCGGGCAGGGGCTGTTCCTGGGGGCGTTCGCGGGCGGCGAGCCGGCCGGCGCGGCGATGATCCACGACCTGCGGCAGTGGTGGCTGGGCCGCGCCGTCCCGGTCGCGGGCATCGCCTCGGTCAAGGTCGCGCCCGAGTACCGGGGCGGCGGCATCGGCCGCCGGCTGATGACCGCGGTGCTGGACTCGGTCGCGGAGCGCGGCTACCCGCTGTCGGCGCTGTACCCGGCGACGATGCCGATTTACCGGTCGCTCGGCTGGGAACTGGCGGGCGGGAAGTACCAGGCGACGGTCCCGGCCCGCTCGCTGCGGACGCTGATCGCTCCGGACTCGGCCGCGTCGCCCGGTGCTGCGGACGCCGGCGAAGCGGGCGTCGGCGACGCGGGCGCCGGCCGGGGCCGGACGTCCCCGGCCCAGGTCCGCCGGGCCGGGCCCGATGACGCCGCCGAGGTCATCGCGGTGATCGGCCGGGCCCACCGGGCCGCCCGCGACGCCGGCCCGCTGACCTGGGACGAGGGCCCGACCAGGCAGTGGCTGAGCCGGCCCGACCTGTACTCCTACCTGGCCGGCGACGACGGCTACGCGGCCTACCGCTGGGACGGTGACGGGCACGCGAACCTGCTGGTCGAGCGGGTGCACGCCGTCACCAGGGAATCGCTGCGGGCGCTCTGGTCGGTGATCGCCTCGCACTCCTCGGTCGCCCGCACGGTCACCGCGCTGACCGCGCCGAACGACCCGTTCTGGTGGCTCACGGCCGAACGCGACGCCACCATCAGCAAGCGCTCGATGTGGATGCTGCGGGTGGTCGACGCCCCGGCTGCGATCGCCGCCCGCGGCTTCCCGCCCGGCGTCTGCGTCAGCGTGCCGCTCGAGGTTCACGATCAGGCGCGCCCCGCCAACTCGGGCCGGTGGCAGCTGACGGTGGCCGACGGCAAGGGCGCGCTGGTCTCAGCCGGGGCGGCCGGCCCGGCCGCCGGTCCCGGCGGCGTCGCGGTCCCGTTCACGATCGGCGCCCGCGGCCTGGCGGCGCTCTACGGCGGCACGCCGGTCGGCACGCTCCGGCTGGCCGGCCTGGCATCGGGCGGCACCCCGGACGACGACGCCGCCCTGGACGCCGCCTTCGCCGCCACGGCCTACATGGTGGACGACTTCTGATCACCCGCCGCTCAGTCATGTATACCGATATATCGGTATGCATACGGTCTCGGGGCCGGCGTGAATACGGCCGATAGGATGGCGGCATTGCCTGACGAGAGGTGCGCCCGTGCCTGACAAGTTCTTCCGCAGCGTGCTGCCCGGTGAACCGCGCGAGCTGCCGAAGATTGACTCGAGCGTGGCCCACATCGCCCGCGTCTACGACTACTGGCTGGGCGGCAAGGACAATTTCGCGATCGACCGGGAAGTCGGCCAGAAGGCATTGCAGGCCCATCCCGAGACCGTCCTGTCGGTCCAGGCCAACCGGCGGTTCCTGGCCCGCTCGGTGCGCCACCTGGCGGCCGGGGAGGGCATCCGCCAGTTCCTCGACGTGGGGACCGGGCTGCCGTCGGCGAACAACACCCACGAGGTCGCGCAGGCCGCCGCCCCGGCCGCGCGGGTGGTCTACGTCGACAACGACCCGATCGTGCTCGCGCACGCCCGCGCGCTGCTGACCAGCAGCGCCGAAGGCGAGACGGCCTATCTCGACGCCGACCTGAAGGACGTCGACGAGATCCTGGCCGGGGCCGCCCAGGTGCTCGACTTCAGCCAGCCGGTCGGGGTCATGCTGGTCGCGGTGCTGCACATGCTCCGCGACGAGGAGGACCCGCAGGGGGTGGTGGACCGGCTGATGGCGGCGGTCCCGGCCGGCAGCTTCCTGGTGATCTCGCACCTGGCCAGCGACATCCAGCAGGAGGCGATGGCCGAGATGGGCCGCCGCCTCAACCAGGCGATGACCCAGCAGTTCACCATGCGCAGCCGGGCCCGGGTCACCGCCTTCTTCGACGGGCTGACGCTGCTCGACCCGGGCGTCGTCCTCACCCACCAGTGGCGCCCTGACTCGGAGGCCGAGGCCGCGACCCCGGGCGTCCTCTGGGCCGGCGCCGCCCGCAAGGACTAGGCCCGCCCGCAAGGAGTTAGGCCCTGTCGCCGCCCGGCAGCGCCGACACGCGGCTTTCTGCGGGATTCCTGCGCTATGACGCGGTAGTGTTCCTAGCGAACAGATGTTCGCTGGCGGACGGGAGCGCGCGATGACCGGGTGGACGTGGTGACCCAGTACGCGCCGCGGCCGCCGTCTCGGGTTTTCGGCATCGACCCCGGCCTGACCAGGTGCGGGCTCGGCGTGGTGGAGGGCGTCCCCGGCCGCCCGCCCACCCTGGTCGCCGTGGGGGTGGTGCGGACCGACGCTGACGAGCACATCGCCGCCCGGCTGCTGGCGATCGAGGAAGAGATCGAGCGCTGGCTGACCGAGTACCGGCCCGACACGGTGGCCGTGGAGCGGGTGTTCAGCCAGCACAACGTGCGCACGGTGATGGGCACCGCGCAGGCCGGGGCGGTGGCGATCGTCTGCGCCGCGCGACGCGGTCTGCCGGTCACGCTGCACACGCCGAGCGAGGTCAAGGCGGCGGTGACCGGCAGTGGTCGGGCCGACAAGGACCAGGTGACGGCGATGGTGATGCGGCTGCTGCGGATGTCCGCCCCGCCCCGCCCGGCCGACGCGGCCGACGCGCTCGCGCTGGCGATCTGCCATCTGTGGCGCGCCCCGGCGCTCAAGGCCAGGCAGCCGCCCGCCCGCCCGGCCAAGCCAACCGCAAGCACAGCAAGCACAGCAAGCACAGCAAGCACAGCAAGCACAGCAAGCACAGCAAGCACAGCAAGCACAGCAAGCACAGCAAGCACAAGCGCTGAAAGCGCAACCCCCGTAGTCGGAGGAGCAAGGTGATCGCGCACCTGAGCGGCAGCGTCGCCGGGGTCAGCCCGGACGGCGCCGTGATCGACGTCGGCGGCTTCGGGCTCCGGGTGCAGTGCACCCCCGGCACCCTCGCGTCGCTCAAGCTGGGCGAGCCCGCCCGGGTGGCGACGTCGCTGGTCGTGCGCGAGGACTCGCTGACCCTGTTCGGGTTCGGCACCGACGACGAGCGGAACGTATTCGAGCTGCTGCAGACGGCCAGCGGCATCGGCCCCCGGCTGGCGCTGGCGATGCTGGCGGTGCACTCGCCGGACGCGCTCCGCCGCGCCGTCGCGGCCGAGGACATCAAGGCCCTGACGATGGTCCCCGGCGTCGGCAACAAGGGCGCCCAGCGGATCATCCTCGAGCTCAAGGACCGCCTCGGCGCCCCCGGCGACCTGTCCGGGGCCGGCGACGGGGCCGGGTTCGCCCGCCGGGCCGAGCCGTCCTGGCGCGACCAGGTGCAGTCGGGCCTCGTCAACCTGGGCTGGTCGGCCCGCGACGCCGACACCGCGGTCGACGCGGTCGAGGCCGACTCCGGCGACCAGACGCCGGACGTGGCCACCGCGCTCCGGGCCGCGCTGCGGAAGCTGTCGCGGCAGTGACGGACGGCCGCGACGCGCTCACCGGGGCCGAGGAAGCCGAGCTCGAACTCCGTCGTCGGGCGTGGGACGACGACGGGGACGCCGTCGACAGCGTTGTCTCGCCGCTGGCCGACAGCGACGAGCGGATGATCGAGGGCGCGCTGCGGCCCAAGCGGCTCGACGACTTCGTCGGCCAGCAGCGGGTCCGGGAGCAGCTCACCCTGCTGCTGCACAGCGCCCTGCGCCGCGGCCGCCCGCCGGACCACGTGCTGCTGTCGGGGCCGCCCGGCCTCGGCAAGACCACGATCGCGATGATCATCGCGGCTGAGCTCGGCGCCCCGATGCGCATCACCAGCGGCCCGGCGATCGAGCGTTCCGGCGACCTCGCGGCGGTGCTGTCCACCCTGCAGGCGGGCGAGGTCGTCTTCATCGACGAGATCCACCGCCTCGCCCGCCCGGCCGAGGAGATGCTGTACCTGGCGATGGAGGACTTCCGGGTCGACATCGTGGTCGGCAAGGGCCCCGGCGCCACCGCCATCCCGCTCGACATCGCCCCGTTCACCCTGGTCGGCGCGACCACCAGAGCCGGGCTGCTGCCCGCGCCGCTGCGCGACCGCTTCGGCTTCACCGGGCACCTGGACTTCTACCAGCCCGAGGAGCTCGGCACGATCGTCGCCCGGTCGGCCGGGCTGCTGGGCGTGCGCATCGAGGACGGCGCGATCGAGGAGCTCTCGCTGCGATCGCGGGGCACGCCGCGGATCGCCAACCGGCTGCTCCGCCGGGTCCGCGACTACGCCGAGGTCCGCGCCGACGGCCGGGTCACCAGGGAGCTCACCAGGACCGCGCTCGAGCTCTACGAGGTGGACGAGCTCGGGCTTGACCGCCTCGACCGCGCCGTCCTCGACGCGCTGATCAGAAGGTTCGGCGGCGGCCCGGTCGGCCTGTCCACCCTCGCCGTCGCGGTGGCCGAGGAAGCGGAGACGGTCGAGGTGGTGGCCGAGCCGTTCCTGGTCAGGCACGGCCTGCTGGCGCGGACCCCGCGCGGCCGGGTGGCCACCCCCGCGGGCTGGGCGCACCTGGGGCTCACCCCGCCCCCGTCGGTCGATCTCCGCACACTTTTTGGCTAAGCGGACACGCGAAACGCCAGCGCGGGCGGCCACTCAGCGTCACTGGCCCGTGAGCGAACACGTTTGGACGTAACGATCACGGACGGAAACCCCGTAGGGTGGTTATGCGTTATTCATAGCGCCGCTACACTGCGCAGGTTGGCAGTGCCTGTCACCGTAATGACCGGGGCCAGCCAGCTGAGCGGAAAGTCAACCGGAAGGATGCCCCGATGCTGGGGAAATATGATCTTGCTGCCACTGCGGCTAAGAGCAGCGGCTTCAACCCGTCCACGCTGATCCTCATCCTGATCGTCGTCGTGGCGTTCTACTTTCTGATGATCAGGCCGCAGCAGCGTCGCAAGCAGCAGGCCGCCCAGAAGTCGAACAACGTGGAGCCGGGCGCCCGCGTGCGCACCACGGCGGGCATGTACGCCACGGTCGTCGACACCGACGGCGACGACGTGATCCTCGAGGTCGCGCCGGGCGTTGAGGTGCGCTACATGAAGCGCGCGATCATGGAGGTCGTCAGCCCCGGCGAGCCGGTCGACGAGACCGAAATGGACGCCGACGACGTAGCCGAGGACGCTGACGTCGACCACGACGAAGACACCAACGAAGTGCACACCGACGCCGACTGGGAGTCGTTCGCGAGCGACGACGTCGCCGAGACCGGCAGCTCCACCGGCAGCACCACCGCCAGCACCACCAAGGACTAGCGGCACCCGCCCCGGCGACCTCAACCAGGCAGGCGATAAGTGGCACCCCCAAGCAGAAGCGGCTCACGACCGGGCCGCGCGCTGGCTGGACTGGCGGCGCTGATCTTGATCATGCTGATCTCGATCCTCGGCGCCCAGACGTTCAGCCCAGGTAACTGGCATAACCAGTTCAAGGTCGCTCTCGGGCTCGACCTGTCAAGCGGCACCCAGGTGGTGCTCAAGGCAGCGACCCCGGGTGGCGCGGTACCGCCGGCCTCGGAGATGCAGGCCTCCGTCGGGGTCCTGGAGAACCGGGTCAACGGCACTGGCAACTCCGGGGCGCAGGTCCAGACGCAAGGCGCCGACCAGATCACCGTCACGGTGCCTGGCAAAGCCGCCACCAGCGTCGTCAACCTGATCGACACCACCGCCAAGCTGGCCTTCCGGCCGGTGCTGCTAAGTGAGGCGTACACCGGGGTATCGACCACCCCCGCCACCAAGCCCAAGGCCGCCGCGACCGCGACCCCGTCGGCGACGCCAAGCGGGACGGCGAGCAGCACCGCCACGCCCGCCGCGTCGCCGACCCCGTCCGTCAGCTCGACCGCGAGCGCCACCGCGAAGGCGTCCACCTCCGACGTCTCCGCCCAGCTGGCCAGCCCGAGCGCCACCGCCACGACGTCGGCCAAGGCGACGGCGACGACGACGACGTCTCCGTCCGCCACCACCAGTCCGACGGCGAGCGCCACCCCGAGCGCCAACCCGGGTGCCACCGCCCCGGCGACCACCACCTACGGTGACCCGTCGGCCGTCAGCGCGGCCACGATGAAGAAGTTCGACGCGCTGGTCTGCACGCCCGGACCGAACGCGAACACCGTGGACGACAACTGGAAGAGCACCGTCCCCGGGTACACGGAAGACGCCTCCCCGTGGGACAACGCCAAGGACCAGACCGTCTCCTGCGACGCGTCCGGCAACAAGTACGTGCTCGGCCCGGCGATCGTGCAGGGCACCGAGATCAGCTCGGTCGACGCCGCCCTGGACACCTCCAGTAACCAGTGGGTTGTCAACATCACCCTGAATGGCCCGGGCACCACCGCGTTCGGCGCCTTCACCACCACCCAGTACGGCAAGTACTACTCCGCGGGCCAGGCCGGCAACGAAGACGACGCCGTGCTCGACCAGCTCGCGATCACGCTCGACGGCGACGTGTCGTCGGCGCCGGAGACCGACGGCGCGCTCACCTCGGGCTCGTTCCAGATCTCGGGCCCGTCCGGCACCGGCTTCTCCCAGGCCGAGGCGACCGAGCTCCAGAACGTCCTCAAGTTCGGGTCGCTGCCGCTCACCTTCCAGCTGCAGAGCGAGCTCTACATCTCCCCCCAGACCGGCCACGCGTCGCTTGACGCGGGGCTGCTGGCGGGCATCCTCGGCCTGATCCTGGTCGTGATCTACCTGTTCTACTACTACCGGGGGCTCGGCATCGTGTCGGTCTCCAGCCTGGTGATCGCGGCGCTGCTGGCCTACTTCTCGGTCGTGCTGCTGTCCAAGTACCAGAACTTCACCATGTCCCTGTCGGCGATCGCGGGCCTGGTGGTAGCGATCGGCATCACCGCGGACTCGTTCATCGTCTACTTCGAACGGCTCCGTGACGAGGTGCGGGACGGCAAGGCCCTGCGCCCGGCGGTCGAAGCCGGATGGAAGCGGGCGCGGCGCACGATCCTGGTCTCGGACACGGTCTCGTTCCTGGCGGCGGTGCTGCTGTACCACTTCGCCACCAGCGACGTCCAGGGCTTCGCCTACACCCTCGGCCTGACCACGATCATCGACGTCATAGTGGTCTTCCTGTTCACCAAGCCGATGGTCACCCTGCTGGCCGGGACGAAGTTCTTCAGCAGCGGGAGCAAATGGTCCGGGCTCGACCCTGAACGGCTCGGCGCCAAGACGCCGTGGCGCTCCGGCCGGCGCACGGTCCGCTCGACCCGGACGGGCACGGCCGGCAGCGGGCGAACCCGCACCGGCAACATCGGCGGCAACTCCTCGACCACCTCCAAGGAGGCATGATGGCGGGCTTCGGCGGTATCGCCGGGAGGCTGTACCGGGGCGAGGTCTCGGTCAACTTCGTCCGCCGTCAGCGGATGTGGTACACCATCTCGGGCCTGATCCTGCTCGTGTGCGTGGTCGCGCTGCTGACGAAGGGGCTGAACTTCTCGGTCGACTTCAAGGGCGGCTCGACTTTCCAGTTCCCGTACACCACCAGCCAGGGCAGCCAGGCCGCCGTCCAGGGCGAGATCTCGCAGCTGGTGAAGGCCAACGGCGGCGGCGACGCGACCGTCCAGATCGCCAGCTCGCCGCTGCTCAAGTCGCAGTGGCTGGTGACGACCAAGGCGCTGCCGACCTCGCCGGTCAACCTCACGGTGAAGATCGCCGACGCGCTCGAGACGAAGTTCAACATCCCGGCGTCGAAGATGACGCCCAGCTTCGTCGGTCCCACCTGGGGCAGCCAGATCACGTCCAAGGCGCTCGAGGCGCTGATCATCTTCCTGATCGTGATCGTCGGCTACCTGACGATCGCGTTCGAATGGCGGATGGCGATCGCGGCGTTCGTGGCCCTGATCCACGACATCGTGATCACGATCGGCGTGTACGCGCTGACCGGGTTCCAGGTCTCGCCGACGACCGTGATCGGGCTGCTGACCATTCTCGGCTACTCGCTGTACGACACGGTGGTGGTCTTCGACAAGGTCCGGGAGAATACCGCCGGCCTGCTCACCTCCCAGCGCTCCACCTATAGCGACGCGGCCAACCTGGCGCTCAACCAGACCCTGGTCAGATCGATCAACACCTCGATCACGGCGCTGATCCCGGTCGCCAGCATCCTGTTCATCGGCGCGGGCCTGCTCGGCGCGGGCACGCTGAAGGACCTGGCGCTGGTGCTGTTCGTCGGCATGTTGTCGGGCGCCTACTCCTCGATCTGCATCGCCACCCCGGTGCTGGCGGACCTCAAGGAGCGCCAGCCCGAGTACAAGGACCTGGCGGTCAAGGTCAAGCGGCGCCTGGCGGGCGGCCGTCGCGCCGCCGACGCCGGCAGCACCGCCGCGTCGTCGGCGGTGGCAGAGGCCGGTCCCGCCGCCCCGGCCCCGGCCGGCCAGCAGCTCGACGCCTCAGCCGACAGCGACGGCGACAGCGCCGACGACGACGGCGTGACCGTCCCCCCCGCCCCGGCTCGCGCCGCCGACGCGGCCGCCGGC
>Ga0302314_10006658_pt1 | contig 20876 bp, 20 predicted proteins | sample III_Palsa_N2_3_FD_200533 | JGI IMG/M metagenome (GOLD analysis project Ga0302314, IMG submission 200533) | Peat permafrost microbial communities from Stordalen Mire near Abisko, Sweden - III_Palsa_N2_3 | ecosystem: Environmental > Terrestrial > Soil > Palsa > Peat permafrost | place: Sweden... | reverse complement strand
GCGTTCTTCACCAGGTTCAGGAAGACCTGGATCAGCATGTCCTCGTCGCCGATGGTCGGCGGCAGGGACGGATCGTAGTTCTCCCGCAAGGCCAGGCCGTCGGCGACGCCGTTGACCGCCAGGGCGCGAACCCGGTCCAGCACCTGGTGGATATTCACCGGCTCCTGCTCGGGGATGACCTCTTCCGAGAAGGCCTCCATCCGATCGACCAGGCGTTTGATGCGGTCGACCTCGTCGACGATCAGTTGCGCCAGGGAGGCGTCCTCGACGCGCACGCCGGTCTTGAGCAGCTGGGCGGCGCCGCGGATGCCGGCAAGCGGATTCTTGATCTCGTGCGCCAGCATGCGGCCAAGGCCGACGACCGAGCGTAGGCCCGCCGCCTCGGCCCCGCGCTCGACGCCAAGGGCGCCATGGCGGACCTGCAAGGTCAGCAGGATGGAGCCATCGTCCATCGGAGCCGCCGCGCCGTCGGCGTCGAACGGAGGATGGCCGAACAGGACGATCTCAAGGCCCCGCTCGCGAACCTGGACGCCGGCCTTCATGGCGCGATCGACCAGCCCCGTCAGCGCCGACCCCGGCGGCAGGGCGTCACGGAAGCGGCCCCGCGTCAGCAGAGACAGGCCCTGGCCGAACAGGGCCTCGGCGGCTTCATTGACGGCGACCAAGGAGCCTTCGGGAGACAGGATCAGCGCCGGATCAGGCGCGACCTCGAACGCCATGGCGCGCAGGCTTTCGAGCCCCGGTGGCGTGGTTACCGAGCGCGGCCTGCCGGTCATGCGGCGAGCCTTTCCGGCTCGCCCGACCAGAGGGCGACGAGGCCGGCCTCGATCTCCGTCGCCTGCTCCAGCCGGCAAAGACGGGACTTTGCGGCGCGCAGCGCGTCGGCGGCGAGCGGCAGGGGGGCGCCTTCGACATACCAGCCGAGGTGTTTGCGGAAAATCTTCAGGCCGATCCGATCGCCGTAAAACGCGAGGGTCTCGGATAGATGGTCCAGGGCGATCGCCAGACGCGCTTCCAGATCGGGGGCTTCGACGTGGCCGCCTTCCAGCGCCGCGTCAATCTGACGGGCAAGCCACGGGCGGCCATAGGCGCCGCGACCGATCATCACCGCATCGGCGCCGGACTCCGCCAAGGCCCGGTGAGCGCTGGCCGCGTCGACGATGTCGCCATTGACGATGACAGGCACATCCACAGCCGACTTTACAGCGCGGACCAGGGCCCAGTTGGCGTGGCCTTTGTAGAATTGACAGCGGGTGCGGCCGTGCACGGTGACCGCGCTGACGCCCAGCCGCGCCGCGCGTTCGGCGATCTCCGGCGCATTGCGGGAGGTGTCGTCCCAGCCCAGCCGCATCTTCACCGTGACGGGAACGCCCGCCGACAGCGCCGCCGCGATCAGCCGCTCCGCCAGATCGGGATCGCGCATCAGCGCCGAACCGCAAGCAGCGCCGGTCACTTCCTTAGCCGGGCAGCCCATGTTGAAATCGATGATCTGCGCGCCGGCCTTGGCCGCAAGCTTGGCGCCTTGGGCGATCCAGTCCGGATCGCGGCCAACCAGCTGCACCACCATCAGAGGCAGGCCTTCGCCGACAGCGGCGCGGCGCACCACATCGGGCCGCCCCTTCGCCAGCTCGGCGCCGGCGACCATCTCGGTGGCGACATAGGCCGCGCCCAGCCGCGCCGCGGCGCGGCGGAACGGCAGGTCGCTGACGCCGGTCATGGGCGCCAACCACGCCCGACCCGCAACCTCGACTCCGCCGACTAAAACGCTAGTGCCCATTTTCTAATCATCCCCTACGATGAAGTTTTAGGCACTTATCGAGGCCAAGTCCAGTCTGGACATCTCAGCCTTAGCCGACGAAACAAACGCCATGAAATTTGTCGCCGTCATCGTCGCCGGAGGAACGGGCCAGAGAGCTGGCGCGGGAACCGCCAAACAGTGGCGCACGCTGGGCGGCAAGCCCGTGTTGCGCTGGTCCGTCGAAGCTTTCGTCAAGGCCGGCGCCGCCGACATTGTCGTGGTCGCACCCGCGGGCCAGGAAGATCAGCTCGGTCAGGTGCTTGCCGGCCTTACGGGCTGGCGGACCGCAACGGGAGGCGCGACGCGGGCGCTGTCGGTGCAGGCCGGTTTGGCCAGGCTCGGCGATGTCGCCGGGGATGCCGCCGTGCTGATTCACGACGCGGCCCGGCCATTGCTGGCTCCGCGCCACATCGCCTCGCTGCTAGAGGCGCTAAATGGGGCCGACGGCGCCCTGCCCGCCCTGGCTGTCGCCGACACCCTGAAGCGGGAGGCGGACGGCGCCCTGCACACGACACCGCGCGACGGGCTCTGGCGCGCCCAGACGCCGCAGGCTTTCCGGCTGGCGACCTTGCGGTCCGCCTACGCGGCCTGGTCGCCGGACGACGGCGAGCCAACCGACGACGCGGCGGTGGTCGAACGGGCCGGCGGCCGTGTGGTGAAGATCGAGGGCGACATCCGACTGATGAAACTGACCTATCCGGAGGACTTCGAGATGGCGGAACACCTGGCCGCGCCGACCATGGCGACCCGCATCGGCCAGGGCTTCGACGCCCACCGCTTCGGGCCGGGTGAGAGCGTGATGCTGTGCGGCGTGGAGATCGCCCACGACCACGGTCTGATCGGCCATTCCGACGCCGATGCGGGACTGCACGCCCTCACCGACGCCCTGCTGGGCGCGGCCGGCGCGGGCGATATCGGCGACCACTTTCCGCCGACCGATCCGCAATGGCGCGGCGTGGATTCGGGAGTCTTCCTGCGCCACGCCGGCAAACTGATCGCCGAAGGCGGCGGCGTGATCGTCAATGTGGATGTGACGCTGATCTGCGAACGGCCGAAGGTCAAACCACACCGCGAAGCCATGCGCGCGCGGATCGCCGAGCTGCTGGACCTCGCGGTCGAGCAGGTCAGCGTCAAGGCCACCACGACCGAGCAGATGGGCTTCACCGGCCGACAGGAAGGCCTCGCCGCCCAGGCCGTGGCCTCGGTCCAGTATCCCGCCTGATCGCGTGTTGGCTTGGCAGGCCAACCCTGTCACACCAGCGCCGTGGCTCTGCGGCACATGAAGGGGATCTATGTTCTCGCTTGAAATCGAAACCCTGGCGCGGCTGTTGATCGATGAGGCGCAGGAGCGGCGCCTGCGGATCGTCACCGCCGAAAGCTGCACCGGCGGCCTGGTGTCTGCGGCCATCACCGCCATCTCGGGATCATCCGCGGTGTTCGATCGGGGCCTGATCGTCTATTCCAACCGCGCCAAGCAGGACCTGCTGGGCGTCGCCGGCGACATGATCGCCGACTACGGCGCGGTGTCCGAGCCGGTGGCGCGGATGATGGCCGAAGGCGCGCTGGAAAACTCCAACGCCCACGTCAGCGTCGCCATCACCGGCGTAGCAGGCCCCGGCGGCGGCACGGACCTCAAGCCGGTCGGCCTGGTGCATTTCGCCACCTGCAGGTCAAACCAATCCGTACATCACCGGGTCGAACGGTTCGGCGATGTCGGTCGCGCGGAGATTCAGATGGCCGCGACCCAGATCGCCCTGGAGATGCTGCGCGACCGGATTACGGGATAGGACAACGCCACAGCCTCCGTCTCGACCCGGCGCCGCGCCCAGCGACATGGTCAGCTTCCGCTCTAAGCGCAGGGCGGATCCTCTCGAATGTGCCGTATAAGGCTGAGTTTTGAGACGAGGCGCCTATACGGCGCTCGATCTTCATGATCAGGACTCCGACGCGCCGCTGAATATAGGCTCGCCGATGGTCCCGCCGTATCATTATGGACAGACCGCCAGGGGCGCCGAGCGCCCACGGGAGCGACCGCTAGGAATGGACTTGCGCCAGAAGCTCGATCACCTCCGTCATATTGCGGTGGCTTGCACGCAGCAGCACCACCAGGAACTTATTCCGCTGTTGCGGCCCCACGTTCCCCTTGGTGGAACCGTGATCGATGTAGGGGCCCATGCGGGCCAGTTCACCAAGCTCTTTTCGCGCATGGTCGGCCCCGGGGGAACCGTTCACGCCTTCGAGCCCAGTCCCTACGCGCGCTCGATCCTTGAGATTTCAATGCGCGCCAGCTGGCGCCGCAACGTTGTGGTTCACGCCGAGGGACTGTCGGACAGCCCCGGAATCCTGACCCTTCACACGCCGATCAAGAAATCCGGTGTGCGCGGCTACGGATTGGCCAGCATGGGCGGTGTCGTCGGCGAGACGCTGCGTGGAGAGATCGCCGAGACCGTTGACGTGCTCACGCTCGACAGCTTCGCAGCCGATCCCGGTCTCCGCGTGGATTTCATCAAGGCCGACATCGAGGGGTGGGAAGCGCATCTGCTGAGGGGCGCGCAGCGGATATTGGCAACGGACCATCCCGGCCTCTTCCTGGAGATCGACCATCAAATGTTGGCGCGCGCGGGCGAAGACGCCGACGAGATTTTTGAGCGACTGTCGGCGCTTGGCTATCGCGCGCGCAAGGCTGGCGCGTCGGACCTGGTGACCTCCTACGCCGGGCCGGCCAACTATCTGTTCACCGTCTGACCGCCGCGCTCCGGGCGGGGTTCCCTTACCAAACAGGACAGCGACAACAATGCGCCGACCGAGGCGCTAGCTCGCGTCGTGAGCGCCGTAGAGCGCCTTGGCGCGATCGTTAAAGCATTCCATCAATCGCTCGACGGCGTGGTCGAAATTGCGCGTGAGCATGGTCGTCAGCAGCTTCGACTTAAATTCGAAGTCAATATCAAAATAAACTGCTGTTCCAGAAGCATGCTCCGTAAATCTCCAGTGATTTATGAGGTGCTTGAACGGCCCTGAGATCAGTTTTACGGTGACCAGGCGCTGGTTGGCGTCTCGGCGGACGCGGGTGGAAAATCGCTCTCTCAGAAACGAGAAGCCGACCTGCGCTTCGGCATCCACGCCGGTGACGCCAGACCCGTCGTCATGCCGGTTCCAGACCCGCATGGTGCGGATCCAAGGCACGAAGGCGGGATAGGATTCCACGTCGCCGACCAGCTGAAACAGCTGATCGGGCGTATAGGGCAGGATCCGGCTGACCGTGTGGCGCACGCGTCAGGCGGACTTGGCCAGTAGCGCTTCCCGCGCGGCCCGCAGGCGCTCGAAGTCCTCGCCCGCGTGGTGGGACGAGCGGGTTAGCGGACTGGCCGAGACCATCAGGAAGCCCTTGGCGCGGGCGATGGCCTCATAGGCCGCGAACTCGTCTGGATGAACGAACCGGTCGACCGCGGCGTGGCGGCGCGTGGGTTGCAGATACTGGCCGATGGTCAGGAAGTCGACGCCGGCAGACCGCATGTCATCCATCACCTGCATCACCTCCTCCTTCGACTCTCCCAACCCGACCATCAGGCCGGACTTGGTGAACATGGCCGGATCGCGCTGCTTGACCCGATCTAGCAATCGCAAAGAGTGGTAGTAGCGGGCGCCTGGACGGATGCCGAGGTAGAGGCGCGGCACGGTCTCGAGGTTGTGGTTGAACACATCCGGCCGGGCGTCGATCACCTGATCGGCTGCGGCGCCCTTGCGGAGAAAATCGGGGGTCAGAATCTCGATCGTCGTCGTGGGCGTCGCGGCGCGGATGGCCAGGACCACCTGGGCGAAATGGTCCGCGCCGCCATCGGCGAGGTCATCGCGATCCACCGAGGTGATCACGACGTGCTTCAGCCCCATCTGCCGCACGGCGTCGGCGACGCGGGCGGGTTCGGTCGGATCGAGCGCCTGCGGCAGGCCGGTGGCGACGTTGCAGAAGGCGCAGGCTCTGGTGCAGATCTCGCCCATGATCATCATGGTGGCGTGGGACTTGGTCCAGCATTCGCCGATGTTCGGGCAGGCAGCCTCTTCGCAGACCGTGGTCAGGCCGTGGGCTTTGACGATGTCGCGGGTGGCGTTGTAGCCGGCCGAGCCCGGCGCGCGCACGCGCAACCAGTCCGGCTTGCGCAGCAGCGGCGTCTCCGGCCGCGCCTGCTTCTCCGGATGCCGCGCCCTGGGCTCGCCCCGCCGATCAATGACCGTTGTCATGGCCCCTAGATCGGATGTTCCGGGGCCAGGATCAAGCACCGGTTCGATAAGAGCTAGCGATCAGGAAGTTTGAACTGCAATGGAACCCTGACGGTCCGTCCCTCTGGCGGCGTGGTAACGGGATCAGAGGGTTTCATCTTGAATAAGCAAGTCATCTTCAACGCAGCATCGCCGAAGTCGTAGCCCGATGGATTCTCGGAAATGACCGAGCAAGCCGTAAGCACGCCTGATGCTAAGGCCTTACACTCCAGAACCACCTTCCCCGCTATATTGGCCCGTTGGGCCTTCGCGGGGTAATAGCGCATGAAGTTGTTGTCGCAGGGGCGTGTCGACTGGGCAGACCAGGATGCGCCTGGCGCCGCATCTGCGGTGGCGGACTGCAACATGGCGGCGGCGAGCAATCCGATCATCCCATAGCCTTACCGCCCGGCGCGGAGACGATCAACTTGATCAGCTCTTCGGTCACCTTCGGTTCAAGCCCTTCGGTGTGGCCCTTGTCCAGGCGCACCACGTCGGCGATGACCCGGCCGTCCTTGGCGCCAGGGTAGACCCAGACCTGGGCCTTGCCCGGCCCTGGCTTCAGGCCCCAGCCTTTAGTGGAATAGGACTCGCGTGTGGTGTCGTGAATCTGGCCGCCGATGGTGTCGACCACATCTGGTCGCCGAACCCGGGGACCGGCGCCATACTTCTCCGCCCAGGGCGATGTTTCCGGCAAGGAGGCGATCTCATGCTCGCCGACGGTGAAGATGTGGGAGAAGTCACAGGTCGGCGGGGCCGACGGCGGCAGCCTGGGAAAGTTGAAGGTCTGGCCCGGAGGCATCGGCACCGAGAAGCCTTCGGCCCTGGTCGCAGGGCCAAGACGGCCGCCCGACAGGCTGAGCCAGCCATCGATCCGATCCTGAAAGAACGGATCTTCGCCGAGTAGGCGGCTGGATGTCATGCCGCCCTGGCTGTGGCCAGCTAGCCAGAAGGCCTTGATGTGGTCTTTGCCGTACTGGGCGAACACCTGCCGGGCGATGTTGTGCAGGTGGGCGTCATCCGCGTCGCCCACCCAACGCCGCGAGGGCTCCTTGGTGGCGGCCGATGGCGTGGCGACGACCAGCCGGTATTTTTCCTTGAAGTCGACAGCCGGGAAGTAGGCGCGCTGCCAGGCGCCGACGGAGCCGCCGCCATGCAGGTTGAGGATGAAGATCACATCCTCGCCCGGCTTCAGGTCATCTGGATCGTCGAGGTAGAATTTACGCCCGGTCTTTTCGTCCACAGCGACGGTGCTGCCCATGTTTTTTCCTCCCTGGTCGCGGCGCCATTTTCGACGCTCGTCGTTCTCAATTCACAATCTAGGACACGGTATGTCCCAAGGCCAAGTGCTGATCGCGCGAGGCCTCTAGGTCCATTCCTCCGCGAGCACCGCATAGAGATAGGTGTCGCGCCACGCGCCCTTGATCTCGCGGTCCTGCAGGAACTGGCCTTCGCGGCGCATGCCGAGTTTCTCCATCACGCCGAAGGAACCGGTGTTGCGCACGTCGCAGGTCGCGAACACCCGGTGCAGGCCAAGGGTCTTGAAAGCGACGTCGACCAGGGCGCGAGACGCCTCGTGGGCAATCCCCTGCCGCCAATAGTCCCGGTGCAGGCAATAGCCGATCTCGGCGGTTCGGCTGGCGGCGTCGCGGAGGCACAGGTTGATGGAGCCGATCACCACGCCGGTTTCGGCAAATTCCATCGCCAGACCGAAGTCGAGCCTGGGCCAAGCCGCTTGGTTGGCCAAGGCTCGATCCAGGAAGAGGCGAGTGTCCTCCAGCGAATTTGGACCCCATTCCATATACCGCGCGACTTCGGGATCCGACCCGTAGGCGTGGACCACCTCTAGATCGGTGTGCCGAAAGTCGCGCATGAGCAATCGCTCGGTGCGGAGGGGATGCCAAGGCGGGATAGTCATGAATATCTCCGTTGGGCTGCAAGCCGGCGGCGGAGATGCGAGCACCCCGACCGATCCGGCGGGGTTTCGTGATGATCGGCGGCTAGCTTGGCGCGCGCGAACCCTCACGACCCCTGGTGGGACCGTTGGCGTTCGAGCAGTATTGGCCGGCGCGGTTGATCATGGCGCAGCTTCTAGCAACACTCGCGTTCGAAGACCAGACTCCGGCCCAGCCCGGGGCGTCGGCGCGGTCATGGGGAGAGTAAAGATGGCGAAGGCCAAGAGCGACAAGACGGCTCGCGAGACCCGCGCCGAAGCGCGCGCGGTGACCAGGGCGGACACCGAGCGAATGTGCGAGATGCTGTCGCGAGCCTTCGCCGAAGACCCGATGATGTGCTTCCTGCTGCGGGACGAAGCCACCCGCGCCGAAAAGCTGCCGCGCCTGTTCAAGCTGCTGCTCAAGCTCGCCCTGCCGCTGGGCGGCTGCGATGTCGCCGAGGGGTATGAATCGGGCGCGATCTGGCGGCCGCCGCACCATTGGGAGATGCCGTTCTGGCAGTACATCACCAACGGGGTGGAGTTCCTCAGCCTGTTTGGCCTCGGCGGGGCGCGCCACGCCATCTGGGTCATGGATCAGGTCGAGAAGCGTCACCCGAAAGAGCCGCACTGGTACCTGCAGGTGATCGGAACCGATCCCGACAAGCAGGGGATGGGCTTTGGCGGCGTGGCCATGCGCCGCCACCTGGCCATCGCCGACGCGTCCGGCCTGCCCTGCTACCTGGAATCGTCGAAGGAAAAGAACCTGCCCATCTATTCCAGCTTCGGCTTCGAGCTGACCCAGGAGATCAAGCTGATCGGCGGCCCGACGCTCTACGCCATGTGGCGCAAACCCAAGGCCGCCGCCTGACATCGGCGGCCTTCGCGCGCCCGCATTTCGTCATATCGTCGGCTCCGTGGTCGCCTGTCGCGCGCCAAGTCTTGTCGCGGCGGACGGCAACGGGAAGACTGTGATCATGGGCGGTCGGGGTCTCGTCTTTGCGTTGGTGCTGCTGCTCGCCGCTTGTGGCGCGCGGGACGATTCCGCGGCCTTTACCGACAGCCGACTGCCACCCGCGCTTGGCCTGGCCGACTTCCCGCCGGCGGGGTGGGCCTGGGGGCTGATCCAGACCGCGAAGGATGCGCCGCCGCAGCGCTATGGCGTCGGGGCGGCGGCCACCGCGCCGCGCGCTCAGGTGCTGGTGATGCCGGGCTATGGCGACTTTGCCGAAACCCACTATCGCCAGCTTCGCGCCTTCGTCGGCCAGTATTACATCAGCTGGGCCCTGGATGGCGCGGGCCAGGGCGGCTCAGGCCGCGCGGTCGGTCCTCGCGACCTTGGCCATGTCGACTCATTTGATCCTGATGTCGCGGCAGTCGGCGCCATGGTCCGGCAGACCATCCGCCCGTCTCCAGACGCGCCCCTGGTGCTGGTTGCTGACGGAACCGCCGCACCGGTGGCCTTACGGGCGCTGCAAGGCAGCTCGCAGGGGATTAGCGGTATCGTCCTGGCGCGTCCGAGCCTGACGGAGCTGATGGCGGTCGACACACGCCTTACGACCTGGGCGGCTCGGCTGCATTTGGGGTTCATCCGCGCGCCGGGAGGATCAGGCTGGAGCCACGACGCCGGTTTGTCCGACATCTCCACCGACCGGGGCCGTCGACTAGCCTGGCAGGCCGCCAACCCAGATCTCAGAATGGGCGACCCCAGTCTCGGCTGGCTCGCCGCGTTCGACGACCTGACCGGCGCGGTCAAAGCGGTGGGCTGGAGCCGGGTGACTGTTCCGGTGCTGATTCTCACCCCGCGCGGCGACGCCGATCCAGACTGGGCGCCGATCTGTCGCGCCCTGCCCCACTGCATCCTTGAAGTCCTTCCAAAGGATCCAACCGCTCGCGAGATCGCCTTCGTCGAAACCTTCGTTGCCAAGGACGCGCCGGTCCCTCATCCGCTCGGCGCCCTTTCCAACGACGATCCGCAACGCTAGCCTTTACGTAGACGTTACAGACAGACGACCAGGGAGGTCTTCATCGATGCCGCGCGCCTATGATGCGCGAGCCGGACACCGCGCGGTGTTCGATGCTCTGATCGACGCTCGGGACGCCTATGGCGCCAAGAAGCCGATCCTTGAGGATCAAGAACGCAATCCGCTCAGCTATACCGACCTGATCCGCGCCTCGTTCGCCCTGGGGCGGAAGATCGCCGGCTTTACCGCGCGCGCCGAGCGCGTGGGCGTGCTGCTGCCGTCGAGTTCTGGCGTGGTGGTGACCTTCTTCGCCCTGCATGCCTTCGGGCGTACGCCGGCCATGCTGAACTTCACCGCTGGCATCCGCAACCTGAAGGCCGCCTGCAAGACGGCGGGGTTGAAGACCATCCTCACCGCCCGGCGGTTCATCGACCAGGGCAAACTGCACGACCTCATCGACGCCCTCGATGATGACTACAAGATCATCTATCTGGAGGACATTCGCGCCAAGGTCGGGCTGGCGGACAAGGCGTTCGCGGCCCTGGCCGGCGCCATGCCGCGTCAATTCCGGATGGCGGCGCAGCCCGACGATCCCGGGGTGATCCTGTTCACCTCCGGCAGTTTCGGCGCGCCGCGCGGGGTGTTGCTGACCCAGGCCAACCTGGTCGCCAACACCGAGCAGATCGCCGCCCACATCGATCTCAATCCGGCGTGGGTGATGTTCAACCCGCTGCCGACCTTCCACTGCTTTGGCCTTACGGGCGGCGTGCTCCTGCCCATCTTCGCCGGCATGAAGGCGTTTCAGTACCCTTCGCCGCTACACGTGAACCAGATCCCGCCGCTGATTAAGGACTCGGGCGCTTCCGTCCTCCTGGCCACGGACACCTTCATAAACCAGTACGCGCGCGCGGCCGAGGCCGGCCAACTGTCGGGCCTGGAGTTCGTGGTCTGCGGCGCCGAACGGGTGCGGGACGAGACCCACGATATGGTGCGCGACCGCTTTGGCGACGTGCCGCTTCTGGAGGGCTTTGGCGCCACCGAGGCCTCGCCTGTCATCGCGGTCAATACGCCGGTGGTCAACAAACGTGGCACCGTGGGTTCAGTTCTACCCGGCATCGAGACCAGGCTTGAGCCCGTCCCCGGCATTCCCGGCGGCGGACGACTCTTTGTGCGTGGGCCGAACATCATGGCCGGCTATCTGCGGGAAGACGGCGGCCTGGATACGCCGCCGGACGGCTGGCACGACACCGGCGATGTTGTGTCGATCGATGCGGACGGATGGATGAAGATCCAGGGCCGCGTGAAACGGTTCGCCAAGATCGCCGGCGAGATGGTGTCGCTCAACGCCGCCGAATCGCTGGCCTCCGGCGTTTGGCCGGATGCTCGCCACGCGGTGATCTCCCTGCCGGACGCGCGCAAGGGCGAGCGGCTGGTCCTGGTCACGGACCGGTGGGATGCGGCCGTGGCGCCGCTGGTAGCCCACGCCAAAACGGTGGGCGCGCCGGAGATCTCGATCCCTCGCAGGATTGTCCGAGTGCCGGAAATCCCCGTGCTGGGGACGGGCAAGACCGACTACGTCGCGATCCAGCGCATGGCCGAAGGCGAAGCGCGGGCGGCCTAGAGCGCGTTCTTTCTTCTTCCCATATCGACAACGCCTCGCCGCCGCAGTAGACGCGACTCATGGGCGACTCGGGTCATCGACAGCTGAATCGGCGATCGGGACTGGTGATCGTGGCGCTGGTGGCGCTGTGGATCCAGGCCCTGATCCCGGCCGGCTATATGATCTCGCCGGACCAGTCGGCAGGATTGGTGATCTGCACCGGCCATGGGCCGCTGGCGAGCCACGAACATCCCGGTGGCGCGCCGACATCCAACCACGACGGCGCCTGTGTGTTCGCCGGCCACGGGCTGGCGGTTTCGCCGCCGATCCCAGGCCACGCGCCGATCCACATCATCTTCGTCCATACGCCTGCGGCGGTTCTGGCCATCGCCCAATCCCCCGGCCGCGGCCTCGCCGCGCCGCCGCCGCCGTCCCACGCCCCGCCCGCCGTTTCGATCTGATCTTTTAGCCCGCCCGTGTCTCTGACACCGGCGAACGCCGCCCGTGGGCGGCGCCATGATCATTTCGGAACATTCATGACCAAGACCATGCTTCTGCGCGGCGCCGCGGCCGTATCGCTGCTCGCCGTCGCCGCTCCAGCCTCCGCCCAAATCGCCACACTCCCCAGCCAGGTCGACGAAATCGTCATCACCGCCGACCGCACGCCCGAACAACTCAAGCAGGTGGCGGCGAGCGTCAGCGTTGTCTCCGCCGCCGAAATCCAGGACACGCCCGCCCAGGGCCTAGACGACATCCTGCGCCTCGTGCCCGGCATGACGCTCGACATGATCGGCCCCGATGTCGGCCACCCCACGGCGTACAACGAGGGCATGCGCGGCCTGCCGACGACCGAGACCCGGATGCTGGTTCTGATGGACGGCGTTCCCGTCAACGACCCCTTCTTTGGCTACATCCAATGGAACAGGGTCCCGCTCGACAACATCGCTCAGGCCGAGGTGGTGCGGGGCGGCGGATCGCCCCTGTGGGGCAACGCCGCCATGGGCGGGGTGGTGAATGTCATCACCGAGGCGCCCACGAGCAGTCAATTCGATGCGGATGTGGCAGGCGGCTCCTATGGGACTTATCGAGCCAGCGCCCATGGCGCCTACAAGGTGTCCGACACGTTCGCCCTCGGGCTGAACACGGCCGTTTCGGGCACGGACGGCTACCAGACGACACCACCCTCGTGGACCAGCTATGGAACGACGACGCTTCGTTCGCCGCTCTATGCCCCCACGAGCTTCAAGGCTCAAAACGTTTCCTTGCGTGGCGACTTTACCCCAACGGGCGACCTTACTGGTTCCGTCGTCGTCGACTACCACAACAACGATCAGGTGCTGTCGACCTCTATCGGCGACGACCACCAAACCACATGGACCTATTCGGGCGATATCAAGAAAACCTTCGACGGCGGCGGCTCGCTCACAGCCACCGCCTTCCATGACGACAGCAACTTCGTCACCAACAACCCCCACCTTCTCAGCTTCACGACCCAGTACAACTCCAATGTCCACCGCACGCCAGTCGATGACACCGGCGGATCGCTGGTCTGGTCGCGGGATCTATCCGGCATCGTGCAAAACTACATGCTGGGCTTGGACGCCCACTACGTCGATGGCCACGACTACGCCGACTACTATCTCTCGCCGGGTCAGCTCGCGGTCCCCACCATCGTCGGTGGCGGCAAGCAGCTCTTCGTCGGCGGCTTTGCTCAGGCGCGGATCGTACCGGTGGATCCATTGGAGATCGTCGCCAGCCTCCGCTACCAGCTCTACCGCAGCTTCGACGGCGTCGACACCTTTCCACCGGCCATCGGCGCCATCCCGGCCTCGAACACCTATTCGACCGACCCTCGGGTCAATGTCCGCTATGCCCTGACCCAGCATTGGGCGCTGAGGGGCGCCTATTATCAATCGTTTCGGGCGCCGACGCTGGACCAACTCTATCGGACCTACGCGGACACCACCTCGGGCATCTATGAGGGAAGCCCGTCTCTGCGGCCCGAGACCCTGCAAGGGGGCGAGGTAGGAGTTGATTACACCGCGCCCGGCTTCCGTGGTCAGCTGACCTTCTACGACGCCACCATCACCAATCTCATCACCCAAAGGACACTGACGGCGGCCGAGAGCCCAACGGCGCTCGGGGTCCTTTGCGGCTACGACCCGGCGACCTACACCTATCTGACCTGCACGCGGAACATAAACGCCGCCTCGGCGGTGGCGCGAGGCATTGAACTCGAGGCGGACTGGCGGCTTGGCCACGGCGTCTCGGCCGGCCTCGCCTACACCTATGCGGACTCGCACTACACGGGCGACCCGCAGGACCCGACCGCCGTCGGCGAGCGACTGGAAGGCGTGCCGATGCACAACATCAGCGGGCGCGTCAGCTATCAGGCGCCGGCGGGCTGGCGCGTGGCGACGGACGTTCGCTACGTTTCGGCCAGCTATGGCGACGCCCATCCGAATGACGGTCTGATCCAGAACGCCCACTTCGTGGTCGATGCCTCAGCGAGCTATCCGGTGACCCATAGCCTGCAGGCCTATGTGCAAGTTCAGAACCTGCTGAACCGCCAATATATCGGCAACAACGGCGGTGGCGTTCCCATTCTCGGGACCCCGTTCGAAGTGCTGGGCGGCTTCAAGCTGGCCCTGCGTTGAGGTCGGCGATGAAGGATCGATCCCTCTATGCGGTGGTCTGGCGATGGCATTTCATCGCCGGACTGCTGGTGCTGCCGATCCTGGTGATGATGGCGATCACCGGCAGCGCCTACCTCTTCCGGCCAGAGCTCGACCACCTGGCCTACCGTTCTCTCGAAGATGTGCCGGCGCGAACCGCGCCGAGAGCGCCTCTGAGCGGGGTCGTCCGAAAGGTCGAATCCGGCCTCGACGGTCGGGTGATCCAGGTCACTCCGCCGGATCGCCCGGACCGGGCGGTGAGCCTGCTGGTCCGGGGGTCGAAGGGTCAGGTGCTGACCGCCTTCGCCGATCCCTACGACGGCCACCTGATCGGGTCGACCAGCTACGGTGGGATTATGCAGGTGGTTCGCAAGATCCACAGCCTGCAAAAATTCGGCTTCTGGGCCAGTTGCATCATCGAGATCGCGGCCGGCTGGGCCATCGTCATGGTTGGCACGGGCGTCTTCCTGTGGTGGCCGCGCGCGCGAAGCGGAGCTGGGGTTGTGACCGTGCGGGGTTCGCCAAGCCAGCGGCTGTTCTGGCGTGATCTCCATGCGGTCACAGGGCTCTTCGCGGGCGCGGTGATATTGTTCCTGGCGGTGACTGGCATGCCCTGGTCGCTGTTCTGGGGCGCGCATGTTCAGCGATGGGCTACGGCCGCCAACCTCTACGAGCCGCCGCCACCGGCCCAGGTTTCGCCGGAGTGGCTGATGTCGACGACCATGCCCGGCATGCCGCACAAGCCGCATGCGGACGATGCGTCGATAAGGCCCGAGATGCCTTGGGCGATGGAGAAAATGGATATGCCAACGTCGATGGGCATGCCGGGCATGGCGCCGATCTCCGTCGACCAGGCCGCGGCGATTTTCCGGAGTCGCGGTCTCGCCCCGTCCGCCAGCATCGCCCTGCCCGATGGCCCCAAGGGCGCCTACACCGCAACCTGGCGGCCCGACCGCGTCGAGGACACGCGCGTCATCTATCTGGACCAGTATTCCGGCAAGGTGCTGGGCGATGTTGGTTTCAAGGACTGGGGACCGGCCGCCAAGGCCATCGAATGGGGCATAGCGGTCCACCAGGGCCAGGAATACGGTCCGCTCAATCGCTTTCTCATGCTCGCGGGCTGCATCGCCATTGTCCTACTCGCGGTCTCCGCCGTGGCCATGTGGTGGAAACGACGGCCGAAAGGATCGCTCGGCCTGCCCCCGCCGCCCACGGATCCACGGGCTGTTCGTGGGCTGGCTGTGGTCGTCGCCATCGTCGGGGTCATCTATCCGCTTGTCGGCGTGACCTTCGTGGGCGCAATCGCAATGGACAGGCTTGCGAACCGTGTCCGGCGACGGCCTGCCTGAACGCCGCGCTTTGAGACACGAACCATTGGATGAACGCCAAGCTGAAGCCGATCCGATTTTGGTTCTGCTCAGCACCGACCAAATGAAGGAACAACAGTGCCTAAAGCCAGTCTCAACCTGCTCGCCTTCTCCGCCGCAGCCTCGCTATTCTCGGTCGGCCCGGCCGGTGCGGCGACCCTGAGCATCGACCATGCCTGGAGCCGTCCCACGCCGCCTGGCGCGCCCACGGCGGTGGGCTATCTGACTTTGACCAACCACGGCCACGCGCCGGACCGGCTGATGAGCGAGGACAGCCCGGCGGCCGGGACGGTCAGCCTGCACCAGATGTCGATGGCCGGCGGCATCATGCGGATGCGACCGGTGACCGATGGGTTGGCGATCGCGCCCGGCGCTTCGGTGACGTTGGACCCGAACAGCGATCACCTGATGTTCGAAGGCCTGAAGCGACCGTTCAAATCAGGCGATCAGGTACCGGTCGTGCTGCACTTTCAGCATGCCGGCGCGGTACGGGTGATGATGGTGGTGCGATAACCGATCTTTAGCCGAACCCGCCGAGTAAGAAACTCACACGCGTAAGACGGTGGTTTCCACAATCGGGCGGCGATCCCAGATGCGTTGCGAGGCGCGCTTGAGCGTCCGGCTGATGGCGGCCTCCACGGCGGCGTCGTCATCTCGCTCCCCGCCGCTGAGGCGCTTGATCGCCTCCTCGGCGGCGACGGCGAGATCGTCGAGGGCCTCCTCAAGCGGATAGTCCTCCTCGCCAGGCAGGCCAATGCCGCGCACCTGAGGGCCGGAGATCAGCCGGCCGCGGCTGTCCATGGCCACGGCCACGGTCAGGATCCCGCTATGCGAGGCGTGTTTGCGTTCGCGCAGGGCTTCGCCATTCTCGGGCGTGACCATGCCGCCGTCGACGTAGAGACGCCCCGACGGCACCTCATCAATGATCTCGGCGCGGCCAGGCGCCAGACGCACCATATCGCCGTTGCGCGGCGCAACCGTCTGGGCGACCTGCTGGTCGCGGGCGAAGGCCGCGTGCTCCATCAGGTGGCGGCGTTCGCCGTGGGTCGGCACCGCGATGGTCGGCCGGGCCCAGGCGTACATCTCCTTCAGCTCGTCCCGGCAAGGATGGCCGGAGACGTGGATGCCCGGATGGTCGCGCTCGGTATAGAGCCGCACGCCACGGTCGGAGAGTTTGTCCTGCATATTGCGGATGCCCATCTCGTTGCCGGGGATCACCCGGGAGGAGAAGATGCAGTGGTCGCCCAGGCCCATCTTTACGTGAGGGTGCGTGCCATCGGCGATCCGCGACAGAGCCGCCCTCGCCTCGCCCTGGCTGCCGGTGCAGAGGTAGAGGATGTCGTCCGCCGCATAGCGGCCGGCTTCAGCGTCATTGACGAAGGGTTTGATGCCTTCGAACAGGCCGACCGAGTCCGCCGCCGCGGACATCCGGACCATGGAGCGGCCGACCAGGCAGACGGTGCGGCCGTTGTCCTGGGCCGCCCGGATCACCGTGCTCATGCGCGCCACGTTGGAGGCGAAACAGGCCACCGCGATCTTGCCCTTCAGCGAGCCGATCAGCGCGTTCATCTTCTCGCGAACCTCGGCTTCCGAGCCCGCGCGGCCGTCGACGAAGACGTTGGTCGAGTCGCAGACCATCGCCAGGATTCCCTCATCGCCCAGGCGGCGGATGTAGTCGGAATCGGTGGGACCGCCGAGCAGCGGATCGGGGTCAATCTTCCAGTCGCCGGTGTGCAGGATGGTCCCCAGCGGCGTCTTGATCGCCAGGCCGTTAGGCTCCGGGATCGAGTGCGTGAGGGTGATCATGGTCGAGACGAACGGGCCCAGCTCTATGGTCCCGCCCAGGGGCACGACGGTGATGTCGGCGTCGTCCAGGCAACCCCGCTCGCGCATCTTTTCACGCAGCAGGAAGGCCGTGAAAGGGGTGCAGTAGATGGGCGCCTTCAGCCGGGGCCAGAGCCAGCCCATGGCGCCGATATGATCTTCGTGCGCGTGGGTCAGGATGATGCCGAGAATGTCGTCGGCATGCTCCTCGATGAAGGTCGGGTCGGGCAGGATGATTTCGACGCCGGGCGTCGAGACATCGCCAAAGGTCACGCCGACGTCGACGATGATCCATTTGCGATCGTCGGCCGGGCCGTAGCCGTAGCAGTTGAGGTTCATACCGATCTCGTTCGACCCGCCAAGCGGCAGGAAGACGAGTTCATCGTTGGGGTGTGGGATCATGATGCAGGCGAAGTGGGGTTGCGCCGCCACACTTCCAAGAGACCGCGAATGGTCAGGTCGTGGTCGAAATAGTCGATCTTGGATATGGCGCCCTCGAACAGGGAGGCGACTCCGCCGGTAGCCACTACGGTCATGGGGCTGTGATACTCCGCCTTGATGCGATCGATGAGGCCTTCGATCAGACTGACGTAACCCCAGTAGACGCCCGACTGCATATTGCCCACCGTATCGGTGCCGATCACCTTGTCTGGCTTACGGATGGCGACGCGCGGCAGACGGGCGGCCGCGGCGTGCAGAGCCTGCATTGAAAGGTTGATGCCGGGCGCGATGGCGCCGCCCTCGAAGGCTCCGTCAGCGGCGACCACGTCGAAATTGGTGGCCGTGCCGCTGTCTACCACGATGAGGGCGCCGGGATAGGTCATATGGGCCCCGATGCAGTTCACCAATCGGTCGGCGCCCGCCTCGGATGGCTTGTCGATGCGCAGCTCGATACCCAACGTGGCGTTCTCGCCGACCACGATGGGTTCGACCTTGAGATAGCGGCGGCTCAAGTTGCGCAGGTTGAAAATCGACTGTGGCACGACGCTCGATATGATGCAGGCGGTGAGATCGGACAGTTTCAGGTCCTGCATCTCCAGCAGTTGGTGCAGCCAAACGGCGTATTCGTCGGCGGTGCGCATGGAATCGGTGGCGGTGCGCCACTGGGCGATCCAGTCGCCGCCGTCATGGACGGCATAGAGGGTGTTGGTATTGCCCTGCTCGATCGCCAGCAGCATCGCGCTAGACTCCTTCAAAGAAGACATCGCCGGCGGTGATCCGGCGCACGCTTCCGTCCTCTAGACGCAAACGCAGGGCGCCGTCGATGTCGAGGCCTTCCGCCACACCCCGCAGGACTTCCGAACCGGGTCGGGCGACGCAGGGTTGGCCAAGGCCATGGGCCCGGACGGTCCAGGCCTCGGCGATGGCCGTGAACCCCTGCTGGCGCCAGACGCCCATCCAGGCGGCGAAGGCGGTGGCCAGATGGTCCAGGGCCTCACGCGGCGGTGGCGGCGGCGCGGCGCCGGCCTCGGCGATCGAAGTGGTCGGCCGGTCCGGCAGATCAGGCGAATGGGCCAGGTTGACGCCGACGCCGACCGCCAGCCACAGCCGCCCGTCCGGCCTTTGACCAGATTCAACCAGGATGCCGGCCGCCTTCTTGCCGTCGATCATCAGGTCGTTGGGCCATTTCAACGCCACGCGGCTGGACGGAATATAGCGGCGCGCGAGATCGCCGACGGCCAGGGCGGCGATGAAGGAGATTTGCGCCGCCTCGACGGGCGGCAGGTCGGTGGTGTCCAGCAGGGTGGCGGCCAGATTGCCGCCTTCGGTGCTCCAATTGCGTCCCCGGCGCCCGCGCCCGGCGCTCTGACGCGCGGCGGTGATCCACAGCGGGCCCGCCTCCCCCGCCTCGGCGCGTCGGCGAGCCTCGGCGTTGGTGGAATCGATCTCGTCGAAAGCGAGGACGGGGATGTCCATCAAGGACGCGCCCGGATCGGTGATCGCATGTCAGCCCAAGCCGAAGGCGGACGCCGCGGACTTGGCCAGGGGATCGATGAAGACCAGGGCGCCGAGAACGACCGGCATGGAGAACAGGGCCGCGGCATAGGCCACGCCCTTGGCGTCGGCCGGCGGCTTGTCCACCGCCCCGCCCGTGGAGGCGTCGAACCACATCACCTTGATCAGGCGCAGATAGTAGAAGGCGGCCACGACGCTGGACACCAGCCCGACCACCGCGACCCAGCTATAGCCGGCGTCGATCACCGCGCGGAACACATAGACCTTGGCCCAGAAGCCCGAGAAGGGCGGAAAGCCGATGGCCGAGACGGCGAAGGCGGTCATGCAGAGGGCTAGGCCCGGACGCTCGCGCATCAGGCCGGCCATGTCATCCATGGTCTCCATCGGCCGTCCCTGCCGCGACAGGGCCGTGAGGCAGGCGAAGAAGCCGGTCACGTCGATCATATAGAGCACCATGAAGACCAGCATGGCCTGGAAGCCTTCCTTAGTGCCTGACGACAGGCCGACCAGGGCGTAGCCGACGTTGGCGATCGAGGAATAGGCCCACAGCCGCTTCAGATTGGTCTGGCGCAGGCCCGCGAAGGCGCCCCAGAGCATGGAGATGACGGCGATGGCGATCAGGATCTGCCGCCACTGGTCGGTCGCGCCGGGAAAGGCGTTGCCGAGGGCGCGGGCGAAGAGGACCATGGCCGCGAACTTGGGTCCGGCGGCGAAGAAGCCGACCACAGGGGTCGGCGCGCCTTCATAGACGTCCGGCGTCCACATGTGGAAGGGCGCGCCGGAGACCTTGAAGGCCAGGCCGCACATCAGGAAGACCAGGCCGAACAGGACGCCGGTGTTGGAGCTGGCGTGCACCGAGGCGGCTATGACGTCGAAACGCACCGAGCCGGTGAAGCCGTACACCAGCGAAGCGCCATAGAGCAGGATGCCCGAGGAGAGCGCGCCAAGGACGGCGTACTTCAAACCGGCTTCCGAGGCCCTGGCGTCATCGCGGCGGAAGGCGGCGAGGACGTAGAGGGCCAGGGACTGAAGCTCGACGCCGACGTAGAGGGAGATCAGGTCGCCGGAGGAGACCATCATGCCCATGCCGATGGCGGCGAGCAGGATCAGCACCGGATATTCAAACTGCCGCGCCTTGAGCCGGTCAAGCCAGCCGAGGCCGAGGAAGACGCCTACGGCGCCGATCAGATAGATGGCGACCTTGGCGAAGGCGGAGACCCGGTCGGCGACAAAGCCGCCGCCGAAGATAGTCCCTTGCGGACCGGTCGCGGCCAGATAGGCGGCGACGACCAGGGCCAGGCCCGCGAGCCAGGACACCAGGCCGGCGGTCTTGGGCGCGCCAAGAGCCCCGAGCAGGAGCAGGGCGAGCGCCGCGATAGCCAGGAAGATTTCCGGCTGGGCGATGGAGAGAACGGCATAGGTCATGAAATCAACTCACCGCCTGATAGGCCGCGACCAGCTTGTCCACCGAGGCGGCGGTGAGGTTGAACACCAGGCCGGGCTGC